>Ga0315284_10000791_pt1 | contig 43448 bp, 47 predicted proteins | sample YL17G09_16_MG_FD_203696 | JGI IMG/M metagenome (GOLD analysis project Ga0315284, IMG submission 203696) | Sediment microbial communities from Yellowstone Lake, YNP, Wyoming, USA - YL17G09_16 | ecosystem: Environmental > Aquatic > Freshwater > Lake > Sediment | place: USA: Wyoming | collected...
GGGGTAGGCTTTTCCGAGCAGCTATAGTTCAATCTTTATAAGAAAAAAGCTGCAGTAGGTGAATGTTTGTGTATTTGTGTTGTACACATATACGATAGTTTATTTGGGATTCGGAACGTTTATTTGGGCGCCTCCATTAAATGCGGCTTGTGAATCGTATTGGGCGACAGAGCGAAGCGATCTTTCAAGACTTTGCTTACTGAAAACGGTTATTCGGTAAAAATAGCCGATGCCGCATGGAAATGGTACGATTGCAACGAAAAGAAAGGTGCTGCCAGTTTCTAACCGCGTCACATCACGAGAAAAAGGATTTTTTCGTGCGTAGGGAAAATGTACAGACAACAGCTTATCCCAGAGAACAAGGTAACAATAGTCACACGAGAAAACTACGCAGATTTGTGAAGCGAAAAACAAGATTAGTAATTAGTACGGCTACGTGTGCGTAGGGATACATTTTAAGAATTCGTTAGCTTTATTTACAGTATACCTATAATAGCACTCCGAGGACTGAAGTGGGAAATGTCAGAGAGATTACCATCAAAAGACGAAGCCTTAGAAGCCTTAGACTTCATCGTTAACGTGCTCAAAGAACACGAAAAAGACCTAGACAGGCTAATAAGCGAACTAGGGACCGTCGCAGGAAACCTGGGAGAAACAGGCGAATTAAGTGGCAAAGTCGAAAAAGTAGAAGAAAAAATCAACAGCCTCCAAAACGAAATAACCACACTCATAAAACACTTATCAACATCACCAAATACAGTTCCAATTACGGGTGCACCAGCTGCCAAAGAACTCAAAAGAGAAGTTGCACAGGCAGATGCAGTGAATGGCCCACCTGTAATCCTACAGTGCAAACAATGGGAAGACTTCCAAACACTAGCAACTCAAGCTCAAACCGTATCCTTCATGTACAAAGAGTCAGAAAAAACCTTTGAAGCAGACGCACTAAAAAACAACCAGGTCATCACATACAGCGGAGAAATGCCAAAATTCACATCGCTTCTCAAAATGTGGCTAAGCAAACAACTAGATGTTTCTGAGAAAAAAATTCTCGAAGGCGGTTTAGCGATAAGTTAAACCGTGCTTTTGTTGTTTATCACTAATGCATAATCCTTTTATACGCAATTTATCTTAAGTCTTGTGATGCGCTATTGGAGGGCGAAGAGGTTGAAGGCACAACTATTCAGCCAAAACAGTTTTTCCGTTCTCGAAGCCTTCTCCTTTCTCCTCGATTACGGATTGGTTGATTAGTAGCCAACAGACTATGAATCACCCTCCAACGCATAACACTTCCAAAATCACAGGGTTGAATTGGCTAATGAATAGGCAGAATGCGCTGCAGAATAGGATTCATAAGGAAATCTCGCGATTCCTGAAAACGATGGATGAACTTCAACTGCTGAAAACAGTTTCCAAAGACCTGAAAAACTACAAGCGCATGATGCAACTGAGAAAATACGATTAAAAATCTTGCGCCAATCTTTGCTGAGTTTATTTATAATTTGGAGAAAGTTCGGGTTTAAATGCGGTTTCTACGCTAATTCTGTGCCCTGCGAATAAAAATAAAGCAAAATGAAAAGGTAAAAGCGGTAGATTCCGCTCTTTAGGATATTTGAAGGTTACAAGCCTGCTGAAGGACTTGCCCCGTTAAGCATAACCGGATACTGATTGTCATCTGATGCTCTTTAATCGGGTCATCTTTTAACTGTTCTTTGTGTTTGTGAACATGATTTTCAATGGCATCATTCATAACTCTGAGCGTTGGAATCATGAGGATTTCTTCGCCGCATTCAGGGCATTTAATGAAACCCTTCTTGAGGCAGTTCTTGTTTGGTGCTTCAACAACTTTCTGGTATATTTGTTCCAGTTTTTCATCGTCATAGGTTTCTTCATCCATAATTTCTTTCGTTATTTCCATCATGGTTTCTCTGCTCCAGTGATCCGACCTTTTAACGGATGGTTAATGAGGTCCGCGCATTCACATTTTAAATATTCATAATATGCAGGTATAGTCGAGTGAATTATATCTGACGTCTTAACACTTGAAATTTCACTGTTCATTAATATTAACTAGGTATTATCAAACTTAATAATGTCGAAATTTACACTATTCATGTAAATTTTTTTAGGCGTTGAAAATTCGTTTTTTAATGGAGTTTAACGAGTTAATGCCAATCCAAAACAGCGATGCCGTTTAGTTTGAAAACACAAGCACAGTAAAAGAATCATTTGCACAAAAATGACCAAACAGGAAAAACCATCCGCGAACGCATTTCTCAAGCCTGCAACAATACAAAATATCTATTACGTCAATGACTTATGTACCTGCAAAGCATTTCAGCATTAATTATCGAAAGTGGATCACTATGCGAACCTACGAAACATACTTTTCAAAACGTTGAAACTAAAAGGAGAAACTTTATTTTACTGATATGCGGGCCTTTTTCAAAACCTGTGCAATCAAATCATCCTGAATCCGTTCAGCTTCAGCCGCTGCTTTCGCTGGATCTTTCATTTTTTTCACGTGACCCGCAACGTGTGCTTTGATAGCCTCGCTCATGACTTTCACATTTGGCATCATCAAAATTTCAACTCCGCATTCGCATTTTTATAATAGGCAAACGTTTCTTTATTCGCCGTTTTTGGCAAACACTGCTTTTAGTCAACTATTTCACTCCTTCAGTGCTGAGCGGTTGCGCAAGAATCGCATAGGTGTGAAAGGGGCTTACAAACAGGTAATAGCTACTCATTTAATTTGCTGTTCCTCCTCTCGTAATTCATAAGAAAAGGTGAGGGATGTTAAAGACCATGCTTCGAAAACCAACATAATTCAAAAAGGGAAGATTTGCTCCCCAAATTTGCCTGAACAGAGCTTTTGACGAGCGAACTGAGTTGCTCTTTGCAGTCTATAGCCCCCTTATATAAAGCCTGAAATCCTAACTGCGCTGCGTTTTCAGGTATTAAACCTCTCAGCCGAAAGGAAACATTATTCCCGTTTACATAACCCGCCTGCGCAAAGAAACGCTTATAGGTTAAAGTTGCGGGTTAAAGCTTCAGAAGCCATGCTCTTTTGGGCGGGTAGATCAGTCTGGCATGATCGCCACGTTGGCATCGTGGAGGTCGCGGGTTCAAATCCCGTCCCGTCCACCAATTAGAAAACTAATAAACTTTTTGAAGAAGCTTAAATCCAGCTGCGTTTTGTTTCCCTTATGTCATCAAAGTGTGGGTCATCTGAGATTATTCTTGCCTGGTTGATTATAGCGGTCGAGGCGATGATGCAGTCGCCCATAGGTATGTTCTTGTATTGGCACTTGAGCAATCCGGCTTGTTTGGCAATTTTTGTGCTCAGTTCTTGAATTTGCAGCCCGCTTGTGACAATGGACAAATAGCAGACTTCAGCTTCCTCTCTGCCTACCTTCTCGCAGATTATTTTGACGGTTTCGCTGATGACTATTGTTGGGAGTAACCCTTCTTTGCGCTGGCCGAGTTCTCTTAGTTTTTTGGATGTTTTCTGTTTCATTTCTGTGCTGGCTGAGTAAAAGTGTTCTATGAGGAATCGGCTGTCCAGCACTTCTTTCAAGCTAGTATTCCTCTCTGAGTTTGTCGATTTCCTTCTTGATTTCTTCTACCTTGCCGTATTTTGCGTATATGCCCGCGCAGTCTTCTAGTTTGCGGATTGGGTGGAAGAGCAGCCCTTCTTTGGTAGCTTCTACCATTAGTTCGTCTCCTTCTTTTATTCCAAGTTTTTCTCTTAGCTCTGCCGGGATCGTAGTCTGGCCTCTTCTTGTTACTTTCACGATTCTTTCCACATGCCCTACCTCTGATAATGGGGTGCGTGTACTATTATAAAAGAATTTCCTACTCTACATAACAAATAGGATTGATTCATTTGCTCAGGATAATTTGTAGGGTATATGATGTGCAGGTTCAAATCCCGTCCGTCCACCATTCCTTTATTCTGACCATCTGACGGATTTTGGGGAATATAGCTTGTATTCAACCCCTACAAGCGATTTATTGCCTGTTTCAAAGCGTTTTCACAAGTCTTTGAAATAATCAAACCCATTTCATGAGCTTTGTGGGTTAATTCAGCTCCAATTAAATGCTTTTAGTCGTTTTTGCGGTCACCACGTTTGCCTCCACATAATTATATATAGAATTATGCATATGAGGCAGTCTTCAAGGTTCGCCGTTCCCAAAGCCACATTTTAGAAGCTCTTGTTCTAGTTGCAATTAGACAATCAACTGTGATTCTATTGCTTTGGGCTCTTTGCAGCTTTTTCTTCTCCAACCTCCACATTTCTTACAGAAGAAAGGAACACAGCGTTCAAGAACTGTAATCTGGAAGTAGACAAAAGAAATTGCTAGCCTAAACCAGAAACCAGCAAATCCAGCCAGTAGACTCGATGCTATTGCCAAAATCGGAGAGATGCCAAGAACTGTATAGAGTGCGCTTGAGACTACCTGTGAAAACCCTGAAAGAGCTACGCCTTGACCTTGAATATTACTAACGATAGTGTTTGTTATTACTACTTTGTCAACACCAATGAGTGACCCCAGGGCAACAAATACCACGAACAAAGATACAATGTCAAAGATCCATGTGAAGACTTGGTAAACAATCGGTTTAACCATCCCCTTAGGATTACTCTTTATGGACATGATTCCGTCATGGAACTCAGTTAGTTGATGATGTACCTTCTCTTGAAGGGCAGCAGGATTAGATTGTTTTCCTTTGATTTTTGCTGACACACGTTCAAATAATCTGAGAAGTTTCTCAGTTGCAGCAATGTTCGTACTTAGATAGACAATGAGCACTAGAGGTAGAGCCAAGAAAACTAGCGTTATTCCAATAGCTATCATTATTACGCTACTGATTGAGTAATTCATAGCCAAAAGAATCATGCCTACAATTAAAGAACCTAGGATAACCAAGAGTTCAAGAACATCTTTAATAATTATCGAAGCTGCTGCTTTGGACCCTTTTACATTCTTATCTTTAGTCAACAAGTAAGTCTTAAAGACGTCTCCTGTCCAACCTCCCGGAATAAAAGAATCAACAAAATGCCCAACCCAACTTAGATTAAAAACTCTACTAAAAGTCGTTTCTACCGAAAGGCTGTCAAGTATAGCTTTCCAAGTCAACGTGTCAAACACTGCACTGCCAAGGATGCATAGAAATGCTAAAGCATATACGAGTACGTTAGTTTTTCCAATTACACCTACAACACTAGTAAAGTCAGTAAAGAAATACAGGTAAAGCATGAAGAACGCGAACCCAAGCACTGCTGACAAAGAGACCCATTTTTTGAATGCTGGTTTCTCAGTTAACATCATGCTTGGATGAGTTCCTGTATCGTTTTGGGTGAAGCTTCAGCACTTGTTTTTGGAGTATTTGCTTGGTTACCGAATTGTTTTCTGGAAACATCTGTTGTCGACAAAATCAGCGTATTTGCACCATCAACTTTCGTTATTCTTTGCTTATTGAGTTACTTAAACTCATGTGACTGTCAACATGAGACAACATGCTGCTCGGAGGTTTTGGGAATTAAAAAGCAAGGATACTTGGGCAACACAATTATTTTCTTTTTCTCCATTGTTAATTCTGGAAAATCAAGGCATAGACCTTCAGAAACACGTATTCAAAAAACAGAAGTGTTATTAGCCGAAACAAGCGAACAGACTAAACCGTGAAAATATGACCCGCATAGGCGAGATAGCTAAAGGCATCTTGATATTCATATGCGGTTATTACATTTTTATAACGATAATGAATGCGTTAACGAGGACAAACAGCTTTGTCAATGCTTATGCTCGTCGGTTTCATAATACATCTTTCGATAATCATTCATGGATACTTAAAGGACCAAAAGGACAAGAAGACTGCACCGCCTACGCCATAAATGACGGCTGCCCTCGTTTTAGCGTTTGCTTGTCGTTGATTCTAATCCTTAAAGCAACTTGTCAACACAAAATTACTTTCACGGAAAAATCCCTATGTTAATAGAGTTCGAATCCCATTTCGTCCACCATTTTTTGCTGAATCTGAGTTGGACAGTTTTGGGTAAAATTATTAATAGCACGTTGAGACGGGTTAATGGCGATGAGGGAGAAAGTATTTAGTTTCCGTATCCTCCTGCTCGCCATAATCGTGTCATGTTCCATGTTTTCCACGTGCAACTTCCTCACCTCTGCACACGCACAGACCGAGCAGGGCAGCACCAATTTCATACATAACACCTTGTTGCCTGATGCGCCATCAGCGAATTCGCTGTCTTTGCGTGCTACTGCTGCTGAGCCCGTCGCCAACTATGATGAGCAGCTTGGATTAACCTTCACTCAAGACTTCTCAAGTTTAGCGTACAATGTGACCGCGTTGGCTTTAACGGATGACTACGGCGTTGGACCCGCATATCTCTTGAATGGCTTATCAACTGCAGGCTACTGGTACCAAGTGGGCGTGTCGTACAATTGGCCTTACACGGATGGTGGTCACAGCGATGGCTTTCACCTAAGCTATAATGTTTTTAATTCTGCTGGGAACGTTGTCCTTCCCTTTGATGGCAACGGAGGCTCATTGCCGTTCTCAGGACCGATTAACTCTGGAGACTTGGTTCTTCTAAGCCTGACTTTCAGCAGCGGCAACGTCATCATGAACGCAAAAGACTGGAGCACAGGAGCATCCGCCAGCATAACCTACAGTGCAAGAGGCGCCACAACATTCATTGGCTTGCCAAGTTCCACAGCAAACTCAAACGGGTTCTTCTCTGGGCTCATGACCGAATGGTACCACGTTAATCCATACTATGGTGACATGACCGCAGTAACCTACACCAACAGCGCCTTTACCCTCTCGTCAGCTTGGATGTGGATGGACGAGTGGAACCCATCAGACCACGCATGGACAGGAGAATGGTCCGACCAGACTCTAGCCCAATACAGCTCCAACCCAAGCCAGCTTCAGCAGTTCTCTTCACATGGCGCAACCGAATACAGCAACGCCTCCACATTCATCACTGGTTCAACTACTTCCATAACGCTTCTGCCTGCTGGGCAATCCAATCCGCTTTCCGTTACTAACCAGTTCGTTGTCACTTACCCTTTTAACGGTGCAGTGCAGACTGTCTACGCTCAAAACGGAACATTAACCTTCTGCGCAGACCTGAACACGAATGTAACCATCTCGGGAACTTCCACCAGCTCCACGGCTCAAGAAAAATGGGTCCTCAACTCAAACGGCAACGAACTTTCCACAAGTGCTAGCTCAAATTTGACGCTGTACTATTACGATCTTATTGCCCAATCCACAAGCTACACGGTCACAGGCGGCGGAAACCCACAAAACCCAACCATAATCTACTACACGGCACCTTCCACGGCATCTGGGCAGGCATCACAACAAACAGCCAGCCTGCAACTTTCGCAGTCAACTCCACAAACAATATGGTCCCTAAGAGGGTCAACGGTGTCAGTTACTAATCCAATTCCAGACAGTTCTTCAGAGAGATGGTTAACGCAGACCGATGCATGGAGCATTACAGGACCAAACCAGCTGCAGTCTCCAGTCACTTACTACCATCAGTTCTTGCTCGCGGTCACAGGCGCGCAACCAAACTCTCAGTGGTACAACAGCGGCGACACAGCCCAACTCTCCGTTTCAGGCGCGTTCGGCAGAGCATCAGGCTCAGGGCAAAGAGTAACCTCCTACTCAATTGATGGCGGTGCTTCAACAGCGGTCCAGCCTACAACGGGAACGGTGGCAATCTCCGTTGTGATGAATGCAGCTCATCAACTCCAAATAAACTCGGTGAAACAGTACCAAGTAACCTTGGATGCCTCTGCGACCAAAATGTTGGCTTCTGTCACGTCGCCCACAATCAGAGGAGACAACTACTGGTACGATGAGGGCACATCGGTGAAACTCGTTTTAAACGGAGTTGGGAGCCGTTCGGAAGGCGAAGGCGAAAGACTGGCATCATATTCAGTGAACGGAGCGGCAACGGAGGTTTCGACCGCAAGTCAGGTTACCGTGTTCAACGTTGGCTCCTTGGCTTCCCCGGAAATCGTGTCGGCTGCAATTGCTACTCAGTATCAGCTTAGTACGCCTTCTGGTTTTGTGGAATCGATTACTGCTTCGCCTATAGCTGGAGATGCAGGCTGGTACGACGTTGGCACAATAGTCACGGCAACATACGATTATTCATGGAATCTAACATCAGAGCAATCGAGAATCAACGCAGTCGGATACTCCATAAGTCAAAGCGCCACGACAGCACTGAACCGGTCAGGAAGCGGAGTATTCACTGTTCAATTGGCAATGACCAAGCCAGAAAGCATACTCATATCGTCAGTAACTCAGTATTACCTGAACCTTTCAGGAGGCTACCGCGTGATGTTGTCGCAAGCTTCGCCCACAAACGATTCATTCTTTGACTCAGGATTAACGCTGAGCGCAACCACGGCTAACGTGTGGGGCTTAACGGATGGAAACACAAGGCAGAATCTCGTCTCCTACATGCTTGACGGCGTCACAGCCAACGTTACAAGGGCAGAATCCGGAAACTTTACCACGGCGCCAATCATATTCAACAAGGCTCATGAGTTAACCTTCAACTCGGCTGTTCAATACTTGATTTCATTCCAATTCAAAGACAACAGCGGAACCAATGCAATTGAGCCTGCTGTTTTCCAAATCGAAACCCACGATTCCAGCGTAATCGGTGCTCCACAATTCAACATTTGGCTTGACAATGGCACAGTGTTCAACGTTTTCAGCGTCATCTGGGAAAACGCCGAAGTCAAACCAGCCGAACAGACAAATTACATTGCTAACACGCCGCTAAATGAGAATATTCTCTGCAGGGTCTTCAACGCGAAACTGGTTACCACAGATTATCTTGGAATTCCAATATCAGGCGCTCAGGTTGTCGCAACCCTCGCCAACCAAACCACCATTCAAACGGTCACTGCCAGCGATGGCACAGTGAATCTTCCCATGATTCCCGTAGGAACCTTCAACGCTAAAATATCCTACTTAGGCACAACAACCACAGTAACGGGCGACGCATCCACCCAAACCGTGACTACGGGAAGAGTCTTCAGCAGTATCCCAACATTCAGCTTAATTGCTGGAGTGGCAACCGCTGCTGTCGTGGCTGCGGTTCTGCTCGTTCGCAGACGACATCGCTAACTGGCGCAAAGGTTCAGTGAAGCCTAATGCAGAGACTATCCTGAGCGATCATCGGTTTTACCAACTTGGCTTGAATTTGAAGCAAATTTTAAAAGTCGCGCTATCAAACAATAACTTGTAGAAAGGTGAACTTAGTGGTTAATGAAGGAAAGGCACGTTTGTTCAAGAATTCACAAGGCAGATACCTAATTTACCTGCCTGTAGATCTGGCTGAAGACAGCATGTTTCCCCTCAAAGTTGCCAACTCCATCCATGTGCGAGTCGGCTTCAAACAAGGAGAAAACAAGATCACGATAGCTGAGTGGAAAGAACAAGAAGACTCGACAAAGTAAATTGTTCTCCTTTTCTTCGCGTAATTTCGTCTTTTTTAGCTGAATCATTTGGTTTCTGCAAAGCTTATATTCTGCTCCATCTTAGATGGAGCACAATGGAGAGGAGAGTACGAAAGGCGCAATAGTGTTCTTAGTAGTCTTTGCATTAGTGCTAGTCGTAACTTTGGCAAACACATCGATTCCGCCTGGAAAAGCCATATACGAAGCGGTCCTGCCTAATACTGAAGCCGCGCAGTCTTACATAGTGCTAGGGTCTGTTCCAGCAATAGACCTGATAATTTCGGTCTTCAATGGCGTAATCTACGGTTTCATCGCCTGGTTGATATACACAATAGCAACACATGGACGCAAGGAAGGACATCCGCAGACCATTCAGCAGACCGTCAACGTTAACGTTGGAGAGAAAGGTGAAAAGAAAGACGTTCAAGTGGACGATAAGAAAACCCAGTAAGACGCTTGAGAAATCTCTTTAACCCCTTATTTTTCACTCTTCTGCAGGGAGCTGCGAACAAAAAATATTGATGCTTTACACGTGGTCTTTTTCAGCGCTAATTACTTCTTTTGCGCCGATTTTCCTTTTAAACTCCGCTATGAGACCTTCAGTTATTCTTCTGGTCTCTTCTTGGTATTTGCGAAAAGCAACGGGCGTTTCATCCTTGGACGGCAGTTCCTTCGTGTAAGGCCACTTGACAGCCACTTCAGTGCCCAATTTGGTTTCTTTAAACAAGAACTCTATCTCAAGCGCTTTCCCCACCCAGCATGGACTGTACTCAACGAGCAAGTAGCGGGAAGGAACATGCTTCTTGACGGTTACATTCTTTAAGCCAACTTCATCCAGCGCCTTTTGAACTCGCATCGAAGTTTCTTCAACGCCAACGTCAACGTTGTATTTTTCTTCCAGTGCTTTCAACCGCATTCTTGGACACTCGAGGTCTAGGATTAACTGTTTTTCTCATAAATCTTGCTCCTAATTCCAACTGTTCAATCAAGCTAAAACGTCAAAAACAAACCAGCAATAACTGGAAGGTTACACATGTCATTCGAAAGTCGCTGGAAACGAAAACTTAAGCCCGGCGTCTTCCTGCCACTTTATCGAAACTTTCTCTTTAAATTTGCCGACCGCAAGCAGCGTCTTGAGCTCTTCCTCCACTGGCTCGGGTCTTGAACAGAAAATCATTTCATTCTTGTCGTTAGTCCACACCGTTAAGCCTCTGGTTTTGCCCTTGTGAATCAGGTGCATGAAAGCGTTTTCATTGTTCACATGCAACAACGCTGCGACGTTAGACCCTTCCAAAGCAGACAAAAGCTCGTACACCGCGGCATCCACGTTTTCCAGTTCGTTCAGCATCTCCCCAAAATAGTGCGGAATAACCTCTGAATCGATAAAACCAGTTTTTTCGCTTTCAAAAAAATGCCCCTTCAACTTAGCCTTAAGCGCCACGGCATTCTTTACTCTACCATTGTGTACCGAAACTATGGTTAGCTCTGGCTCGAAGTTTTCAACGTAAGGTTGCGCAGCCTCCCGGAACTTCACCGTACCCATAAGCTCATTACTTGGAAAACGCACGTGACCCAGCATAACCGTGGCGTCAGCGAGTCGCGTCTTCAAAATTCCCGCTAGCTGCTCCACTGGAGACTTAGCTGCTGTTTTTCCCACTTTTTCAGAGATTATGCTTCCGTCCTGAAGCATAACAGCTACGCCTGCGCCGTATCCGCCGACAGGCTGCGTTTCATCTGGGTACTTGCTCACTTCTAGTTTCCTGAGAACCTCGAAGACTCTAATCATGGATAACGGTTTTCTAAGAACAAACCCAAAAATGCCGCACATATTTAGCGCGCGCCTCCTGAAAATACTTTACATGTCCTCACTAATAGACTTTCACGTAACAATCTGCCCTGGAAAGCGGCGCTAGATATCTTTTTCTGGTCGAATGCGCATACTATTATTGAGATTTTGCGAAAGTGAATTTCATGACAGGATTAACAGTAAAAAGCCCAGCGTTCGAAAACAACAAGTTCATACCCGTGAAGTACACTTGCGACGGCGACGAAATCAACCCTTCCTTAACCATCGAAGGCATCCCACAGGGAACAAAGACCCTTGCTTTGATTGTTGATGACCCTGACGCGCCCAGCGGAACTTTTGACCACTGGATAGTCTGGAACATTCCACCAACAGGTAAAATTGGGGAAAACAGTGTTCCCGGAACCCAAGGACTAAACAGCGCTGGTCAGCATTCCTACATCGGCATGTGTCCTCCTTCAGGAACTCACAGGTACTTCTTCAAAGTCTACGCTTTGGACACGAAGCTGGACTTAAAACCTGAATCGACAAAGAAAAAAGACTTGGAAAAAGCAATGCATGGACATGTTCTTTCCAAAGGCGAACTCATCGGGCTCTACAATAGAAACAGATAAGCGGATCCATGGGAAGTTAGAGTTCGTAGAGGAAAACCTGGTGAGTGTGCAAGCCGACTCCTGGAACAGTAACTGACTTGGCAAGGTTAAGATTCGGCAGAGGGTAATCGTAAGCTAAAGCCTTAGCGCCTTTTTTGCTTTCTTCAAGTATTTTTTCTGAAAGCTTCCGTGAAATTGTGGGGAACGGGTAAACGTATAGGGCATCGATTCTTGAAAGGTCAACATTGAATAAATCCGCGTTTACAACATCAACTTTGTCGGTTAGCCCTGCCTGATCAATTTTTCTTTTGGCTTCTAGCAAAAGCCTATGGTCAATTTCGAAGCCTAAGCAAAATGTTTTGAATTTTTTGGCTGCCTGCATGAGGACGGTGCCGTCGCCGCAGCCTAAATCTGCAAAAACGTCTCCTTCATCAAGGGTGATAAGCTCCAGTGCTGCATCAATCACGCTTAACGGTGTGGGCAAGAAGGGATATTCAAGGAGCATTCGAAGCAGCCAAGAGTTGTCTGACGGATCCATTGGGTGTGCAGCCTAGTGGAAAAATATTGATGAGGTTGCTCAATAGGGTTTGCTTCCCAGTGCAAATGCCTCGTTTGGAGATTGTTGCGCGAGAAAAACCGAAAGATTCAATGGAAAAGGGTTGTTGGGCTAATAGTTTTCTGCCCAGACCTCAAAGTAACTTTTCGGGTGATTACACACGGGGCACGCGGCTGGCGCTTCACTGCTTTCGTGAACAAAACCGCAATTTCTGCATTTCCACTTGATTGGCGAGTCTTTCTTGAACACTTTGCCCATTGTCACGTTGTCCAGCAGCTTCATGTATCTGCGTTCATGGTAAGCTTCGACTTGGGCTACTTGGCGAAAAGTGTTAGCGATTTCTTGGAAGCCTTCTTTCTCTGCTACTTCTCCAAAGTTGGGATACAGCAGGGTCCACTCGAATTTTTCTCCGTCTGCGGCGGCTTTCAGGTTATCCGCTGTGCCGCCTATAATGCCTGCGGGGTAAGCTGCGGTTATTTCTGCCATGCCACCCTTTAGGTACTTGAAGAATATTTGGGCATGTTCTTTTTCGTTATCCGCGGTTTCTTGGAAGATGGCGGATATTTGTTCATAGCCTTCTTTTTTGGCGACGCTGGCGAAAAAAGTATAGCGGTTTCTTGCTTGCGATTCCCCAGCGAATGCCGATAGAAGATTCTTTTCGGTTTGACTACCTTTGAATTCCATAACTAGCTCTCCAAACTATAATGTTAGCGAAATGGAAAATAAAAACAATTCCCGAAACGCCCAGTTTTCCAATATTATGCTGCAAAAGGAGGCACGGATATTGTTGCGCGCACCGGAAAGTGTAGAATGGTCTAAAGATATAAGATAGGCTAGTAATTATTGGAAAGGGAGTGAAATTATGGTCACGAAAGGTGAACGCAGGCTTGGCAGAACGATAAGAAAACTGGAAAATAGTGTAGAACTTAGCAGCAAGGAAAGTCAGGCAAAAGAATCAGAGAAAAAGTACAGGGAAAAGGCGCAAACATTTTCAGGGTTCACAGAAGATTCACCAATCCAGAGTTTACGCGACCCCTTAATCCGCAAGAAAGACTCAAAAGAACCCTAAGTTATTTGAAACACGCATTGCGTGAGAACACTCGCTGAGAAACGCATCAGAAACTGAACCAAATAGTTTGTTAAGAATTAACGCAGACAAAATCGCCATTAAAGAATTAATCAAGATAGGGAAATTAGTCCAGAAGTGGACATCAACAAACGACCGAGAAATACCTCACATCGACCATTGTGTGAATTGTCTTGGCTTGTTGGCCTATCTGAAAAACTTTTATGCGTAGTCACTTGCTGAAGCAAAAGCCATAACAAGAAAATAAAGCATTTTAGCGCAATCGCCCTTCCAACGAATGAGTGAGAGCACTATATTTTTATTCAATAACTGACCAATCGGTCATGCCCTAACTTGGCAATGGGTGTATCTTACTATTAGCAAAGACAGGTACAACGATGATGCTTCTTGGCTGTAGTGTTAGACGAAGACCAATAACCTTACGTTTATGATTCTGCTCCTTTGCCCGCACCCAAGCTCTTGGAATATTGATAATTCGAGAAAGATGACCTCCTTTATGAATCTCACGCAGCTTGCTGATTACTGTACCTTCTTTTAGCATCACCATCAATAGTTCTGGAGAACTATTATGAGGGGCTTCAACCAGAGGATTCTCAAACATGGGGTTCAGAACAAGAGTATCTTCTTCAGCTTTGACCGTAACGGACAGAATCTTTTTGCCTTCCTCTTTCTCTACAGTGTCTAGCCAATTCCTTGGTGGCATCAAATAATAACCAACCCTACTAACACTGCTGCCCTTCCGTCTAAGCTTCCTTACTGTATTCGTACTCATTTGAACTCAACCTAAAGAAGTGTACACTCAAAGCTAAGCAAACTTGGATAAATATTTATGGTGAAAGATACCCAACTTTAACAAGATAAGGCAGCCTTGAATTAACTTACCTACCAATGAGGGCGCAAAAACGCGCTGGGTGTAATATCTAAATTATTTGAATAAAGGATTGGCTTTTTTACTACCGCTCTTATCAACTTACCGACATCCTTCTAAAACCGTCTATCTGTCTCTCAATCTTCTTTAGTTTTCTTGACAAGAGCAACACTTTCACTGTGGAATACAACTGAAGATATACCCGCTAGCTTGCCTCATGTGCGAAGAAAAATTCCAACAACGCCACAGTTGAAAAAGGAGAAAGGTTACGGTACGGGTGAAATCACCACTGAATTAGAAATTCAAATCCTCAGGCCACTACCAAAACAAAAAAGAATTGCGTACACCAGGGTTTGCTGGGGCTTGGCGGACGAAAGGTTTTAGGAGAGAGAATGAAAATCCCTTGCTACCACTTTTTGAGTTTGACCGTCAGAGCCCACTCAGCCCCATTTGATGCCTGAAGGACTAAAAAAGGGGAAAGGTTGATTTTGTTTCTCACGGGTTTATTTTCGTCTTCTAAGGACGAGTGCTGCGACTGCTACTACGACGATGATGACGGCTGCTGCTGCGGCGATGATGTACATGTCAGTTGACGGGCCTGCTTCTGGCTGCGGAGCAGGCGAAGGCGAAACAGTTGCAACTGGAGTCGGAGTAGGCGTCGCTACTGGTGTTGCTGTTGGTGTTGCTGTTGGTGTTGCTGTAGGTGCAGGCGATGGCGCAACAGACACGCCTATAGCGGTTTCTGCGTATGAGGCATAGTAGGATTCTGAACCTCCGAAGGTAGCGATGATTGTGTATTTGCCTTCAACTGGCGGAGTCCACATGATGCTGAATAGACCACTCATGTCGCTTGTCACTGTGCCGATGTCCTGCGTGTTGCCGTTAGGGTCAATGGCGGTCAGTTTCACTGGAACTCCTGTCGCGTTGCTTGGAATTAGAAACTGCTGGTACAGGTATTTCATCCACTCGCTCATGCTTTCGTCAGAAATGGCGGGAGTGCCTTTAGCGCCTGCTGACTGGTCAGTGACCGTGCCCGTTATCATTACTCCGGTTCCTTTCGGTACGACTGTCTGTGGCGCTGAGACTGTTGTGGCGGTTTGGCCCTTGCCGAAGGCGTATATCTGGTTGTCGTATATGTTTAGATAGGTTATTATGCCGTCTGCGATAGCTGGATTTCTTGCCCAGTGACTCATGTAGAATGGTATTTGCCAAAGTAACTTTCCGGTTGCTACGTCGACGCAGATTAGTGTGTTACCGCGTTCTTTGGGGTCGTCGGGGGAGTGCTCACCCGAAAACACGTAGATTTTTCCGTCAGCGATGATCGGTTCCGTAATCATATAGTTGCCGCCCCATAATGCTTCCATGTAATAGGGGTCTTTGTTTTCGTAAGTCCATAGGAGTTGGCCTGTTTTAACGTCGTAGCAGTAAAGTATTCCAGCGTAGCCAGAACAGAAGAGTTTGCCGTAACCGATGTTATACGCCGTGGAGACGAGCATGTCCCACGGGTCTTGGGACGCAGTTGGACCCCACAGTTTTTCTCCATTGTCGAGACTGTAGCCTCGGAATTGTCTAGTTTCAGCTCCCCAAAGGGTGAAGACTTTGTCGTCCAGACTTGCAGTTGCCATGTTTAGTGTTACGCCGCTTTCTTCTGCCACATAGTCTTTCTTCCACATTAGTGTCCCTTCTTGCCCTGGTTTCAGACTCAAACACCAAACGGTAAAGTTCGTAGTTCCAAGATTAAGCCAAGCATCAGTTCTTCCTAAACCCGATGAGCCAAGTATCCTGTCACCAGCCCAAACGAAGTTGATGCCTCCCGTTAAGCCCGATGGTATCGTCTTGTTCCATGAATAGCCTTTATTACCGTCAACAGTCTTTCCATAAGGTCGCCATTGCCAATTCTGAGTTCCTGTTTGTCCCCCCAGCAGCTCTGGAATAGCAGATGAGTTCCACAAAGCCAACCAGCCCTTTTGTAGGTTAATTACAGGGTTCAATATACTTCCGTCTGTGCCGAATACCCTCGTCGTCGAAAACGCGCCACCAGGCACGTTTGTAACAGTGTACACGTAGTCCCCAGTGAATGCATCATACACTCTAAACATAGTGGGATTCGTGACGTTGGCTGCCCACAAGTATGCGAATGCTCCGTGCTGGTTGGGAGAGTCGTAACGGTATACTTGACCGAAACTTAGTCTTGCTTCACTGTTGTACCATAGCTCTTCTCCAGTCCGTAGATCCACGCAGTAGAAACCAGTTTTTGGGGGTGTACGCGGGTATGTGTTAGTTGGCTCTTGAAGCGCGTATGTATCGTCGGGGTATTTGTTGTAGTAAAGTCTTCCGTTAATTATCACTGGCGGCGCCCATTTTCCTTCGTATGCATTTCCGCTGTAGTAGCCAGTTACACCAAACTCTCCTCCGACGATGCCTCCAAAAGTCAGTTCTTTTGTCCACAGTATATGGGCGGAGTCGGGTCCTTTGGTGTAACGAGCGAACTTATTAAGAGGCGCAGCTAGCCAGTTTCCTGAAATAGACCACCAATCTGTATGCTGTCCAGTTATGGGGCGAGTCCAGTAGTCGGTCGGGAGCGGAGTATTTGGGTATGATGGTATTGAGTTCTGCTGTACGGTAAGTGACACTACTTCGCTTGTGCTGGGTTCAAAAGTATCGTTGATGTACGCCTGTCCAGTGGTGAATCCTGGACGGAGATTTTCGCCTGCTAATTTTTGTCCAGGAAAGCTAAACTGGAACTTGTACGTGCCAACCATGGTAGGCGTGTATATACTCCATGCGTAGCCAATTGGGTCGGACGTGTATGGTCCTTTGGTTTCCGTTGTTCCGTCAGGTTTCGTGATGGTTAATGTGAATCCTTTCCATCGGTCACCGTAAGCACCTTCTGCTGTTGGCGGGGTCACTTGTAGCCACATATAAACTATGGCATCCTGACCTACGCCAACGGTCGTTGGTGCAACGCTGAGGTAGGCAAAAGTCTTAATGTTCCATGCCGGGGTATGAGCGTTAGCGGTAGGCATGCTTACTACTAGTGCAGAAAAAGTCAGCATCAGAATCAAAGCGATTGTAGTTAGTGTTTTGTTTTTTTGAAGATTCATTTTTTATTCTCTCCAAAAGTTTTTCCGTACTGTTATATTTGTCGACGTTTCACATATAACATTTTGCAAAGGAAAACAAAGCCAACTGCAAAGCACGTTTATTTATTAGAAATAAAAGATGAGGTGGCTTCACCAACTCGCGGCAAACCCCATGGACAGAAAAATACACGGAACTATAAAAAAAGTAGTTACGGGTTACAGGCGACACCAAACCGATACAAAAAACCTCAGCCATAGATAGAACAAAAAAGAGGGAGTTTTGCGCGGGAGACATCGTCACGCACAGTAAGTTATATTAAATACAGAACAATAATTACAGATTGTAGTAATTAGTTAACAGCTAATAGTCTCATGGGCTGCGAGTGAAACTCGAACCATGCGATTAAACCTAACTCGAAACTTAAATATCATAAAATAGGAGGCTAACACTTACGGGAACATCCCAAGCGTTTACCATAAAGTATGTTATACACGCGAGATTCGAAATTGAAGGCGTCGTCGAAAAACCTGATGTTATAGGCGCAGTTTTTGGACAAACCGAAGGCTTATTCGGTCCTGAACTTGACCTTAGAGAACTTCAGAAAACAGGCCGCATCGGAAGAATAGAAATTGACCTGCACTCAAAAAACGACCGAACCACAGGAGCAATAACGATACCTACAAGCTTGGACCGCGTTTCAACCGCCCTCATCGCTGCCAGCGTGGAAAGCATCAACCGCGTAGGACCATGCAGCGCCAAAGTGCTTCTGGACAAAATCGAAGACATCCGCGAAGCCCGACGAAAGATAATCATTGACCGCGCCAAAGAAATTCTGCACAAATGGAACATTGAATCAATGCCCTCAGTTGACGAGGTTTACAAAGAAATCTCGGATACAATGAAAGCTGGCAAAGTTGAAAAATACGGTCCCGAAGAACTGCCCGCTGGACCAGCGCTTGAGAGCTCAAAAGAAATAATCATAGTTGAAGGACGTGCAGACATCATAAACTTGATGCGGTGCGGAATCCTGAACACTGTAGCCCTTGAAGGCGCCAAAGTCCCAGAGACAATAAAGAAACTAACCAAAGAAAAAGAGTGTACCGCCCTCTTAGACGGTGACAGAGGCGGAGACCTAATTCTCAAAGAGCTCTTACAGGTCACAAGTATACGCTATGTTGGCCGCGCGCCACGGGGCAAAGAGATTGAAGAGTGCAACTGCAAAGAAATCACCGAAGCCCTAGACGCCAGAATACCAATCTCGGACTTGTTCAAGCCGAAAAAAGCTGAAAAACCGAAAATAGAGTTACCTGAAGCAATAGGTCAAGCAGCAAAGTCACTGCAGGGCTCACTTGAAGCTGTCCTCATGAACGAAAAGCTAGAGCAGATTGAGAAGTTGCCCGTTAGTCAGCTAGCTGAAAAGCTTCAACAGGTGAGTGGCGTGGACACGGTTATCTTTGACGGCATAATCACTCAGCGAATCGTTGACATCGCAAGCGACAAGAACATCAAACGCATCATTGCATCTCGCGTTTCAGAAGCAGTGAAGCCAGCGTTAAACGTTGACCTCTTGACTTTCCAAGAAGTAGTGAAAAGCTAAGCGCCCATAAACTCCATTAAACTCTTTGATTTTTCCTCCTTCCTCTTACTATTAAGCAAATCTTCTTCTTTCACGCCGAAAAACTCCAGTATCCTCGCCGCGGCAGGCACAACCTGCTTGGACACATAGTAATCAACATCCACTTCCTCATATGAAGCATATATGTACGGCTTGACCTTCTCGTATAGGCGTCCCTCACCCTTCAAAATCACGTAACCCACTTTATCGCCTACCGTCAACTTCCAACCTTTATCTCGAAGCATTCTGGCCGCTTCCACATGAGAAGCCTTAATGACGTATTCCTCAACGGGTTTGGTCAGGGTTTTCCAGATAATCAAGTCGCGGAACGGAACCTTCCTCTCCTCGACATCAGCGATCATATTGCGCGCGAAGTCGGTTGCTTTCTGAGGGGACTGTTCTCTCAAAATAATTTCAAGGACGCGCTCTTGCGTCTTCTTGGCGACCTCCGCCCAGTCCCCGCGGATAACCTCTAACCCCACTATATCCAAGGTTCCATCAGGCAAAAGTCCAGCGTAGCGTTTCTTGGCTTCCGTGAAGAAAATACGCACGTATCTCTTGTCAGATTCAACCTCTAAACCCATTTCCTTCTCGATTTCTTTCTCCAGTTCAGGCATCTTCTCCGCGTCATAGGTGACAAAGAGGCTGTCCGTATCCCCGTAAATCACTTTTAAACCGGCTTTTTCAGCCATCTTGATGGCCGAGCGGATTGTGTGTCTTCCCCATGCGCTCGCCGCTTCAGCCACAGGTTTATTGTACCATCTAGCGCCAATCCACCCTACGTAACCATAGGCAGCGTTAGTTATGACTTTCACAGCCTTTTGCCTCGCATCCAGCACCTGATACTCCACGCTCGTGCGGCTGAGAGTTTTCATTTTGGCGCGAATTTCACCCCTAACGCCGATAAGGTACGTCAAGGCTTCCTTGTAAAAGCCTGCAGGTTCCTTCATGAACTTATGCATGACTTCTGGCGCTTCAAACACTCCGCCCTTAGGCGCTGTCTCTTTTGGCGTGATGTAGGTGTCTGGGGAGAGATTGTACGCTATCATCAGGTTCGGATACATTGATTTGAAGTCTAGCACGGCGATGTTCTCGTGGAGCCCCGCTTGTGGCTTCAGGACTATGCCGCCAGCGTAAGGTCTGTACGGCTGCTCGACCCGTTTGGGGATGAGTTCTCCGATTACATGGGCGCGTTTCATCAGGAACCATTCTATGCGGAAACCCACTGCCGCCGTCATAACGTGATCTAAAGGCAAGCCAACAAGATTTGAAAGCTGCATAGCAAAATCCAACAGCGCATCAGCGATGCCTTTGACGCAACGGGCATTGTCCATAGCAAAACTCTTGAGTGTGTCGCGTTTTTGCTTGTCATCCCAATAATCTGGAAAATCCACATCCAATACAACAGTCCGCTGATCGAGTTTCATGACGCCCAAATGATCCGCTAGATTTTCTAAGGTTTTGACTTTTACATCGGGGAACTGGTCTGCGAAGTCGGCAAGGTCCAAGTTAGCTACGCCCGTAAGCGACACGTGACCATAGACGCTTGTATGTGGCTCCGTGTCTGCCCTGTCAAGGTTCAGCTTTAGCCCGAGGATTCGGCATCGCTCGCGCAGGTAAGCTATGTCTTGGCTGTTAGTGCCGTAGCCTGCGATAATGTCAGGGTCGAAGTCTTGAACGTAATCCATGAACTTCTGCAGGAGGGTTTTGTCGTTTTTGTCTTCGTCTGAGAGGAACTGTTTTTCTTCGCCTTTGTTTGTTGCGGTTGAAATCATGATGATTGGGTTTCTGTCGGGTTTGGGGGAGCCTTCGCGGCTGTAACATGTCATGAAAAAGCTCAAGATTCGTAGGGGCGGAACTTCTGTATTTTCCAGCAGTTTAGGCGGCACCTTAGCTGAGTAGGCTCTATCAACGCGAACTTCAAGTGTACTCTTTTCTTCAGTAGCTTCTATCTGGTGCCATCCGCACGGAACCACGTTGTTGTCGATTAGGTACCGCATGGACCGGCGAACGTCATCTTCGAGGCATTCTTTTACGCCTTCGAGGTTTCGAAGTGCCTTCGCAAGCTTTGCAGCATCATTACAGTAAACCTTCACCACTTGCACAGGTTTCCCGAAATACCTGTGAGCAGCAATCTCAAGCTTCACTACTGCCTCGCCATGCGCTTTTCTGATTTCCGCAGCAACCTTCGGCGGGTCAAAGCCTTCTTCAACCACGGCGTAGAAGTAATCAACAAAATTTCTATCAACCACAAGCACTCTCTTTCCACTATCGTCAACACCCCAAAGCCACAATTCAGTCACGCCGTCTCTTTTCTCGGAATTAATGTCTAAAAGCCAAAAAGTAACCTTCACACGCAACCGCCTAAACTAGAATAAGACTGGAAAACCTTTAAACTTTAACACGCAGCAATCGCGATGGAGGAAAAAGGCGAAACCCCGATCTGACATATTCCACAACACTTTCATAACTGCTGGAAAAAATTGAAATTATGTGACTGCCACGAAGCAATCACAGCGGCAGTTGCACCCTGCAGTGTCCGCGCGGAATAAACTAGGAGAGAACGCTTATGTTGCCAACACTTCTGCGTAATGTTTTTTGGCGTGAGTGTCTAGCTCCCGTCCATCTTGAAAATCCGTACCACACCATGGGCAAATGAATTTTTCCTTCATAACTTCACCCTGCAGATAAAAACGCGCTGATGGAGGCTTTAAATTTGTGTGAGTGTGCCGCTGCTACAACACTGCTTAAGAACGGAAAACTGGAAAGAAAAGTTGAAAGTCTATTGTTTTTCTTCCACTACGATCATGGTAAGTGTGGATCTAACTTTGTCAAGCCTTCGAATACGCCATGTCACAATTTCCTTTAATCTATCCATGGTGTCGGCCTTGACTCGTGCAACTATGTCGTAGACTCCGTAGACTGCGAAGGGTTCTTCTACACCCTCAACTTTCTTTAGCTCCTTAAGCACGTCAGTCTCAGAACCAATTTCAGTATTTATCAACACAAACGCGGTAGGCATAATTTAACTCCTCAACACCTAATGATGTCTTATCTGCATTAAAATATTTTTCTGAACTCTACGAAATGGCAGGCGACAAATGTTTCTCAGGTTCATTCGAGGGGTCTCCTGCTGTTTTTTTGCCGAGCAAAATGCCCACGCCTGCCCATTGGAAAGCAACCTACGCCACGACCAGTTTGAACCAGAGGGTAACCACTCTCGTAAGCAACGTAGCTGAAAAGCTTAAGGCTGGCGAAATTCCAAGCACCGTGTACGATGTGCTCATGATTATTTCAGTGAATCCTACAAAAGACATACCGATCGACTGCAAAGTTCCTGTCAGAGCGTAAACGATTAGCACTTTGTCTACGGGGACAGGATAGCCCAATGCTGCAAACGTGAAGAACACCACTGAAACGTCAAAAACCAAACTAAGAGTATAGAAAACCACAGGTTGGACTAAGGCTCTTCGGTTAGAGCCCAAAGTTTCGATGCCCTCATGAAACATGCTCAGCGTGCTTTCGGCTTTTCGTCGAAACTCAGCCTCATTCCAACGTCCCCGCAGAAGGAAAGATACTATGCGAATAAGCCAAGTGAGCATTCTTTGTGTTGCTTTAGGCTTGGTGCTCACGTAGTAGACTATAACTAACGCGGCAACGGAAACAAACAGCACAAAGCATATGAAGACCAAAACAGGCACTGGCAACGTATAGTTCAAGGCAAGAAGCGAGAAGCAACTAAAAAGCCTGCTTAATGCCACTCAACGCTAATATCATGCCTCCTTTTCATTTCCGCGTTATCCGAGTATTGTGCCCGATATAGGGGACACTACGAACTCTGCTGAGACCTGAAACCCGCAAAGCAACTGCTTTAAAACTGGGCAAACAATAGTATATTCCGTGAGGAATCAGGTTATGCCAATTGATAAGGTCCCCGAGAAAAACAGCATCTTCTTCGTGTGGCTCAACAACTACGCAGGCGTACTCATAAAAACTCCCTCGAAAACCCTGCTCATTGATCCTGTAGACATAAAAGTGCGCAGTTTCCCGCAGGTAGACGCCATCTTGATAACACATGAACACTACGACCATCTTGACCAGCGGTTGATTGCGGAAATCCAGAAAGCTACCAACTGCACTGTAATCGCAGATGCAACATCAGCTAGGTCTTTGCGGACCAGTATTCCCCCAGAAAAAATGCTCCAAATCCAAGTAGGCGACAGCACAAAAATCGGAGACGTCGCCATCAAAGCCGAAAAATGCCGTCACTCTGCTGTAGCACCTGTGACGTTCATAATCACAAGCGAAGACGGTGTAAAGGTCTTCCACACGGCTGACAGTCTTCCTTACCCAGAAATGGCTGCTATAGGACAAAAAGAGCAATTGGACGTTGTCTTCTGCACTGTAGGCATAGCGCAAGGCACATCGCCTGAAACCGGCTTTGAAATTGCTTGGCTAACCAAGCCTAAAGTAACCGTGCCATACCACACAAACTCGGTGGCGAGCCAGAAAAAGTTCGCTGAAATCCTCAGAAAAGAGCTGCCGAAGACAGCGTGCCTGATTCCAGAGGCAAACAAGATTTATCAAATTTCAAAGGAGGAAAGAAAACGTGAGTGAATCAAAGAAAATTGAAATGGCAAAAATCCTGCATAAAATTGACGCGTTGCAGTTCGGGCTCTATAAACTTACAAGCGGCAAAGTCAGCCCTTACTACATTGACCTTCGTATAGTTCCAAGCTTCCCCGACGCTTTTAGAGACATCTGTGACTTCTACGCGGAAACAATAACCACTCAAATTGGGCTAAAGAATTTTGACAGAATTGCTGGCGTGCCCATCGCAGGCATACCTTTCGCGTCCCAAATTGCTTACAACTTGAAAAAACCGTTTCTCTACGTGCGCAAAGGCGCTAGGTTCCACGGGAGAGAAAGGCGAGTGGAAGGCATCCTCGTGTCGGGAGATCGTGTTCTACTCGTTGACGACTTAGTTACGACGGGTTTAACGTTGAAGAAGGCAGCGGAATCTGTGCGGGCTGAAGGTGGCATAGTAACCGAAGCGGTGGCGTTTTTGGACAGGGAAGAAGGCGGAAAAGAAAAAGTGGAAAATGCTGGGGTAAAGCTGCATGCTTTACTCAAAATTAGCGAGATAGCCAATACGCTGTATGAGATAGGTGCTGTAGACGAAGAAAGCCTGAAAACCATAATGAAACAAGTAAAGAAGCGCTGAAAGCATGGCAGCCCTAAGGGCTCGTTTCAAGAACAGTTAATCGTAGAATATGAGGTCCTTTTCTTCCAGCAATATGTGTAGTTTGTCTACGGCGTCGTAGACATCTCCTTCTTTTTTGGCGCCTGTGCAGACGAGTTTTCCGCTTGCAAAAACCAAAATCACCACTTTGGGTTCTTCCATGCGGTAAATCAAGCCTGGGAACTGTTCAGGTTCATACATTGCTTTGCCAAGCGCGTACGCGGCTTTTTCAAGGTCAATCATACCGCCCAAGCTTGCGGATGCCACCATGTTCTGTATTTTCAATTCGGGTTTGCTGATGATAATTATTCCGCCTTTCTTGAGTTCTTTAACGACTTTCATGACTGCGCGGCGGGCTTCTTTCTCAGATTTTGCGCCTGTGCACACCATTTTTCCCGAGTTGAAAATTAAAGTAGCTGTCTTAGGTCTTTTCAGCCTGAATACGAGTCCTGGGAACTGTTCTGGGCGGTATTCTACGCCGGGGTAGCCTTTTACGACTGCGTTTAGATCTACTTTCTGGTTTAGCGTGGCGGAAGCGACTACGTTTTCGATGCTTATTGTAGCTTTCACTTTTGGCATGGATTCATCTTCTATGTTGGCTACTCATGTATTAAATATGTTTTCTTTATAAACACATCTGCGTTCGCGGCGTTTCAGTTGTCTGCTGGTCAGTTTGTGTTTCTTTGCGTCTAAACAGGGGTAGCACGAATTCGATGACCAAAAGTAATACAATGATGATCACGACTACGGGTATGGTTAGGTACTTGGTGTCTTGGCCTAAGGTGTTCTGCATGAAAAGTGCGATGTGCCCAATCCAGGGGATTCTCATCACTACCTTGCCGATTATCATGTTTTGGGGAACGGGACTCCAAGGGTCATATTCTGCAATAATAGGCGTATTTGGCCATTTGTTCCATCCGTTTCCGTCACCCTTTGTGTAGAAGGACAGTGTGCCATTATCGTCTAATTTAGCCACTATTCTGTGGACGATTCGTCCATGGGATTGGGTGTTGTAAACGATTATGTCGCTGTTTGGATAGTTTGCGTTGAGGTCTGCGGGATTTATGGGTTGAATGACTAGTATATCTCCAACGTGTATGGTTCGGTCAAATGGGTGTGTCCATCCGTCGCATGCTCCGTCGTAAGGTATACACATGCTTCCGGTTGGGACCACTGCTAAGAATCCTAGAATCATTGCTGCGAAGAATCCGAAGATTATTAGCACAATCAAGACGATGTAAATGATAGTTTGGAAGTACGCGTTCTTCCGGAGTCTCTTGATGGTGGTTATCACGTTTTGCCTTCCGTTTGAATAGTGGAGAGTTCTTGTTTCATGTATTGTTTGGTGTTTTAAAACTTACCGCTTAAGAGAGGAGTTTATGAAAAAAGAAAAAATGAGGGGAGTTAGGGAAATTAGGTGTAAGCGTCAACTTGGATTTGCAGTTCCGCTTCGGTTGTCGTCGTCGCTATGGCGTGTTTAGATTTTCTTTTTGCTCAGGACTTCGCGGAAGGTGGCGTGGCACTTGGGGCATTCATAGAGCCCGATTTCAAGCTGCATTCTTTTGCCTTGCTTGTCTGGGCGTCCAGCCATTTTCCAAGTCTTCTTCGGCTTTGATACGTCAGTTCCACATTTTGGACATTTACCCATATAGTTTCCTCCGTATGATTACGTATTCATGGTTTCTTATGATGGTAGATAAAAAACTTGCCGTTACATTCGCATAGAAAAATCACGTTTGAACAACAAAATTAGACATGTTAATGTTAAAGACTAATGAAACACGACAAAAACCACTGAGCATGACATAAACAAAATGCGCGCAAAACCTCATCCTTAATTCCTACTTCAACGAGAAACAAAAAGCTCTCGAACAAGAATAGTTTTTAACACATTGCAGAATGAACGTTCTCTGAAGAGCCCACCCCTCCCCTATAAATAGGGTCAACTCCAAGGCGACCCCTTGTTAAGATGTCTCGTTTTTCTCAGCTTGCGAATTTTCGGAACACTTGATCCATTTCTTAGCTAACTTATCTGCCTCAACTTCTTGCTGATGCATGCATTCGCTATCCGCATTCCAATTATGCTTTAACTTAATGTGTGCAATTTCGTGAAGAATCGCAAATTCTTGAACTTCCGTTGATTGCTCCAGCAACTCATCGAAGAGAACTATTATTCCTTCAAAATGTTTCAGCTGGTCCCCGCAGATGGCATAAGATAGCCTCATTTTTTCCGGACGCACAAATGTTATTTTGCCGATGACCCACTCTATGCAGTCAGATGGTATTTTCGCTAGAGCTTCTGCGATGATTTCATTATATCTATTTTCCGTATCTGGTTGTGTGCGCGTCATGTTCCCCAATATCCCACTAATTCCTGAATGGATGGTGAAGTTATCCATGATTAATTCTAAGGCTTTTCTGGCGATGTATCGTACCGTTTCTTGAAGATCCATTTTCCTGTTGATAGGTCTAATTCCCAGATTTTAACCCCTTTCTTGAAGTGCTCCCTTAGACTTTTCAAAATGTACCCATTGAATTTATCGCTTGCCTCCAACTGTCTTGCCATGGAATAAGGCTCACAGTAGGAGACTCCAACTCTCCTGTAACTGAAAACCTTGCATCGGTTCGAAATGTCACCTGCCACTATTGGAAAAGACCTGCACATAAGCGGTCGACACTCATACTTTTGGCATTGATTCTCCTCGTTAATGTGAGGGCATTTGTTAACGTTCAACTGATACAGGACAACTATTTCCGGTTCAGTTAGCCCAATAGCGAGTTTCGGCGAAATGATTTCCTGCGGAAAGAGGCTCGCCTCTTTTTCGGTAAGAGGCAGCCCTCTTCTGACGCCACCAGTGTTTTCTAGAATGTTTCGGCAGCATGTGCCGCATCGCAAACATTCAAAGTCATTTTCTTCGCCCATAAATGTTCCTCGATATTCCAGCGGTTTAGTGACTGTACCTTAAGTTCTTGAATCTACTTAAAAAGTGCGCATTAATCAATACTAAAAATTCACACAGGTTAAATTCGTTTATCATATAGACTACGTTAGGTGAAACTAATGAGTGACCAAGCTCGGATCCTCGTAATCGACGACGACGAAAACATAACCAAAGTTGTAGCGGTAATCTTGAGCGACAAAGGTTACAACGTTGACACTGCAAGATCAGGCAATGAGGCGGTAAAGAAGACGCAGAAAAACCACTACGACCTCATGCTTATTGACATCAAGCTTCCCGACATGGAAGGCACGGAAATCCTCGCCAAAATACGGGACACGACGCCAAAAATCCGAAAAGTCATTGTCACTGGTTACCCTACCCTTAATAACGCCGTGGCAGCGGTGAACAAAGGCGCTGACGCGTACATTATGAAGCCTTTTGACGTGGAGAAAATGCTCGAAACGGTCAAGGAACAGCTGGAAAAACAGAAACAGGAACGCAAGTTCAGCGAAGAAAGAGTCGCCGAGTTCATCGAAACTCGCGTCAAAGAAATGGATTACGAGGAACCTAAAAGCACGGAAAAACGCTAAAAACGCGCTCACTTTTGCATCGTTAGTATTTTATTTCAGTAGAGGCTAAACCGCCTCAGTCTGAAAGGAGCTGCATTACGCGTTGTATTATGCTGCGTTCTGCATGTTCCCAAGGCTATTCCGGCGAATTCTTTCAAAATTAGTGTTTTAAACTCCCATGTTGGGCTTCCATACCTAAGTCCCTCACAATTGGAATCAGCGTAAATGAACAGTTTCTTCCCTCCGTACTCAAAAATAGCTTGTTCTGAGTCACCGTACTTCGGCTCCGCAAGAATTTTGAAAGGCCACAGCTTGCAAGCGTCAGGCTTCATATGTTGGAGCCCGCACAGAAACGTGCCTGCAAATTGACAAAGGAAAACGCAGGAGCCATCTTCCCCCCTCTTAAGAAATAGCTTGTCAAAGCCTGCCCCGGTTGTCTGCGCGCCGAACGTCTTTGAGATGTTCATCCACTCGGGAAAGTTAAGTACGACACTGTAGAGTTTGCAGCAGTTACCACATGCTGTGCACCGCCAGTTCGCGATGTGCCGCCAAGGAACAAACCTCATCATGGATATTCTCAAAAACAAAATACCTGGATGTTAAAAACTCTTTTCCATGCAGAAAAGCTATTGTTTCCTATAAAGGTAGATTGTGTGCGAAGGATAACCCAGCGACGGGTTCTCAACAAAGTTATCCACCTTCACTGGTTTCCACCCTACAATCTCGTAGTCGTGAGAAACCACGCGCACGCCTTTCTTCAACTCAGTTTCCATCTTTGGCTTTACCTTCTCGTTCGCGCTTGTGGTCAAGTACAGGTAGACAACGTCCGCTGCTGTCAAATCTACCTTGAACATGTCCCCGTTCACGATGGTTACTCTGTCAGAGAGTCCGTTGTCATGAATGACGCTCATTGCCCTCTTTGCCAAGTCCTCGCGCATTTCGACGCCGACTGCTCTGGCTCCAAAAATTTTTGCAGCCATGATAACTGTTCTTCCGTCTCCAGCACCTAGGTCAAAGAAGACTTCGCCTGGCTTCAGTTCAGCTAACTCAAGCATGTATTGAACAACTGGAAGGGGACTTGGAACGAAAGGTGCAATGAACAGTTTCTGTGAGCCTCCGTCTCTGTTTACATTGATGTTGTTCTTTTAAGGTTTTTTGAACATGTGCTCTTTACGCTACGTACGCGTCCTTCTTCGGAGTTGGCCTCTTCGCTTCGCCGCATTTCAAGCAACTTTGAGCGCAAAGTTCCAGATACTTCTCTTCTTCCTTTGAGCCGACTGCAGCTGCTGCTTTTTGGCAGAGTCCGCTGGGTTCAGAGCAGCCTTCTTCCTTACACAGGTTCGAGATGTACTTGCAGGTGTCCTGCACGTCTTTTGGCTCTAAAACAGCGCGGTTTGTCCGCACCAAGAAGCATAGTTCCCTCGCCATGATACATGTTTTGACGTGTTTGACACGTTCGAGAACTTCCTCGCGTAGTTTCTTTCGGCTTATCTCCACTTCCCAGTTCTCCTGTGTGATGGATGTGCTTAGCTCTAATTAGTTGGTTCTGCCCTTAAATAGTTGTTGCAGTGCATCCAGATTCGCGTAGAATTCAGATTTAAAGCGGCTCTGGGTTACCCGAACCTTTTGCTTAACGCTTTGCGTTCGGCTTCAAGGACCAGCTCGTAAAACTTGTCTGTGAGTTTAGGTTCTTTCTCCAGAACACCTTTAACATCTGAAGGCTGAACTTTCCGGGCGCTCAACGCCACCGCTGCTGGGTTACCGTACTTCTCGATTAACTCCGCCGTCTGTACCGCAATAAAACGTAGCCTCTCCTCATCCTTCGTCAGCTTCTGGGCTTTCTTTTCGATAAGTGGGTCAGCACGTTCGTCTTCAACTTTTAAGAGCCCCAGAGCTTGAGAACCGCACCTTGGACATTTTGGCTTGTCAGGCAAGTCCTTCACGCGAACCATCTCCAAGTAGTCCCAACAGTGCGTGCAGATGAAATTGCCCGTTTCATTCAGTAGCCGTGCTTTGGCTGATTCGACAAGGACGGCGCGCATTCGCTCTGGCGGAATGAGGTCGGTTTTCATGCTTACTCTTTCGATGCCTGTGCGTGCGACTGGTGTTGCGGTGCCGCCTGTGTCAACCGTTTGCAGTTGGATTTCTCCGTCTCGCATTCTCTTCAACACTTGGACTAGGCCTTCGGCGTCGAGGTCTTTTGTGAAAACTTCCTTTAAGCCTTCCTCGTAGATGGGTGTTCCCTCGAAGCTTGTGATGAGTTTCTGGAGGCTCACGTTGCTGAAGTCTGCCCATTTCTGTAGAGCTCCGAATCTGCGAGCTACGTGGATGACTCGGCGTTTGAAAAGCCCAGTTTTCACGGTTGACCGTGTCAGGGTTTCTTTGATTGTTTGCTCGGGCATGTTTCGAAGTTCGTTAAACACTTCAAGCAGGCGGGTTGCGTGTGCATGTCCTATGGTTTGCACGAAAATGCGGTATGGGTCATGCTGTACTACTATGCCGAAGCCGAGTTTGTCTGAAAGTATCTGTCCTATTAGTTGGGCTAGGGCTCTGTTTACGAGGGAGCCGAAGTTAGCGTGGATGATGACGAATTCGCCCCAGTCTTCAAACACTATTCGATTAGGCTTAGGCACGGGAATGCCCGCGTTAACCTGCTCCAATGTCTCAGTTAACGCGCGTTGAATTGTTTCCTTGTCCGCTGGGTACTGCTCGCTGAGCAATGCACTTGTTTCTTCAGGTGAAAGCCCAACTTTGATTTTATCTTCAACGAACCCACGTATCGAAGCAAGTTCCTGTGCCACTTCGTAGGGCACTGGGATTTCTTCGCCTATCCAGCTTGGAATGGAACCTGTTGGGTCGTCTACTGGTCGCACGTATACTTTGTCTTCTGTGGCGTGGATGATTTGCCATGGGCTGCCTCGGATGATGAATTTAGTGCCTGCTTTGCCGTACTCAGCCATGAACGCTTCATCAAGCAGTCCGATGGAGGAGTCGATTGACTCGTCGATGACGAGGAACTGTTTTTCTTCAGGAATCATGGATAAGTTATCAAAGTAGTATTCGAAGAGCGCTTTGCTTCTTGAGGGTTTCAGGACGACTTTGTCTTCGAAGCTGACCCATGCTAAACGTGGAAAGCGCCCGTGCATGTACTTGAGGATTTTCTCGACATCTTCCATGGTCAAATCTTTATATGGGTAAGCTTTTTGGGCAAGCATAAGTATCTCGTTGAACTCCAGTCTTCTCGTCCTAAGCAGTAACCCTGCAATTTGGTGCGCTAAGACGTCGTAGGGTTTGGGAGGTATCTCGACGGGTTCGAGTTCTTCTTTTAGGGCTCTTCGTGCGATGACCATGGCTTCGAGGGTGTCGTCGGAGTCCATGCCGATGATTATGCCTTCTGCAACGTGACCGTAGGTGTGTCCTGCTCTGCCCACTCGCTGGATAAGCCGGGTTACCTGTCTGGGACTCATGTACTGAATGACTAGGTCTATGCGTCCCACGTCTATGCCGAGTTCGAGGCTGCTTGTGGCGATTAAGCCTCTAAGTTCGCCGCTTTTTAGTCCTGTTTCCGCTGCGATGCGGGATGGCTTGGTGAGGCTGCCGTGGTGTATGCTGACTGGGAAGTCTATATCCCACACCTTGATTCTGCTCGCCAACACTTCAGAAATAGACCGCGTGTTCGTGAAGAGGAGTACGGACTTGTGGTTGGTCATGTAATCGCGGATTATCCTTACCCTTGCTGCCACTTCGGGATGCGTAAAGAGCTTTCCTGCGAGCCGTGCGTCTTCCTCGGTGGGTTTCGGAAACAGAATCTTCAGCTTCACCATTTTGGCAACTGGCACACGGATAATTTCCACGGGGCGTTTGTTGCCTACGAGGAACTGGGCTATTTTGTCGGGGCTGCCGATGGTTGCGGATAAGCCTATCATTTGAGGGTCTTTGCCGATGAGGTTTCTGATTCTTTCCAACGCGAGGGACAGTTGGCTTCCGCGTTTAGTATCGGATAATTCGTGGACTTCGTCGATTATTACCCACTTCAGGCTTTGTACGTGCTGGCGCAGCACCCAACCTGACAATATGGCTTGCAACGTTTCGGGTGTGGTGATTAGTATGTCTGGTGGGCTTCTGGATTGTCGGGTTCTCTCTTTTGTGTCGGTGTCGCCGTGCCTCACCGCCAATTTTATGTCTAGGTTGTTGCACCACCATTCCATCCGCTCCAGCATGTCCCTGTTCAAAGCCCGCAACGGCGTGATATAGAGCACCTTTATCCCTGGCGTCTTCGGTGCTTGAAGAAGCATGCTCAGCACTGGCAGGAACGCGGCTTCAGTTTTTCCCGTTGCCGTGGGAGAGATTAATAGGACGTTTTTGCCTTCCAGAATCTTGGGAATTGTCTTCTCCTGTGGCTCGGTTGGTTTAGGGAATCCTTTCTGTTCAATAAGCCTTCGAACTGGCTTCACAAGCAACTCAAAAACGTTCTTAGAAGATTTCTGCAAACGACTAAGCCTCAGGTGCTGACAAGACTAAGCGGAAAACCTACGGTAAAAGCGTTTTGGAGCACTCTTCAAAGAGCTTATGTTGTCTTCTTAAGAATTTACGAATGCAAAAATGAAGAAGACCACGCGAACACATACGACATGTTACGCTAAAAGGCGACCACAATAACAATAAAATGGAACGGTTGAACGGTGAAATCAGAAACAGAGAAAAGACATTGAGAGGCTTAAAGCGTAAACGCACAGCCATACTCCAAGGCATCCAAATCTATCACAACTACATAAGACCGCACGAAGCCTTAGACGGCAAGATCCCCGCGGAAGCATGCGGAATAAAGGTTGAGGGAGAGAACAAATGGATAACTCTAATTCAGAACGCGAGCCATCCGTCGTGCTATAGCATTCAGCATTTTTTGAGTGCTGTTGGCAGTTCGCTTAGGCTCTTTATGGTTTGGTCTGGGCAGATGTTTTCGATTTCTTTTTGTGGTCTCCTGTGGATGTATATGGATTTCATTCCTGCGTCTTTTGCGCCTTTGATGTCTGCGTCCACTGTGTCGCCCACGAACACTGTTTCTGCTGCTGTGACTTGGAGTTTGTTGAGTGCGTGTTGGAAGATTTCTGGGCTTGGTTTGCGTTTGTTGACTGCTCCTGACACGATTATGACGTCGAAGAGCTTGTCGAGTCCGTGCTGTTCGAGGAGTTTTTGGACGCATTCGGGTATGGCGAAGTTTGAGACTATGCCAAGTTTGTATTTTCCATGCAGCTTCCGCAATGTTTCCGCGGTATCGTCGTCTATGCGCACGTAATTCATAAACTCTGTGCAGAACGCGTTTGTTGCGCCTTGAACTACTTCGCTGTCAGCGTTCACGTTGAAGCCTAGGCTTTGCAGGGCATCTGAAACTCGCAAGTTAAAGTGAGGTTCTTCCATTGTCTGGTCTGCCTTTTCGTAGAGTGCATCTCTGGCTTTGATGTATGCGTCTCTGAACGCTGGAAAAGACACGGTTATGCCGTTTTTGACGATGTACTCGTGCATTCTTTTAACTGCTGGACTGTAGAAGGCGTGTTCTTTTTCGATTAGCATGAGTGTGTCGAACATGTCGAAGAGTACTGCTTTGGTCTGCATCAGGTTTCCCACTGTGCAAGGATGTGTTGAGGGTTTAAAACGGTTTTGTAGGGAAAAACGGTTTCTGTCCAAGCGCTGAGCCATGAGCTATGCTGTTTTTGTTTTGTTTGTGATATATTCTGTTTTCGGTAATAGTGCTTATATTGTGTATTCTGTCATAAGACTGAATGTAATGGAGAGGAGTGCCGAAAAAAATGAAATCCGTTATAGGAAACGAAGAAATTCGCTGGCAAGTCATAAAAGCCATGATCGATGAGTTCCCAACTCTTAAAAGCAAAGTCAAAACCTACGTTGAAGAATAAGGTAACTAATCAGAACCGTTTTGCTTTTGCTGAAATAACGCTTTTTGTTACTTTTCTATTTTGCTTCAAAAACCAGTTGTTGCTGCACAAGAATACTGTTGTTGCAAAAGAAGAAGACTTGCGTGAAAGTGGTTTTGCAAAAGAAAACTGGTTTGCTTAGTTCTTTTTGAGCAGAGTTTCGGGTGGAACCTTCAAGCCTTTTCTGTCGTTCACATTTTCGCTGAGCAAATCCATTATTTCATGGTGTCTTTGGAGGAAGTCTATGCCTTTTTCTGTTGCCCTGTAGACGTCTTTTCCTCCGTTAACGGTTTTTTCGAGCAGGTTGATTTTTGCGAGGAGTTTTATGTACTCGTTGAGTTGTGCGAAGCTTAGGTTGGCTTTGTACATGATTTGGGTTTTGAGGGTTCCGCCTTTGGCGATTTCCATTATTTCCGCGATTATGTAGAGTTTGTCTCGTCTTTTGGATGATGTGTCTATTAGCCAGGAGTTCATTTTCTATTTTCCCCATATAGACGTGTTTTCTATAACTGTCTAACGTGTTTTGCATATTAAGTCGTGTTTCGCACGTCTAACTATTCCCAGTACTAGCTCTATATCGAGAACTGGAATATGTCCAGAAACTCCAAGGTGAAGCAGCAAAGAAAACTTTTATTTCCTCTCACACGCTGAAAACAAGCAGGAGAACAAAGCGTATGCTAGTTGGCTTGATTTCTGACACCCACGACAATTTACTCATGGTTGAGAAAGCCGTGAAACGCCTAAACGAGGAGAAAGTGGACCTTGTCTTGCACGCAGGAGACTACGTTGCTCCATTCGTCATCCCGAAGTTCAAAGCGTTAAACTGCAGGCTCATCGGAGTCTTCGGCAACAACGACGGCGACCACGAACTCCTGCGGAAACGGTTCAGCGAAACCAGCAACTGCGAAGTACGCGGACGCTTCGCGGAAGTAAACGCTGAAAGCTTCAAGATCGCGCTGCTCCACGGAGACGAAACTGAACTCCTAAACGCTTTAACAAGCAGAGAATGCTTCGACGCTGTCGTCTACGGGCATGCACACGTGACTGTGACACGGAAGAACGGCGGAATGCTGGTTGTGAGCCCTGGAGAAGTCTGCGGGTACCTAACAGGCAAATCAACCATAGCGGTACTGGATACGGTGAAGCGAGAAGCAAGAATAATTGAGTTGTAAATATTTACGATACAACAGCGGGAAAAAACGCTGTACCTGATAGGTTGCCTACGTTTTCTAAAGCCCCTACCCCCCTCCCCCGTTCTGCCATGTTTGGCTATTAGGCTCCAAATATGTTCGGTAAAAGCGGTTTCCCCGATTGCTCTCTGGAGCCTACCCCCCTCTATAAATAGAATCTACTCAAAGTTCAATTATTGTTTGACTTAGCCGATACCATCTGCTCGGAAAAACCCTGCCCCTTACATAAAACACGCAAACACCAAAAGAACCAACCAGAAAACCACGCACGCAGACCCAGCCTACTGCTCCCACGAAAAAACACATAGCTCCCATGTGAAAAAGTGGGGGTGTCCAAGTTATTCGTGAACCCAAAATAGACAAATAACCTGATGTTCATATTCGTTTTTCAAGTGATGTTGATTTGTCTGAGAAGCGTCGTTCGAAAAAAGAAGTTGAGGTTGACTTTGATAGGCTTGCTCGTATAGGCAATAAAATTAACGCGTTGCTTGCCCGAAAAACGAAGGGTTCGGCGGAGGCGTATGCGGTGCTGCGTTTTCTATGCGTTTATTATGAGGAGGATTTGGGGATTGCTTTTGCGCCTGAATTTGAGGCGGAACTCAAAAAAGTGGTCCTGCAAAGTTTGAGTGGCGAGCCAGAACCTTCAGAATCTCCATAGGCTACTGCCCGCCTTTTTGAGGTAAAATCTAAGCGCTCTTGTTGAAGGGTTCTCTCAGCAGATTCGCCCGCATAAACAGCTGCTTCAGTTCTTCGTCACTTGCCCCATTCCGTATTGGCGTTAGGATGTCTTTGAGGTTGTCGTTTCTCATGAGGCACGGCTTCAACCTGCCATCGCTCGTCACCCGTAGCCTTGTGCAGTGCATGCAGAACTCGCTGTTCTCAATCGGATGCACAACCTCAACCGTCACATCGGGCAAACGGTAAATGCGTCTGTTATGCATAAACCGCCTCGTTTCAACGCTGAGTGCCTTCTGCTTGAGCATTTCTTCCTGCTCGTCAAGGAACCTGTGGTGCGCCGAGTAGTAGGCGCTGCTCACGTTTACAGGGTCAAGCTCGATAAGCTGCAGAATGGTCCCCGTTTGCCTTGCAAAGTCAATCATCTCAGAAACATCGTCAACGTTAACATCCTTCAGGACAACCATGTTTAGCTTAACGGGACAGAAACCCGCATCAATCGCGGCTCTGATTCCTTCCAGCGCGTTTTTGACTCTTCCGCCTGCTAGCTTGTGGTATTTCTCAGCGTTTAAGGTCGGAAGGCTAATGTTCACGCGCCTCAGTCCCGCCGCACACAGTTCCTTAGCCAAAGAACCAAGCAACAAGCCATTCGTAGTCATCGACAAATCCTTCAACCCAGGAATCGCCGCTATGCCCTTGACCACTTCGCAGATGTCCTTTCGCATAAGCGGTTCCCCGCCAGTCAGTTTAATCCTTGAAATGCCAAGACTCACAGCAGTTCTCGCAATTCTGACAATCTCTTCAACGGACATTTTCTCCGCCGAACGATTCGCCCGCTTCACCTCGCCCTCTCGGTGGCAATAAGCGCACTGCAAGTTGCAGCGCTGAGTAATCGAAATCCTGAGGTTAAGCAGTGGGCGACCGCAGTTATCCGTTAAACTCATCGTTATTCCCGTGCGTGCTTAACGATGTGAGGCGCTTCGGGCGATATAAGCAATTCTACCGAAACTTGCACAGCATCAGGGGAACCAGGGATACAAAACAGTGCCTTCCCCTTAGCTACGCCCGCCACAGCACGCGACATAACCGCCACCGAACCAACCTTATCAAAGCTTAACCGACGAAATATCTCCCCGAACCCAGGAAGAGATTTCTCAAAAAAAGGCGAAACCGTCTCAATCGTAACATCCGAATGCGTAACACCCGTGCCACCGCAAAAAATCGCGGCATCCACACCCGCATTGTCCAACACATTCTTCACAGCGTGCTCAATCATAACCTTATCATCCGAAAGCACCCGCTTGAACAACACAGTGTGCCCAGCATTCTTCAGCAAAAACTCAATCGTGTCACCCGAAACATCCGCAGTACTCTCACCCTTCTGCAATGACTCATATCGAGATGTGCTGCAGATGAAAACCGCAAAATTCAGCTTCCTCGGCGCATGCGCCTTATGAGTCTTCGAGCTCTCACTCATCACGTTACACCTGCTTGAACTTCTTCACCACGTGAATGTTCTCTATCGCCGTGGACGGGTACTGACCCTTCGCGTCCTTCTCATACTGCTTCGTCATATCCCAAACAGTCAGCAAAGCCACTGAAACCGCAGTTAACGCCTCCATCTCCACACCCGTCTGCGCCTTCGTCTTAACGGTGCAAGTCACCTCAACCGCGGACGCATCCGCAACCTTCGCATCAACCTCCACGTTCGTCAAAGGCAACGGATGACAAAGCGGAACCAACTCACTCGTCTTCTTCGCCGCAAGAATACCAGCAATTTTCGCCGTGTACAACGGGTCACCCTTCGCAATCTTGCCCTCTTTGATGAGGTTTATTGTTCCGGGTTTAAGCTTGATTGTTCCCGCTGCAGTTGCCTCACGGAATATTTCCGCTTTACCTGAGACGTCAACCATACTCATCCTCAATTTTCCTCCTTGAAACTATTGCTTATCTGCATGCTCCCAAACCTCAATCAGGTCCAGCACCACTTTAGCTTTTGGTGAAGCTTGGTTAAACCTGTACATGCGAATCCTGCCATATACCCTTTGCTGCAGAATACCCTCTTCCTCAAGAACACGCAGGTGCCGACTCGTCGTCGTGAAATTTACGCCTATTCTCCGCGCAATATCCGACACGTTAAGCTCGCCCAACCGCGCTATAAGCTTCAGAATTTTCATCCTCGGCTTCGAAGAAAACACTTCCTCAATCAGCACACTGCTTCACCTTCGCCCTTTCTCCAGAGACAAACGCAGTTCCTTCTCCAACTCCTCAGCGGGAACAGCAGGCAAATAAATCAGTGTTGACCGCCCACGCACGCCAGCACCTGAAACCTCAGTCTTCAAAATACCCAAAGCAGAGAGCAACTGTATGTACTTCCAAAGCTGCGTATGACTATTCGGCTCCTCATCAAACTCTTCACAGACGACACCGTAAGTCTTCTCAATCTCCACCAGCGTAACATAAGCCTCCTGGCTCTCCCGAAAAACCTCCGCAGCAGCAAGCAGGAACAGTTTCTCATGAAGACCCAGCGACGCCAACTCGCCCTTCTGCACACTCGGAATTATGCTGGAAACAGCCTTCCGCACACATTCAGGCGTCACCGTGCCCAACTCTTCAGCATCAGCGTATTTCCCAGCCCGCCACAACAGCTCAATAGCAAACCGAGCGTTCCCGCTCTCATCACGAGCCAAATCTGCGGTGAGGCTAACAACATCCTCCGGCACGGTTGAAGGTTCAAAAGCCATGGAGACACGGTCATTCAAGATATTCATAAGCTGGTCCTTAGAGTATTTCTCGAGACGGATTACGTTGCGTTGCAGTGTGCTTTTTGCGCTGTCGTCCAAGCGCTTCGTTGCTTCCAAATCGCGCATAACAAAGATGAGCGAGATTCGTTGTGGCTTACCGGGCCTCATCTCCTGCAGGCGCGTTAGATTGTAAACGGCGTCTGAGCCCTCGGTCTCGATGAGGCTGTCGAACTCGTCCAGCGCCAGAATCATGTGCGTGTTCTCTTCATCTAAGTTCTGCAGGAGAATTTTCAGAACTTCTTCGGCTGAGTAGCCGCGCTGCGGAAAATTCGGCTTCAAAATAGTAACCGCGTGCTGCAATATGAGAAAGAGTTTGCCTCGGTATTCACGACAGTTAACATGCACATAACGGAGGTTCACTTTGCGCTTGTTAGCTTCCAAGGTGATGTCTGCTCCGAAGCGCTGGCAAAGCGCGGTTTTTCCAGTGCCGATGTCGCCTGTGACGATGACGCGTTGCGCCATTTTCTCTGGAAACTGCAGGAGGAAGCTGAAGAATTCCATTAGCAAGCGGTGTTCTTTTTCTCTGTGAGGCAAACGGCTGGGAAGGTAGTTTATGTCTAGTTTTGCCTCATCTTTGAACACGCTTTGACGGAACTTCAACTTTTCAAACCTCAATCCACAGGTCCAAGTTATGCTTCTTTCAGACTAGTTATACAATACTTGATTTTAAAAGCAAAAGCCTAATAAATCCATTCTGTACAGTCTATTTCCGACACAAGAAATGATACCCAAATACTTCTTCCTAACCAAAGGCGTTGGCAAACACAAAGAACAACTTCAATCTTTTGAGCTAGCGCTAAGAGATGCAGGCATCCAACACTGCAACCTAGTAAGCGTCTCAAGCATCGTCCCGCCAGGATGCGAACTGCTACCAAGAGAAAAAGGCTTGAAAATGGTGCAGCCAGGCGAAATAACCTTCGTCGTCATAGCAAGAAACGCAACAAACGAACCCCACAGACTAGTCGCGTCATCCATCGGCGTAGCTATCCCATCAGGCAAGAACCAGTACGGCTACCTTTCAGAGCATCACTCTTACGGGCAAACAGACGACTCAGCAGGCGACTACTCAGAAGACTTAGCCGCCACAATGCTCGCAACAACCATGGGCATCCAGTTTGACCCTGAAACCGCCTGGGACGAAAGAAAACAGCTTTTCAAAACCAGCGGCTTGATAATCAAAACTGCCAACATAACTCAGACCGCGATAGGCGACAAGAACGGTTTGTGGACAACAGCCGTGGCAGTAGCGGTTTTCGTGCCCGCGAAGAATGGAAAACTCATAAAGCCCCCCGAATAAGTTACCGTTTTTTATTCTATGCTTCTTTTTCATTCTTAGTCACCTTAGGAAATATTCATCTACGAATTGACGCAGGATAACTACGAAAGGGTTATTTCCCAAAGGGGCAATTTTAGACATCGGTGCAAAATGAAGTACAGTGGCAAAACAGCAACCGCCATAATAACATATCCCGAAAACAAAATTCTTCTAATCAAACGGTCCACGCCACCCTTTGTGGGATATTGGGCGTTGCCAGGCGGAAGAGCTGAACCGGGAGAAGCAGCCGAGCAGACGATAGTTCGAGAGGTGAAAGAGGAAACCGGACTTGACATTGCAGTAATTAGCAAGATTGGCGAATACCGCGAGAACGGAGTCCAAGCTGGACTAGAATACGACTACGCCCCCACGTGTTTTCTTGCAAAGCCCGTTGGAGGCGAAATTAAAAAGCAAGAAAGCGAAATTATGGAAATCAAGCTTTTCAGTTTAGATGATCTTCCGGAAGTTTTGGCGTTTGAGCACGCTCAAATGGTAAAAGACTATGTGCTGCGAATCGGATAAAAATGAAACATGAATAATGTGTTGGAATACTGGAAGTTACTGTTCGTTTTTACAGGCAATCCTGTTTACGCGTTTTCTGCTTTATTTTTAAGTTTTTCTTCGATTAGCGCTAGAAGTTCTTCAGATTTCACTGGTTTTACCAGGTAAGCGTCAGCACCTTCATCGAGGGCTTTGACGCCTGTTTCTAACGATGGAAAACCCGTGATCATAATCTTGACCGCGTCCCGCATAGTTTTCTGCATCTTGACCAGTACGTCTGTCCCGTCCATGTCAGGAAGGCGTATGTCTATCAAAGCCAGATCATAGCCGCCTTTCTTTGATTTCTCTATGGCTTCTTTGCCAGTTTCAGCTACGTCAATCTCGTACCCGTTTTTCTGAAGGATACGGGTGAATGTTCTAAGAATGGATTTGTCGTCGTCTATAACCAGAATACGGCTTTTGCCTTTTGCCAAAGTCATTTTCGCTTCCTTAGATTTCCACGGTGATTTGATGCAACCATACTTCTAACAGTCAGGCATACAATGAGGCTCAAAGTCGCTTGCCCTGTTTTCAAGAGACACCTACTGTCTTCGCGTCCTTATAAATAATACTGCATTATAGGAAGTGTTGAAACTGAATAAATAATAAACAGAATTATTTAATTGACGAAGTTTAACGAATTTTGTATCAACATCTCTGCTGCTTTTAGTAGGACTTATATACAATAACAGAAAAACAATTAGTCACATACTTCCTATATCTCTGTTAAGGTTTGATTAAGGGTTGAGCGAAAAAGATATCCTCAAGTTTCTCCAAGGTCTCGGTTTTTCAAAGCGAGAAGTCCAAGTTTATATGTTTCTCGCTAAGAGCGGAGCCCAATCAACAAGCTTCGTTGCTAAGCGGTTAAAGATGGAGCGAGTGCAAGCATACCGAACGTTCAAGAAACTGCAGGAAAAAGGTTTCATAGACGCTACTCTTGAGAGGCCAACCCGTTTCACAGTAGTTCCTTTCGAAACGCTACTTGAATCGAGTATTGAAGCAAAAAAAGATGAAGTTGAAAATCTCAATTCACAAAAAGACAGCTTATTATCTTCTTGGCGAACCGTGAGCGCTCCTGAATCAGAATTCAATGTCGCAAAATTTTCAGTCATCAGCGGGAAAAAGAAAATCCATGCAAAAATGCTGAACATGATCGCCGAAGCCGAAAAAACTGTGTACGTTCTAACAACCAGCATTGGAGTCATCCAAGAAGATTTAGGGGGAGTCTTTGACGCGGTCGTCGATGCAGCCAAGAAGCGTCACCTCCAATTCAAGATTATAGCTGACATTTCGAAAGATAACCGCAAGATAATGGAGCGATTAAACAAAAGAATCTCAGGTGAAGAAACAGATGTTGAGTGCCGACACCTAAACTTGAATTCCAGATTTTTCCCTCGCTTTCTCATTAAAGATGAGGAAGAAGTAATTCTGTACGCTTCCTCTGGAGACGAAGCTTCCGTGCTTAACATAGAGGACGAGGGATTATGGATAAACGACAAAATGTTCATCTCCATTCTAAAGGCGTTTTTCGTCCAAATGTGGCAGACCTCTGTGGACGTCACCAAGCGAATCGAAGAATTGAAGACGGGAATCCCATTAGGCGAAACCCTCGTAATAAGGGACCCTGACGAAGCTTGGCAGAAAATTGGACAAATGCTTGACGCTGCTAAAAAAGATGTTATCCTAATCACTTCTTCGCAGAGCTTGAACAGCATAGTGGAGAGTGACCCATTCGCCAAACATCACAAGGAAGGCTTGAAATATCGCCTCATGGCACCAATAGATTTGGACAACCTTGATGCAGCAAAAAAACTCTCCGCCAACTACGAAATCAGACATGTTGCAATAAACTACATGACGATGATGCTTATTGATGACACAAATCTATTCATGTTCAAAACAGCACCAATGAATGATTTGACGGATGAATCCTTCTACTTAACCGACACGTTCTACACTAACGACCCCCGATCAAGCGAACGCGTAAGTGAAATGCTCAACGACACCTGGAAAAGAGGAACGGACCTTTTCGAAATCAACTCACAGGCAGGCATGAAACTACCCACCGTCACAGTGCTAAAAACAGACAGCCTATCGAAAATCGTCAAAACCATGCTCCAGAACAACGTCAACTCAGTCTTGATTCGTGATGACAGCGAACCAGTAGGAATGGTCAGCGACAAAGACCTCCTTAGAGAAATAATTGAAAGAAAGAAAGACGCAGAAAAAACCTTGGCAAAAGATCTTGACTTTACGCCATTTGTGACGCTGAGCAGCGGAAAATCAATGACAGACGCTTTGAAAACAATGCGCGAAAAAGGAACTAAACGAATTGCAGTTATCAAAGATGGGCAATTATTAGGTATGCTCACTCAAGACATCGCATCCGTAAAATCCAGTCTCACCTCGAAAACACACGCTTCAAAATAGACAAACCCTGAAAAAACGGTACTCTCAGAAGTTCACCCTACCTAAAGGGGAGGGGACCTTTGGAAGCTTTCAGTAGAAATCTGATAACAACAGCAACGCCATAAACAGTTTCTCGACGAGAAAAAGTACACTTTAGCAGAAACCGACAAGGCAATAGAAGCCACTCTCAAAGAGATTCTGGTTCCCGAAATCGGAAAACTGTGAATATAGCATTTTTGCTCGGTTCACGAAAGAAATTATTAAGGTTATAACTTTCTATTTCAAGTCACTGCACAACATTAAAACTAATGACACCGTTGAAGCATTTAGACCAGTAGGCTTTGACGACTACGTTTTTAAGTGGCGCGGAGGTACCACAGGGGCATGACATTTACTTTCGCGTTCAGTTCAAGCTGGTACCTGCTTTTCGCCGCGTTCCTGTTAGGCTGGCTCACAATAGCAATCATTAGAAAAAGGCACCTACACAAGAAAGAGGCAAAACAGCAACTAACCATCGGCGTCCTCGGGATGTGTGCTCTCGCCGCGATGGAGCTTTTCGCCACCTCCACGAATCTGTGGAATTACCTTCCTGCAAACTGGCCCGTAATGCTGTGGCCAACTTACTTCGTGGCTATACTTTTTGGTTACCAACTGCTTAGGTTGGTAGAGAGAATAGTTTTCTAACACTCTCTGTAGTTGC
>Ga0315284_10000793_pt1 | contig 43388 bp, 46 predicted proteins | sample YL17G09_16_MG_FD_203696 | JGI IMG/M metagenome (GOLD analysis project Ga0315284, IMG submission 203696) | Sediment microbial communities from Yellowstone Lake, YNP, Wyoming, USA - YL17G09_16 | ecosystem: Environmental > Aquatic > Freshwater > Lake > Sediment | place: USA: Wyoming | collected...
GCTATGAATCTACGATTACATCAAAAAATAATTATAAAAAATGTTATGTAAGAGTAAAAATTACCGTATTTATTTTTTTACAAACGGATGAAATAATTTATGTATTACCTGTAATTAAAATATAAATTACTTTTAAATTACTATATTTTTAATAGAGTAAATTGTAATCATATGTAAATTTCTTTGGTTTTTAAATGAAGATGGATCATTATACGAAAATGATGGACGATTTTCAAAAGATTAATATTTATTTTTATCACTTATAGTGATAAAATAATTAAAAAAACATTTATATATCAATTATTTCAGGAATATAATTTTTAGAAGTTTCCCAAGGATAACCTCTAGGATTACAAATCATTCTGATATTATCTAATTTAATATTCATAGAAATATGTGTGTGACCAAAAAGCCATAAATCACTTTTTCTTACAATTTCTTCGCAATCAGATGCATAAAATGAATTAGCCTCTTTACCATAAACTTTGTATTTATTATGTATACATTTTAAACTAGGAAGATAATGTGTTATAACAATTCTTTTTATATTTTTATTTCTAGGAAGTGATAATTGTTCATCTAACCATTTTTTATGTTTTTGATGCATGTCTTTAAATTTTTTAATAGATAAATTTTCAATTGAAGCTCCGTCATTAGTTAACCAACTATTAGTCAATAAATTACTCCAAAGTGTGCAACCATAAAATTCATATTTATTAATTGTTATTTTATTACATTGTAAAAAATAAACATTTTTAAATTCTTTAAAACATTCTTCAATTAATTTTTCTGCTATATTAATTTTTGAACCATGATATTCGTGATTTCCTGAGACAAAAATAACATGTTTGTAATTATTAGATGCATTTTTAAAAAAGGATTTATACTTAGCGTTTATTTTAGCTACAGGTCCAACATCTCCAGCTATAATTAATATTTCACCTTTTGTTATTAATTTAAAATTTTTAAACTCCAAATGAATATCTGATATTAAATCTATTTTCATTTATATTTAACTTTCAAATTTTATATGAAACACGAATTATATAATTAAATTATATAATTAAATCTGAAAAATTATTAAATTGATAATAATAAATTTATAAAAAACACTATTGAAATGATTATCGACATGTAATATCATAATTACCTTTTTCATTTTTTGTGAAAAATAAATCAGAATGAGATAAAAAGTTAGCTTCTGTTCTATAATAAACTGTTTTATTTTCAATTTTTTCTTCCTCTTTTTTCATCTTTTTTCTTTCAAGAATTCCTGTAATTGGATCTTTATCATTTGGAATATACGATCTTCTATCAATTTCTTTCTTTTTACCACCCATTTTACAACAAATATTTGCTTTCATTTCAATATCTAAAACTACACCAGAGAGTTTACCTGGATCAAAAGATTTCATACAAAATGAATGTGAATAACGTCCTTTTCTTTTAGGAATTGATTTAAAAAACCCTAACATCCTATCAGATCTCATTTCTTCATGAGTATAACTGAATTTTTCAATAATACCATATTTACACGTACAAACTGTAATAGAAGATTTACAATTTGGATCAAATTCGTCCAACATATTTGTGCAATTACCGTGATTATTATATTTTTCAGCTTCTGTATTAATACCTTTAATAAAACATGCTACAACTGGTATATCTGTATTAACATTTAAAGAAGAAGTTTCACCTGTTGGAGTTGTATTTTCTGTTTTAAAATAAATAACTCTTTGTATGGGTATAATAATTTGTTCATCTTTTCTATTTTCTTCACCTTCCTCTGGAGAAATATCAAATGTATCGCATAATAATGCAGGAGTTGCTTGAGGTCCAACTTCAATTAATGATTTAACATCATTATATTCTACATCAACCCAATCATTTCCATTTTCAGTAACTTGTGCTCTTAAAAGTTTTTCTTCAACATTGGTTGGAACTTTTAATTCGTGTGTAATTTTAACACCACTATTAACCAAAAATAGTGGAAAAGCACTACCTGGACTATAAGAATAAAAATGTGGTAAAGTATAAGTTGCTATATCAGGTGCAATTTCAACATTCCACTGATTCATTTTAGGAACATTTAAAACAGATTCATCATAAATACTATCATTTGATGAATCTCTATTCCATCCTCTATAATCATCTATCCAAGATGAATTAATAGGATCTAAAGAAAGATCGCCAACTTTAAACTTACTTTCCATGCAATAATAAATTCCAGCATCAAGAGACCAAGCTATCCTAACACTTTCTTGATGTCCAGATTTCACTTTAACACGTGGAAAAGAAAATTTACCCGTTGTTTCAAACAAATATCTGTGACATGTTTTACCACTTTTAAGAGTCTCTTCTGATGAAGAAGCTTCAATATTAAAAGTAATAGTAGTTGTCTTTTCATCGTCGTCCTTTCTGGTGTTTAGAACTTCGGGTCTTATGGGTGTGCTTGAATGCCAAAAAACTTTTTTAAAAGCTCTAAAAAAAGCTGATCCAATTTTTGGCAAATTAGTCTCATCTCCTCCTGATTCTGCCGGATCAGGTAAATATAAATATTGTAAATCTTCATTTAACCGAATTCTGGCAAGTTCTGCCTGCGATGCTGCCATTTATGTGTTACATTTAATGTAGTTATAACACCTAGAGTCAAAATTAATAACTGATTCCAAAGATACATAAGTGGTGCATGTTTTTATACTAAAATGTCTTCTGAAAGTCCTAAAGGAACACTTTTTATTAAAACTGGAGAAATTGATAGAAAGTATGTGGGAAGATACTATTATGCCAAAATTTTAGGTACTAAAAATAATGATAACGGTGTTTATCTTTCTCGTCTTTTATTTATACCCGCATCTCAAAATAACGATTTTGATTATTTATTTGCAGACAATGAGGAATATAAAGAGCATAAAATTAAAATATTAAATGTTGTTCTTTCTCTCGAAATACATAGAATATCATCTTTTTCAAAATCTAAATATAAAGAAGAAATTTCAAAAATTAATGAAATTAACTGTTTAATTAATCGTTCAGCAATGGAAACAATTTCATATTTAGCAACACTTAATGATGATGTATCACTTTCTTTATCCTTAGATGTTACAGAAAGTGATAGAATTGTAAAGGGTGGTAAAAAAATAAAATTATCTAGAAAGGATATTGATAATATTATTAAAATGACTGATCAAATGAATCATCGTTTCAAAATGGTAATCCGTGGATCAAAGAAAATGGATCAAAATAAAATTAGAAATGTATTACCATCTGGTCAAGGAATTAAAAATTTTACAGAAAAAAAAGAAAAATATTATAAACTTTTTAAAAATTTAAATGATTTATTGTCTAATTTATTTTCAATGAGAATCGAAAATGATTGGAATCTTAGTTTAGAATACGATACTTTGGGGTTTTTTTCTAATAAAAATGATAAAATTGTGGCTATTCACCCTTTTCTTTCAGAATACGAAAGTTTAGAACCTTTTGTTTTGTCTAAAAGTTTTAATAACGGAAATATGAAAGGTTCCACTTTTATTTTAACATTGTCAATTATGAATCATTATTATAGAATAAATCAATGGTATTTTATATTAGTTTTGTTATCAAATCCTTTGCAAGAAATTTACGAAGAAAATGGCATAAATACAAAAAAAGAATTAATCGTTACAATGACTGGTGAAGTCTCATTGATTGATATTTTGGAAAATAAAGAAAATTTAATTCTTATTAAACAATCAATAAAAAGAAATATTCAAAAACGTAATGTCTTTGAACTTCAAAATTTACTTGATCAAACAGGTGCAAAACTTTTATATAATCCTTTTTCCAGAAATATGAGCATTATGAATATTTTTGATAAATCTAATACATCCAAATTTACATATAAGAGAAATGAAGAAACTGGTAGTTTGTTTTTAGATTCTTCATCAAATGAAAGTGTAATAGATTCTTTAAAGGAAAAAGAAAGTTTTAATAAAAATAAACCCACAACTTGTGATTTTTATCGTTTCTTTGCAGTAACAATGGAAGAATTAAATAATGATAAAATAAATAAAAATGAAATGGAAAAAGATTATTTATCCATTAAATTACACAACCAAAGAGTAGTCGAATTAAGAAATGATATGAGAAAAATGTTACTTGTTGATTTTATCAAAAAAGAAACTAAAAAACAAATTGATAAATTAAATCAAATTGGCGCTCATCATAATATTTAAATTATAAACATAAAAAGAAGATTAAATATTTACCAATAAAAAACTATACTTTTTTCTAAAAGATTTTAAATAATAAACAATTTTTATAAATGTAAATAAATATCATATACCCTACGAGTATATGATCAAATGATTATTTTACTTTATTATACTTTTTTTCAAAAAATTAAAAATAAAATGTTCATAGTTAAATTAACAACATTAGAATAATCCATTCTCTTAAAAATGTAAGTGAAGTAGATATTTACATTAATAAAAAAAATCTCACAAAATGTTGCTTATCAAAATATAACAGCATATCAAAAAATTCAAAAAAGTGAGTTTATTTTTGATGTAAAATTATCTGGGACCAATAATACTATACTTTCCTCATTTTTAAATTTGAAATTTGAATATAGTACTATTTCATTAACGAATCAAGATAAACCTGAAATAATTTTATTAAGTGATAATATGTCACCACTTGAAGAAGGGAAATTTAGATTAAATTTTTCTAATTTAATAGATAATACTAAATTTTCTGCATATGTTAATGATAAAAATGTCGTAAAAAATGTTAATTATGGTAAATCTAGTAGTATTGATATTAATTTAGGTGAATTTTTATATATGGTGTCAGGAAAATCAAAAGATTCTACTCCACCTAATCCCATTTCACTTTTACCATCAAATAAATTAATATATACTATATTTTTTGTTGGAAATAAAAGTTCCAATTTACTTTTACCAGTTGTTAATAATCCAGGCTTACACGAAAAATTAGCTAAAAATTTTGATATTAAAAAGTATATGGGTTTATGGAATCTTACATCAGAAATACCTCAGCCTTATTTAGAAGTTAATAATTGTGTAAATCAAACAGCTTTATATACTTTACTACAAGATAATGTAAAAGTATATAATAACTGTTACGATTCTAATGGAGAAGTTGTAAGAAGCATTTTGGGTTCGGCTGTGTCAATTAATTCTTGTTTTCCAGCAGCACTAAAAGTATCATTCCCTGGAAAACCAAGCATAAATAACGAAGCTAATTATTTAATTCATTTTGTTGAATATGAAGAATACGCTATTATAGGCAGTCCTAATAGAGCAAGCTTATATATTTTATCTAGATCAAAAAAAATGTCCATGCATTTATATAATAAACTTGTTAATGAATGTGATAAGCTTGGTTATGACACAAATAAACTTAAAATTCAACAAAATTCTGTATATTAATATTTCAATTTAATCAAGACACAATTATGGTTCTAAATGCAAATATAACAGAATATAATCTTATTGTTCTTCCACTTGGACACATTCCTGATTTCATTTCAATTAATTGTTGTTCTAATGTTATTACATCAAAATTATCACCAAAATAATTAACATAAGACGCTAATTCTGTTAAAAGATTTTCTACAACCAAATTATTAATTGTATCACGATTTTCGTTTTTACCAAAATCATTAAAAAGTATATTTAATATAGATTTTGCTTCATTAGAAAGTGGTAATTTAAATAAAATATCTTTTATCTCATCATACTTTGATGGGTCATATATTTTGTTGGGAATAAATTTTATACTTTTTATTTCATCATTTTTCATAATTATTTCTCTTTTATTTTCTGGCAAATTATCAATTAATTTTTCCAATTTTTCTTTTGAAATATTTTCTTTGATGTCGATATTCAAATCATCTCCTTGATTAAAAGCTTTTAGAAAATTATCAAGACTATGAAGTTCAGTCATTTTTATATTTACATTTATCATTGGTTTTACTTGATTAAAATAAAATTGATAATCAATTTTATTTTGGACCTTTAGTGTTAAAAAATAAAGAAATATAAAAATGTCATATATAGTTTTATTTTTTGCTGGTTATGTTGTTGGAACAATGGGATTTTCAACATTAATTCCTACTTTTATTCTTGTGACTGGATTAACTTATTCTTGTTTAAAAAATATTTTTTATACAAAAAACACAGAACCAATAAAGGCAATTGAATATAGAGAAGTTCCATTATCAAATAAAACATTATAAAAATTATAAAAAATTATACTTAGCTTTTTATCTTTGAATGACATTCGCATTTAGTTTTTAATTTAACATTTTCTTGTTGATAACTTGGTGAAATCATCATTGGTTGTTGATAATTTGGCGAAATCATCATCGGTTGTTGATAATTTGGTGAAATCATCATTGGTTGTTGATAATTTGGTGAAATCATCATCGGTTGTTGATAATTTGGTGAAATCATCATTTGAGGTTGATTCATTAATACAGATTGTTGTAATGGTTGTTGTTGATTTTGATTTATTAATGCTGGTTGTTGTTGATTTTGATTTATTAATGCTGGTTGTTGTTGATTTTGATTTATTAATGATGGTTGTTGTTGATTTTGATTTATTAATACTGGTTGTTGTTGATTTTGATTTATTAATGCTGGTTGTTGTTGATTTTGAGTTATTAATGCTGGTTGTCGATTAAATGATTGATATAATTTTTTTTTACTATAATTTTTTTTATGTTTATTTTTTTTAAAAAATAAAATATAAATAATCCATATCATAATAATGAAAAAAAATACTCCAATAAAAAATAAAATCCATGGATTTTTATTTAAAAAAGTATTAATTTCCATTTTATTGGTAAATAAAAAATAATCTTCATCATTTTTGATATTATATCGACGATCATCTAAACATAAATAATGATTTTCAATATTTATATTATAAATATCGGAATTATTTTTTTCATATTTTATTAAGTTTGAAGGTAAAACCATATAAGGATATTTTGTATTATTAATAATTTTATTGAGAATGTCAAATTCTTCAACAGTGGAGAACCATTTTTTATTTTCAAATTGACTTTTAAAATCATCCAAAACATCCAACCAAATTTGTAATTCAGGTCTTGAAGCTATTAAAATATTTCCATAAATAAAATTGGAGTTTGAATCTCTATTAATATATATATCTGCATCTGAATAAAAAAGATTATCTAATGATTTAATAATTTTATAATCTTTATTAATATATACTCCTCCAAATTTATAAAGTAACATATAAGACAACATATTTTGTCTCTGTGTTGATTGATTGCATTTTTTATAAGTATCAAGATATTTTGGAAAATTATTATAAACAAAATCGTATTCATCTTCTTCTGCGTAACAATAATATCTCCAATTAGGATTAATATTATTTACTTCTTTTTTAAGTAAATTTAATCGATCATAGTCATTTTTTCCAGATATTCTTATTATAATCTTTGGAATATTAACAATTTGTATTTTTGAACAAAATATTGAATCTTCTTTGTTTACACAAACTTTAGCATTTTCAATTTCATCCATTTATTAAGCTTCAATCAAATTTTCATGATATTTTTAATCTGAAATGTATAATGTTAATATATATACAAACATATTTTTATTCTTAGAATAAAAAATTTATATTTAAACTAATAAACACAATTAAAACTGAAATTTTTATTATTTCATCAAAAAAAAATATAATTAGTTGTAAAATTACATTTGTGTGAATATTTCAAATGGAAATTTTTCTTTAAATTCCTCACCATAAAATAAGCCTACCATTTCATCTGAAGATTCAATAAACTTTAATATTGATGGATACATTTTTTCATTAATTTCATAAATAATCTTTTCAAGTTTAACATCAATAAAGATACCCAAATAATGTCCTTTTAAGTAATACTCTGTTCTATTTGAATAAATTTCTTCATTGAGACCTTTTCCTTTTCGAGAAAAAGATGAAATATAGTAATCTCTTTTTGATAAAGATTTATCCTCATAATAGTTAACAAAAAGTCTCATTTTCTCTTTTTTATACTCACTAAATAATATTATTGAAGTTCCATATTCGCTATTCTCTTTAACTCCTATTAAATATTTTCTTTTTTTTTGACTTTTTTTGTTTAAAGAAAAATCGCAAAATATGTATTTATAGTAAATTTTATTAATATATTTTAATACAAATTCGTAATTCTTTGGATTACTTAAAAAAGGTTGAATATAATCATCACAATTTGGACAAACACTCTGATAAATAAATTTTGAATTTAACCAAGATTTTTTACAAAAATTACACACGTAATCTCCGTGCATATTTTTTTTAATTTCATTCCATTCAATTAAACATGAATAATAATATTCTGGTTTCCAATATTCAACAATGTGAGTAAAACATTTAAAAGTATCATCAAAATTCAAATTTTTTGTTATATTATTATTTTGCATTTTAAATTATTATAACTTACAATTGATTTTAAAATCAATTGTAATTTTTGTGTATTTTACCATTTTGATTTATAAATGAAATTGTGTTTGAATTAGTAAAAATGAATCAATTGGATATATTGAAAGGATTAATTGGTAAATCTATTATTCAACAAGTTGGTATTTCACCCTCTAAACCTTTAACCGATTTTTTATCAAAAAATTTAAAAAATAAAATTTTTACAGTTCACAATCATCATGATTTTGCAAAATTATTATCATTAAATAAACCAATCACTCAATATAATTCTTTAGTATTAGAAGGTGCTGACGGTCAATGTATAAGTATAATAGAGGGTATAGCAAGATGGTTATATCGACATGAAAATGGTGAAAAAATGCCTCGTCTAATTATAATTGGTTTTAAAGATTTTAAATTACCAAATTGGGCAAATTTTGTTCATCAACCGGTTATAAGAGCATATAATAGAAAAATTATTACAAATACTGAAGATTACTGGCTTGATATTTTAAAAAATGTAATAATAGATTTAAATAAGGGTGGTACTATTATATTAGTAGTCCCAACTGAAGATGATATTAAGTTTTATTATAATGAAAAATCAGAATTTGCACGTGCTTCTCCAATATTATCTGCCATTCCAGCAGATTATCCAATGGAAATCGTTATTTGGCCTAATCATCCTAGTGATGATAAAAGATCAATATTTATCGTTCCTGGTGAAACAGATTCTAAATTATGGGTTAATAATGTAGAAGTTATTATAGATATGGGAATCGAATCTCATAAAATTTTATCACCAACTGGTGGCGAGGTTGATAGAATAATATTATCTGATAGAGAAAGAATAAATAGTAGATTATTATGGTTAGGATATAATAGAGAAGGAAAACATATTCGACTTTTTGAAGAAAAAGATGTTCCTGTTAAAAATCCCGGTTGTGCTGAAATTGGTAGTATTTTTAAGTTAATGAACAGAATGAAAAATATGACACCAGAATATAAAAAATATATAAATTTAATTTCAGAAAAAAGAATGAACACTGCTGTTTCAGTTTTGGAAGGCATGAAATTAGAAACAGGATTTGTAGAAAATTTAAATTATAGTCCTCAAGCAATAAAAATTATACAAAATACCATAAAGAATAAAAATAAAATTCTTGGTGCTGTATTTTTGGGTTGTCTTATAGAATTTAAAGATTCTATTATTTTATGGCCAAATTCTAGTAATATGATTGAAGGTGATCAATATGAAAAAAAATTAATTAATTTTGAATATAGCATTGAAAATATAATTAAAAGATCACCATTAGAAACATATTTTTCATTAATGAATGATTTTTTTATAATCTCAGGGTTCCCAAAAGGGAACCCGCAGACTCTGTCTGCAAATGTAGATTTTGAAGCAGATTTTTCGGAAAAACATGAAATATGGTTAAAAGAACATTCTTACATTAATAGGAATATGTTTATTATTTTTTTAAAATGTATTAAATCATCAATGACTTTTTTAAGAGGTTATGGCGCAATATTAAATTATGATTATATTAATTTAGAAAATGGTTTATTAGATGAAAATCTTATTTACGAAATTCAATATAATTATAAACATCGATTATTAAAACACAAATTTGGTCAAACTTATGTAGACAATAAAGAAAGAGAATGGATAGTTGATTTAAGAGGATCATATTATAAAAATATGAAAGAATCTGTTCCTGAAACTGTTTACGCATTGAGTTGGAAATTAAATAAATTTCAAGCAAATCAAATGATTGTACATTTGTGGTATTAGAAAGATTTTCTGCAATTTGTATTTTATCTCTTTAATGCCCAATCCCGCACATGTGCGGGATGATCAAATTTTTTAAATAATAAACCAAGAACATCCAATCACTCCACGAAACAAAGAAAGAAGTGAAAAAATTATTTTTTCACTTATTGAAAATAGGTTTTGGGCATTAAAGAGATAATAATTTTATTTTAAATAAAATTATAGTTGCTATACCTCACTTTGGGTGTTGGGAGGAAAAATTTCAGAAATATTTATTTATTCAAACCAATCGCTATTATATACACGTAAAAAATTTTTTTTGTAACTAATTTAAAAAAAAAATGTATCTATAAATAATAAAAACATAGAATACCAATTTATAAAAATGTATCAATTTGTTGAAAATGATGGTAAAATTTGTGAAATAGACTGTTATGGAACAAAATCTTGGTGGAAAAACGGTGAATTACATCAAGATGATGATTTACCAGCAGTAATATATATGGATGGACGTCAAGAATGGCGGAAATATTCTGAATTACATCGTGATAATGATCTACCTGCCATAATAGATGATGAAGGAACGCAAATATGGTGTCAAAATGGTCAATTACATCGCGATAATGATCAACCTGCTGTTATAAAAAAAGATGGTACACAAGATTGGTATCAAAAAGATAAAAGACATCGAGAAGATAATAAACCTGCCGTAATAAACAGTGATGGTAGTTTGGAATGGTTTATTAATGGAGAAAAACAAGAAGAAGGTGAAATTGATGGTTTTAATATAAAAGGATAATAAATTTAATAATTAATAATTAAAATTTTTTTAATTATATTAAAAACAGAAGAATAATTTTCACTTGTCGCACAGCGTTGGTAAAGTTAATTGGAACCAAATAAAGGAGAAAATTGATTGATATAAAAAAATGTATTTAAAATAATAAAAAAACATAAAATAATAATCTTATAAAAAATGGATCATAAAATAGATATTAATGAAATAAAAATATGGAGGGAAAATGATGGAATAGATATCAATGAAACACAAATATGGAGGAGAAATGGTAAATTACATCGTAATAATGATCAACCTGCCTTAATATTTAGCAGTGGAATAAAAGAATGGTATCAAAATGGTATAATACATCGAGATAATGATTTACCTGCTGTAACAGAAAGGGATGGAACACAAAAATGGTATCAAAATGGTAAAATACATCGAGATAATGATCAACCTGCAATAATACGTAGTAATGGAACACAATTATGGTATCAAAATGGTCAATTACATCGTGATAATGATCAACCTGCAATAATAGAGAAAAATGGAACACAAAAATGGTATCAAAATGGTCAATTACATCGTAATAATGATCAACCTGCCATAATAAATAGTAATGGAACACAATTATGGTATCAAAATGGTCAATTACATCGTGATAACGATCTACCTGCTGTGATAAATAGTAGTGGAACTTTACAGTGGTATCAAAATAATAAAAAACATCGTGATAATAATCTACCAGCCATAATATATATTGATGGAAAATATAAATGGTATATTAATGGTGTACAACAAAAAGAAGGAGAACTTGATGTTTGTAATATAAAAGGTTAAAATAAAATAATTAAAAAAATTTTAATTATATAGTGATGGAACACAATAAAATTATTTTAGCTGCCGGCAGACAAAGTCTGCGAGTTCTTTTAGAACTCAGGACCATAATTCGATGAAAAAATTTTAATTTTATAAAATTATTCTAAATCAGTAAGAACAAATCGAATCTTTCTAGGTTTTATAATTATTGGAATTGTATTACCATATAATTTCATTAATTTAGAAACCCAATCTAAATCACTATCAGTATGTTGTTCCATTGTCCATGATTTAATTTTAATAATTCTATCTCTTTCTGAAGGGATAATTAAGTCTGGATTATCATCAACAATAATAAAATTATCATACCCCATTGCTTGCATGCTTTTATATTTATTATTACTTTTACCATCTGAAACCATATCACCTCTTGTATATATTATTTCAGGCCATACTCCAGATTTATTATTAAAATAATTTATAACAGCATGAACGTAATAATATTCACCGGCTGACCAAACTATATAATGATGACCGTTTTCGACAATTTCTTTAACCATAGCAATAGCGTTGGGTCGAATGTGAACTCTCAATTTAACCATGTTTCCGTATTTATCTTTATAAGATACCAAGTTTCCCCAAGCTTTTGAGTAGCGTTTGTCATTATCTAACACTGCTTCGATTAAAGTTTGATCCATGTCAACCATAACATTTGTCATTTACAAATGGTGAATGATATTGAACCTTCTATTTTATTGAGCATTGCAATAATTGCAATAGTAATTGGTTCAATCGCTATCTTCATAACAATAATTACAATTAATAATAATAAAGAAGAAATACAAAACGATCAATGTAACTTTGTTTGTGCTGATATTGTTCAAATAACGTCAAACTCTAATTGTATTAAAGATTTAAATAATAATTGTTCTAATTTTATAAAAGGTGATTTAACTCTTACAAACAATGACAATGATATAATAACAGTAATATTATCACCTCAACCTAAACCACCACTCGAAGCTTGTCGTAATTTTTGCAATAACATTGTTACAGTTGATTCTAATGGAGATCCAGTTTGTCCAGACGTTGAGTGTATAAAAACGGATTGTACAGGCGATGATTGTAAAAACATGGATTGTAATTATTACGCATGCTTGAATACTATAATTAAACCACCTGAATGTAGTAGTAGTCAAGCGAAACCATTAGCATGTTATAATAATATTCTTTATTATTTATACGGTTATATTGATAATTCTGTTTTAAAACTATGTACGTGTACGTAATTTATTAATATATATATAATTTTTAAAATTATATATTTATTTTTTTAAAGCAAATTTATTAGCAAGTGATTAAATAAATTTTATTAACGTTTATATCCATAATTCCTTTTTATAATTGGAAAAAAAGTATTTTTAGGGATGGGATTTGTTTTCTTTGATTTAAGGAGTATTTTTTTCTCTCTTTTCTTTTCACTTCTTGAAATTTCGCAATCTGTCGATAATTTACAATTTAAATTAATTTTTTTTATTAAATTAATAAATGCATCATTATCATCCTTTTCATCGTAATGAAGGACTGGCAATTTTACCATTACAGAATCTGTGCACCCGTATAAAAATACTACCACTTTACAATCTTTCAATGATTCTTTAACACCTCCATTATCGTAATTAATAAAATCTGTCAATTCTTTGAAAAGTATCCATTCATCCAATAAATTCATTTCGAAAAAAGAATTAACCATTTTCCTTTCTTCAATAATAGGATGATTTGGAAAAAAAACATCTACAATTTTTGGTTTGCTAAAATCTTTTAAAGCTTTCACGGTTGAATTAATCCATTCATCCAAAGTTTTAACACAAATTCCATTCTCGTCAAGTCCAATGTAATTACCACTCCCTGCTGTGGTTTCTGCGACCCATTGTCCTTTATTTGAAGTCATCATTGTTGATAATTCAACACGAACTTTTTTATTTGCTGGAGAAATATAACCAACGTATGAAGGTAATTTTTTCCACATTAAATTTGTATTTAACATTGTATCTGGGATGCGGAACCAAACTGGAGATACCCATGGAACTGGGTATGTTGGAAATTGAGAAATAAATTGTATAAAAATACAACAATCCATTTCAAATTCTTCAACATCTTTTCCATAAAATCTTTTAAGGAATTCCAATGGAGTTTCACCAATTTTAACGTAAATAAAAGTCTTTTTAGTTGCAAGAAAAGGACAACTATTGATGGAATTTTTAGAAATCATTCTAATTGGTAAATTTATAAATTGTTCAATTGCGGTCATTTTTTATTTCATTATATGATTTTTTTTGAAATCAAATAAATTATTTTTTATTATTTTTCTTTTTTACAAAATTAACAAATTTTTCATCGTTTTGTAATCCATATTTATATCCACAACTGTTACATAATCCCCAAAGTTTATTACATTCTATTTTTAATATTAATTCTGGTAAATTACATTGTTTACACAAAACCAAACAATCAATCATTAGTTCAAATATAATTGATAATTCTTCTATTGTTTTGCGTCCTGAAAGATAAAACATATTTTGAGTTTTATCAAAACCATATTTTGTATTTAATTTATATCCTAAATATGCAATTATATATTCTGATGGTATTTTTATATCTTTACTGGTATTATCTATATTTATAATAAATGTTTTAATCATCTTATTTTTACCTAAATATTTTATTTGCAATTGGGTCATTTTGTAACGATAAAATGGATCATTTGAACCATCAATATTTACTTTTTTTACATCATTATTTAAAGTTACAAAAAAAATTTTTGAATCCATTCTGTCATTTTAAATTTATTAATTATAAAATATTTAAGGATCATTTACATAATTTACCATAGAATTTAATGATGAAAATGATTTGACTGAAAAAACATAACTATCATTAATGTGTTCACATACTTTTTCAATAAGTTCTCCAAATTTATCTTTGGTCATTATAATAACCATTGCGTCAGTGTAATCTTTTTCTCCCATTATAGATCCCAAAGTAATTTGGATATAACAATCCATTGTATTTTTCATCATTAGATTGATATTTTTTAAAATAACGAATGAATTAAAACATTTTTCTTTAATTTTTTCATACATGTGATGTTTTTCTGAAATAAACCCCATAACACATATATTTTCATTTATTTGATAATTTTCAATAAATTGTATAAATTCTACCAATAAATTTTCGATATCAAAAAGTAGGACAATTTTTTGATAAGAATTTAATGATATTTTATTATTACTTTTTTTTAAATGAATATTTTCCATTATTTTTTTGGCAACATTCATTTCGGATTCTTTTTTTGAATTTCCAGTTGCAACATAGTTTTTACTGTCGTATTCAGAAAATTTAACAAACATCGTTGATTGAAAAGTAGGTAAATGATCTGGTCCATCCAAAAGAATTGTAGAGTAATCAGAAAATTCACATTTATTTTTATGAAAATATTCTTGTAATTGATTTTTATACATTTTAAATTATTAATCATTAATATTAATCAATTTGTAATTAATATTTATTTAAATTAAAATAAATATGTTCTTATTTTTATTATCTCTTTGAGAAGCCCAATTCCTCATATTTAATATGAGATTATCCTCATTATGTGAGGGATTGGAACTTTTTGTTAAATTAATGGATTTTAATATAAATATAAATTATAATCATTTTTAAAATGATTATATTAATAATTACAAATATAAAAATAAAATTTAGAAATGGAAGAAAATAATCCAATTATAGATAATAATGGAAAACAAAAATGGTACCAAAATGGACAAAAACATCTAGATAATGATTTACCTGCCGTAATATATAGTGATGGATCACAATTATGGTATAAAAATGGGCAATTACATAGAGATAATGATCAACCTGCCGTAATAGAGAGTGATGAAAGACAATTTTGGTATCAAAATGGTAAACCTGCTTTAATATGGGAAAATAATGATCAATCTTGGTATAAAAATGGAATAAAACATCGTGATAACGATAAACCTGCATTAATAAAAAGTGACGGAAAACAATATTGGTATCAAAATGGTAAATTACATAGAGATAACGATCTACCTGCCATAATATATAATAATGGATTACAACATTGGTATAAAAATGGTCAAATACATCGAGATAATGATCTACCTGCCGTAGTGTTGTGTAATGGAACACAACAATGGTATCAAAATGGTAAATTACATCGTGATAATAATCAACCCGCTATAATAGAGAGTCATGGATCACAAGAATGGTATCAAAATGGTAAATGGCATCGTGATAATGATCAACCTGCAGTAATAAAGAGTGACGGAGAACAATTATGGTTCCAAAATGGTCTATTACATCGTGATAATGATCAACCCGCTATAATAAAGAGTGATGGATCACAACATTGGTATCAAAATGGTAAATTACATCGTGATAATGATTTACCTGCCTTAATATGGAGTGATGGAACACAAAAATGGTATCAAAACGGTCAATTACATCGTGATAATGATTTACCTGCCTTAATATGGAGTGATGGAACACAATTTTGGTATCAAAATGATAAATTACATCGAGATGACAAGAAACCTGCGATAATAAAGAAAGATGGTAGATTATATTGGTATATAAATGGTGTAAAACAAAAAGATGGTGAACTTGATGGATCTGATATTAAAGGTTAAATTTAAAAATGATTATATTAATAATTACAAATATAAAAATAAAATTTAGAAATGGAAGAAAATAATCCAATCATCGATAAGTTTGGATCACAATTATGGTATAAAAATGGGCAATTACATAGAGATAATGATCAACCTGCCGTAATAGAGAGTGATGAAAGACAATTTTGGTATCAAAATGGTAAAATACATCGTGATAATGATCAACCTGCTATAATAAATAGTATTGGAACACAAGAATGGTTACAAAATGGTCAATTACATCGTGATAATGATCAACCAGCTATAATAGAGTGTGATGGAACACAATTATGGTATCAAAATGGTCAATTACATCGAAATAATGATCAACCCGCCATAATAGAGAGTAATGGAACACAATGGTGTATCAAAATGGTAAAATACATCGTAATAATTTACCTGCTATAATATGTGGTGATGGAAAAATGCAATGGTATAAAAATGGAATAAAACAAAAAGAAGGTGAAATTGATGGGTGTAATATAAAGGCTGAGGTAAATTCGAATAAATCGAATTTAAATAGCGGATAAATTAATAAAATTAATAAATATAATCAATTTTAAAATTGATTATATTTTTTTTGCATAAAAGAAAATTAAAATTGACATGGAAGAAAATAATCCAATAATTGATAACGAAGGAACACAGAGGTGGTTTCAAAATGATAAATTACATCGTGATAATGATTTACCTGCCATAATATTTAATAATGGATCACAATATTGGTATAAAAATGGTAGATGGCATCGAGATAATGATTTACCTGCTGTAATAGATAGTAATGGATCAAAAATTTGGTATCAAAATGGTATAAGAAATCGTGATAATGATCTACCTGCAGTAATAAAAAGTGATGGAACACAATTTTGGTATCAAAATGATAAAATACATCGTGATAATAATTTACCTGCTATAATATATAGTGATGGAAAAATGAAATGGTATATAAATAATGTAAAACAAGAAGTCGGTGAACTTGATGGATCTGATATTAAAGGTTAAATTTTAAATAAATTATAATTAATTTTAAATTGATTATGAAATTAATTTATTTTTACTTTCACTCATAGTAATAGTAATTTTATAATAAATTTGTTAATTTTAAAATGCCAATGTCCATCTTGAGGTGGATTTATGATATAACACCAACTACTCCAATGTGTGTGTTGTTAGATATTGCAAAATGCAGAGGTGTTGTTTACAACACAATAGATATATCTTTTATACCATTTGATGATATTAAAAAATCTTTAAATGACGTTTTACCATTTGAAATAAACAACTTAGATGATTGGGATAATAATGATTTGAGAAAAGTGGCTACTTATGTAAATCCTTTTGGAAAATGGAGAAAAATATCTTTAAAAATAGCATATGATGTTATAGATTGTCATAATAAATTAAAAGATCCACCTTTTATTAAAAATTTTGGACCAAAGACACATAATAATCCTAAATCTTGTGATTCAATCACTTTATATAATTTTATGAAGTTAATTGGTATTAAAACAGACTTTAATATGTCATTTTCACAAATGACATTTTTATATACTACTTTTACATTTCCAAAATTGGAATCTCGACTACTTTGTTCAGAATTACCAAGAAATATCATTTTAGAATATTTGACTGATGATAAATGTTCTTTTATTGAAAATCAATGGAAAAAAGATGCTATACTTTTTAATGAATTACCAAAAGAAGTAAAAAATAGTAATGAAGCTTTTTATGTGGAATTAAAAAATGGAATAGATTTATCATTATCTAATTGCCCACTTTTGGATTATTTAAAAATTGAAACATCTTTAATTGAATATGTAAATTCAATAAACAAATATAGAACGATTGTCGGTACATATTTTAATCCAAATATACCTATAGATTATTATCCATATAAAAAAATAATAAATTTAGCAAAAGAATCAAATATTGATACAAATGAAACATACGAAATTATATACATTAAATTATGGGAAAAATCAAAATTATCAAATTTTCATCATTTAAGACAACCAGAAGTAAAAAATAACATTACAAATATTTTATATGAAGATTTAAACTTAGTAGATTCAAAAAGTATTATTTGTTACGGAATTCTCTCCACTTCGGCTGAAGAATTACAAATAAATATGGAAAAAAAAGAAATGAATGCTTATACAATTCAAGAATTAAATCATTCATTTAAATCAATGAGTGAACTGAAAGAACCAACAAATGGAGAAATTTTATCCGATGAAAATATAGAAAAATTAGAATATATAGTTAATGCAATTTCTATTTCGCCTCACATACAAGAATTAACAAAAAATGATGCAAATGACTTAATTAAAAATATTCAATTCATAAAAGCAAGAAAAGGTATATTAGGGGATAAAGTTTCAAAATGGATGGAAAGTAAATGTGATGATTCTATTCCCGGTTTATTAGAATTATTGAAAGCTAGTATGTACATGAGAGGGTGGAAAGGTGAAAATTATCCATATCCCATAAAAAAAGCACCATATTTAGATCAAGAAAATTTAGAAATTATGGTTTGTAATTCCATTCGTAATTATTATGAAAAAATTGAAAATTTAAATCCTTCACCTAATGATCTCCCTTTATTTCAACATGATGGGAAAAAATTTCAAATTTCAACCGACGAATATGATGGATTAACAATAGGCGAAAGATTAGAAAAAGTCTTAAAAGGTGATAATATTAAACAAATGTCTTCTTGTATAAGAATGAGTTCCAATTGGCTTATAACTAGTTCATATTTTTATCTTTCATTAGTTGGTAAAAAACCAAATTTTAATATTGAAGATTTGATTGATGTTGGATAAAATATATATTTTATTTAAAAATTATATAAATAAAACAAAAATTTTACTAATTTATGATTCTGGGTCTATAATTTTTTACTTTTAAAAAGTAAAAAAAATTTCTTATTTGTTAAATATTAGTTTACAAATCGATTTTTTTATTGTTAATTATTGTATCAAAAAGTCCGTCAAGATTATTTTTTTCAGAAGTCCACTTGTTTCAGAAGGAACAGATGAATTACAATTTTTGATTGGATTTTCTTGTTTGACTCCAAAATGATACCATGCAGTACTTCCATCATTATAAAGTATAGCAGGTCCATTATCTCTGTGAAGTTTACCATCTTGATACCAATCTTGTCGACCACTAGAATATACAACTGCAGGTTTATCGTTATCCCTGTGTTGTTTACCATTTTGATACCAAAATTGTGATCCAGCTTGAATTTTTGCTGGTTTATCATAATTTCTATGAAGTATTCCATTTATATACCATTCTAGTGTACCATTTGGATTTATGATTGCTGGAAAATCCTTTTCTCGATGTAATTTATTATTTTGATACCATAATTGTTCTCCACTCTTTCTAATCACAGCTGGAAGATCATTTTCTCGATGTAAATTATTATTTTGATACCATGATTCAGCTCCATCAGCGTAAATAATTGCTGGTAAATCATTATCTCTATGTACTATTTTAGTACCTTTTTTGTAAAAAGTTTGCCTACCATTAGCTTCCTTTACATAATCTTCATTCATTTGTTCAGGAAATATGATAATATTAGGAAATACATTATCTTTAAAAACAATTTCATATTCTAAATTACTAGTATAATTAGCATCTGGGAGTACTATTTTATCATAATGATCGTATAATTGTGATTTACATGATTCAATTCGTAAATTCATTTTATTTTTCTGATTTAAGATTAAATTTTTCTTTAAAAGACTTTGATTTTCAATATATTGTTCAAAAGCAATTTCTTGATCTTGTAATTGATTACGATAATCATAAAATATTTTATGTAATTTCTCCAAAGTGGTAATTTTAACTGATTTTATTTTTAAATTTTCGTTATTAAGTTCAGATAAATCAGATTCAATCTTTTTCATATCCTGGTTACAAAGACACAACTCCGCTAATATTTCCTTCATACGATCTTTATTTCCCAAATATGATGATTTTAAATGTAAATTTAGTGGTTTGAATGAATGAATTATTTCCCAACAATCATTACATAAAAATGCATTACATTTACTACAATAATCAGCAGAACAATTTTTACATCGAAAACATGGATTATATCTGATAACATCTTCCATACATATAGTATCATTACATACAGGACAATGTGTATTTTCAAAACCATCAAAAATATTCATAATACATTGAATACAAATATCGTGTTTACATTCCAAATTTATTGTATGAACGTCATAACATATAATACATGACATGTTTTTGTATAATATTTTTTTAAAGAATATAAAATTTATTAATCAGTTTTATAGATTTTTGGTCTTTCAGACTTTGCCTGCTAAATAATTTTTCACTTCAAATTTTTGATAAAAAACTTAAATTGATCATTAAAAATAATATATTTCACATAAAATATGTCTGAACAATATTATGATCATCTTAAAATACCACAACTAAAAGAACTGTTGAGAAACAGAGAATTAAAAATAACTGGTAAAAAAATGGAATTAATAGATAGATTAAAAGACCACGATTTACAAATTAAAAAAGACGCTGGACTCATAGAACTTTTTTGCAAAACTATGGTTGGTACATATTATAATGTGTGGATCAGTAGATCAGATACTATTTTGTCTCTTAAAAATAAAATACACGAAATGTCTGGAATTCCTGTTAATAAATTGAGATTAGAGTATGAATATGATAAAAAAAGAATATTATTAAATGATAATTTAATTATTTATGATTACAATATATATCCAGAATCAACCATTTTTATAACAATAAGAATATTATAATATATTTTTACTATAAATCAAGGGCTGCAAAATTTATTTTATTTTAAATAAAATAAAAATTATTTTGATTTATTGTTTCTTAGAATTTGCAATATTTTTAAGATTTGTACAAATTATTTTATTAGCTTGTTTTGTAAAAGTAAAAGATTTTTCTAATGAAATTAACATTTTTTCTAATGAAGAAAAAATTTTTTCAGGATTTCCTCCTGCTTTTTTTATAACACTACCTGTTATAATTTTATAATTAAGAATTTTTTTTATAACTGTTATTAATGTAGATAAAAATTTTTCAGTGGTATCTATAAGATTACACATATTTTTAAATGAATCTTTATTCGATACATTTTCAAAAAGTTCACGCATCATAATAATTCCTTCTTTTTTCTTACTGGTGCGTTTCATACGTTTACATGGTGATCCTTCTAAAAATTCATCAATAGAAACTATTAAACTTTCACCAATTCTAAGTGGAGCCTTTGAATTAGATTTAAATTTATCAATATTTTTTTGTATTTCAGGATCTAATGATAATATTATTGTTGAGGCTTCAGGACTGTTAGATAACCAATCAATTCCTCCAAAAATAATATCAAGGTCATCTACAGTTTTTGATCCTTTTTCGCAAAGATTTTTAATATCTGAAGCTTCGATTTTTTTTCCAAATATTGTTGGCATTTTATAAAAAGTATTTTTTTACTTTTTCTATCACTGAAAGTTTTGTAAAATATCTTGTGTTAAAATTAATATTATTTTTATAAATTCTGAATTTTTATTATTTATTTTTATTATTGCATAATGAAAAAATTAAATAAACAATAAATGGAATATTTATTATCGATGATTGGAAATTGTGTTCCTCCATGTTTATCAATTCCATTCAATATTGAAACTTCATTCGAATTAATTGATGATTTTAATTTTTTATTAATTACAATTAATCCAAATCAAGGTTATAATATAAAATGGAATGATGTTAAAATTGTATCTCAAAAAAATACAGTTTTTATTAAATATTATGAATTTGAAAAAAATATTCCATTACCTGAAGATTTTAATTATAATAATACAACTGCAATTTTTAATAATAACTGTATCGTAGTTAGAATTCCAAGTTTTACATTTTCAAAAAATGTTTCAATTATTAATATAATTAATCCTCCAGCTGGATGCGTGTAAAATTCTTGGTGAAAAAAAAATGAAAAAATTAGTTTACGAAAAAATGAATGTGATTAATTAAATATAAGTCTTCTTTTTTCATATGCTAATTTTTATAATTCTTCAATGTTCATTTTAAAATTAAAAAATATCATTCTGATAATAGACTAATTATTACTTATCAATAAGTAATAATATAATAAAATTTGACAAAAAAAAATAACTTTATAATATTTTAATACTTTCATACTTATTTTTTTTAAAAATGTAATAATATGTCCTTTTTAAATGGCGATTACTCCTTTTTATAGAGAAAGAGGAAATGGTTATCCTGGTCCGGAAGGCATTCCCATGACTGGGCAAAATTTTTTCGAACATCAGTTATATAATCTCAGAACAAAAATAGAAGCTGACTCTCAATATGCAGAATATGCTAATAGATTTAGTACAATCTTAGGATATAGAAATCAACCTCAAGGTGATAAAATTTTCATTGAAATGGTCATTAGAAGAGTTGAAGAAATTAATCCAGAAACAAATTATCAAAATGTAGAAACATTAACACCACCTTGGTTACAAGATTTGGTTGATAAATGGATAAATGTATATCCAGAGTATGCGGTTGTATTATCAGATCAATATCAAATAAAAAACGTTCCTACTTGGTGGTTGGCAGAAATAATGCCAAGATTAGATATTACAGATATTATTCAAAAAACTTGGTTTAGTGAAGATGATAGATCTGCTGAAAATTATGATTTTTTTTATCAAAATGGTGCTATTTATGTTAGATTAGTTAATGAAAATCAAGATAACTCTGGTCCTTATAGTACTAAGAGTGATGATTTATTAAAAACTGGAGAAAGAGCTATTAAGAGAGGTGAATTTTCATATAAAGATCATGCAGATTTTCAAACTAGATATGTTAAATTACATACAAAATTATTTCACTATATGGTTCATTTATATAATGCAGGTGTTATGTGTCTAGAACCTCAATCTTCTTTTATTAAAGATTGGAAATTGGGCGAAAGATTGGATGGAATAAATTTATATGAACCAACTTGGACTGATGTGAGATTGACACACTATGATGGAACTACTAATTTATTAAAAAGACAATTAATAAATTATAAAAATCAATGGGATTATCAATATGTTTATTATCAAGTTGGTAAAAATAGAGTTTTAAAACATATGGTTGCTTCTTTTATTTTTAATAAAAAGAAAAAAATTGCAATTTTTTATGATGAAATTTTGGCAATTTCGATTGCTTCTTACAATGAAGCAATTGAAATTGCAAATGAAATTGATGATATTAAAGATAACACGACAGGTGTATCAGTAATTCCAATTGTATATAAAAAAGATTCAAAATCTTCTTATTTACCTCAAGTTATATATATAGACATGGCAATTATGAAAATTATTAAATCTATTGATACTGAATTGAAAATAGAAGTTAAACATTCAATAATTAAAAAAGAAGATTTAAATAAAATTATTAAAGAAGCAATGAAAAGTAATATTATTCCTTCTGTAACTGAATTAAATAAAATGAATATTCTTGCACCAGAAATTTCAATTACTGCTTAAAAATTATTACAATTTTTCCTTTCTTTGAAAGGAAAAAAAATTATTTTATATTTTTTCTTTAAATTTAACGAGAGATTTATAAATTTTTATTATAATCTTTACTTCTTCAATTAAAACTTTTTGGGAAATTTACTTTTTCAATTAAAAATTTTTGGAAAATTTACTTCTTCATTTTTTACTTTTACTTCTTCTTCAGTTTTTACTTTTACTTCTTCTTCAGTTTTTACTTTTACTTCTTCTTCAATTTTTACTTTTACTTCTTCTTCACTCTTTACTTCTTCTTCACTCTTTACTTCTTCTTCACTCTTTATTTCTACTTCACTCTTTATTTCTACTTCATTATGTGCTTCGTTAATCAATAGAAGATTTAGTTTTTCAATCATTGATTTGACCGCAATTTTTAAATCATCAATGTCTCCATCAGAACCGCATTGAGTAGTATTATCATGTTGCATCTGTAAATTTGTTGGATCGACTGTAAAACTAATTGAACTAAATTTATCCGTGACTTTTTTAATTATTGTATCAGAATTAGATACTAAAGTATACTCCAATGTTGTTAAACCCTTTTGGATTGTTACATTTGTTTTCCATTTTGATGATGTATCATTAATACTTGTAGAATTACCCATTTTATATATCAAGTAAAAATTTCTTTATACAAAAAAATATTGGTAAATTAATAATGTAGTTTTATCGTTTATATTTTTAATTGAAAAATTACTATTTAAGTATTTTTCTGATGAACTTCACACATAATATACATTTTAAAAATTTATAAAATATAATGCATTTTTTATTCCCCAATGGAAACTAAATAAAAGTTTTTTTTTCTCTTAATAATATTATGGTTATTTTGATTACTTTTATCATCAGATAATTCTCCATCAATACTAATTTTTTTTGTACACGGTTTTGGAACTTCTTTTGATCTATATAATTTTTTAACTGCTTCATAAGAATGTTGAGATTTATTTAATCTTTTATTAACTAAGTTGTGACATTCAACTGAATGTCGTAAGCACCCGTCGGGTATACCATCTTCATCTAAAATATGAAAATAGTTCTCCGGAGGTAATTGTTCCAACATCATTGTACAATGATCCTCACATCCACAAGAATTTAATTTTTGACAGAGATTACGAAAATTAATTGCATACGATCTCATCAATTCTGGCGTTTGAGCTCTTTCTGCAATAATGTGCAACAAATACCAAACACCATTATTTGTGTTTTTGTTGTATTCATTTAGTGGTTTTGATTTTGACATTCTTTTTTAATATAGTATATTTACTTTTTACTATTAATAAATTTAATTAAATAAAAAATTAAAATTATTCCTTAACTAATTTTTCTTTCTTTTTTTTATTTTCAGCCGCGAGAACCAAATAAAGGAACTAAGTTCCTTTATTTTTCAGTCGCGAGGACCGATGGTTGTGTTTTTTTTTATAATTTTTTTTTTTACTTTTATTATTTCAATATTATCAGTTGATAATTCACCATCGTCTTTTTTAATTATAGTTTTAAATTTACTATTTAAATAAATGTAATAAGCTTCTCTCATTACAATATTTAGTCGTTTTGATTTTGACATTCTTTTTTTCACCAAGGACCATAAATTAATGTTTTATTATTTTAGTCTTTATTAATTGTTTTTTCTTTCCCTTTTCCTTTAATGTTGGTACGAGTTGTTTTTGTAATTTTCTTTTTTTGTATTTTTATTATTTCCGTATCACTTGATGATTCAATATCATCTTTTTTAATTACAGTTTTAAATTTGCTATTTAAATAAATGTAGTAAGCTTCTCTCATTACAATTACATCTGCATAATCATCTTTCTTTTTAGATTCTTCTATTATTTCTACACTCCAATTATCATCTTGTCTCATTAACCATTTAATAGCTTCACCTGGTGACCAAATTTTCAACTCTGTTTTTGTCATTCTTCTTTTTGCTAAAATTTTACTTTTTAATTGTGGATCTACTAAACAAATTATAGGTAGTTCTTTTTTATCAGCTAATAATATTTCAAAATATGTCACTACATGTTGCATAATAAGAGTTGATTGGTAATTAATTGGTAATTGACGTTCAATTAAAACTAAATTAGCACACTCTAACATACTCTTATAACTGTTTAATTTTCTAGTTAATTCAGAAGTAACAATATATACATCTTCTCCTGAAGCATCAGAGACTAAAATATCCCATTTGGCATATAAATTTGGTTTCATTTTACCTCTGTCATTTCTATCTTCACATCTTATACAAAAATTTCTGGTTCCAGGATCTATTATGACTACACGTTCAACAGTACGATCAATAGTTCTATATGGTTCTTTATGTGGCCAAATAATAGTTATGGGAGATTTAGTGGGTTGTTCTGCCTTTGAAGGTTTTTGTTTATTGTAATATGACATAATTACTATTTTAATATATAACTTCTATCGTTTAATTTAGTTTTATTAAAAAAATAATTTAAAAATTGATAAAATAATAAAAATTTTTATTATTTTATTACTTACGCATTAAGGTGAGGTAATAAACTAATTTTTTTTTACTATTGGTAAAAAAAATTTAACTCTAAAACTAATATTTTTTTTTTATCTAAAGCTATTTTTTTTTATTATAAATACAATCATGAACACTGACGAACAAACTGAACAAACTGAACAAACTGAACAAGAATTCACATCTTCAACATTTACGGTTTCTGGGATTGATTTAACTAACGTGGAAATTATTAATTCTGATCCTATTACAAGATATTTTGAATTGGATGGAGAACGAATAATTTATAGCAAGGTAAGAGACATGGAAGTTCCAAAAGAGGAGAAAAAAGAAGAAGAAAAGAAAGAAAAGAATGAAAAAGAAAAAATCGAAGAGGATGCTCAAAAATATATGAGAGTAGATGTAACTTATAATCACGCTATTGGAAATTTTAATGTAAAAGGAGATTTATTTTTTGAAGGACCTGAAATGACTGCACCTTATGGATTGAAATGTAGAATTCAAGGAAAGAAAGTTTCTTGGTCAGTTTTAGTTATTTTTGATATTAATGATATGGGACATGTTACATATATCGCTTCAATGGAAAATATGCATGGATCTACTGCTGTACATATGCAATCAATTAAAGGTAGAATTAAAATTCCATTATTTAATGCAGAAATGGCTGAAGCCACAGGATTTAAATTTCCAATTGTTTATCCACGTGATGAAGAGACAGCAGAAATTATTGAAGGATCGTCTCCAATGCAATGGATTAATCTTATTGGTGGTGGTAAATATAAAACAAAATTTACTTTTCCTGGGGCTGCAAAAGATGAAGTTATTGATTGGAATCTTTTAGTTGGAGCTAAATTTAAATTTATTCCATGTTTTCATTATTCACACGTTTACATTGGAGGTGGTAAAATGAGTATGCAAATTAAAATGTCCAGTGCTGTAGTGACAGATCTTGAACCAAATAATGTTGTTGCTAGAAATATTGGAACTGCAGATGCTCTTGCAAGAGCTGATCCAAAAATTGGAGAAAAAATTCGAGAACAAATAGAACAAATGAAAAATATGAAATTAGCTCATGAAAATCCTGATGCTGGGAAAAATTTAGAACCTTCTGGTGAAAATACTGTTTCAAAACCAACTTTTAACGCTCTTATTAATAAATCTGCTAAATCTTCATCTTCTCCACCTTCTTCTCCACCTTCTTCTCCACCTTCTTCTCCACCAACAAAAACTCCTTCTCAATTGTTAAAATCTGGTACACCTAGTATTAAAAAATTAATGGGAAACACACCAGGGTTAAAAAGTATTCCAGTTAAAAACCAACAAACTAAAACACCCGGAAACAGAACTGTTCATAATTAAATATATATTTTATACTTTTTTAAAAAGTATGATTTTTTAAAAAAAAATTTTAAATGTGTCCTATATTTTATTTTAAACTGATTATAATTTTTTTTGTAAATTATAATTAAAAAGATCATGTCAAAAAAAAATAATAATAGAAGAAGAGGAACACAAGCAAGTAGAATTTCAAATGGTAGTGGTAAAAAGATTAGAAAAACACCATCTCCTAAAAAGGTTGATAAAAAAGATGTAAAATTTTGTGTGGATCAAGAATTACAAAAAAATACAATTATTGAAAAAATAGTAGTTAAACCTTTAACTTGGGCTCAAATTACAAAAATTGATTTAGAAAAAGAAATTCAAAGAAATTTTGAAAAAGAAAAAATAGAAACGGAGGATGAGAAATTATTTAGAAATTTATCCAAAGGAATTCGTGAACTTAGAGAAAAAAGAGAAGAAAGAATTTTTGATGAATGGTACTTTCATTCAACAAAACAAATTGAAGACGTGGTCAATGCTGCGAATATAATCGTTCAAGGTGGAATTAATCAAGAAGAAAATAATGATATTGTATGGGCATTATATCAATCATCACCTGTTAATAAAAGAGGAAAAAAATTATTGACAGAATTAGATGATCATTTTGAATTTAGAGAATCTACTGATTGTTTTTATCCTCATTCTAAACTAAATGATTATTGTAAATCTAAAAATTATTACTTTTTAAGTGACACTTTACCAAATCCTGATTACGAATCGATGAATTCTAAAATGTACGGATGGTATCATAAAATGGACGATTTACCAATTGAAATAATTGAAGTTGATGAAGAATTTGATTCCGAATCTGAAGATTTTTATTATAAATAAAATGTTTTTTTAATTTATTTGTAATAGCTAAAATTTTATATATAAAATATATAAAATGTGTCATCGTTGTCGTAATAAAAGATCAAATGGAGGACAGGTGTCAATTTAACGACGTGAGTTGTAGGATTTTTAAATCAAGGATTTTCTTTATAAAATTTATTAAATTGATTCTTTTTATATTTAGATTTACCTTTGAAATTTTATAAAGTGGTTATTTTAAATTATAAATTATATTTTTTGATTTTATTATCAACTCCAACGTTTCAGATGTAATTTTTACTTTTTCTCCACAAGAAGTTATTACGGTTGGAAATTTTTCAGATAAATTTGAAAAATTTAAATCTATCCATTCTCTTTTTTTTATTTCCACATTTTCAATATTATTTACATCGTTTAAATTAATTTCATTTGATAATTCACATATCCAATATTTTATTTTATAATTTCGTCCTGAAAGTCCCTTAACATAATGATCCACAGAACATGAATTTATATTTCCTACTAATTTATGTCCAACTTCTTCATGAAATTCTCTGGTTGCTGTATTAATTGAATCTTCTTTATGTTTGGATTTACCTTTTGGAAATTCATAAGGTGGTTCAAGTAAATTTAAATTATTATTATAATCTAATATGTCATTTGAAGATTCTATTAATCGAAAATATCCATACCAGTTTTTAACACTTGAGCCTGTTATATTAAAATAAATATCATTGTATTTCTTTGTATCTACATTTTTAATTATTGATTGAATATCATCTATTTCACATTTTGTCATATTTTGAAGTAATTCTAAAAGATAAACTATTCTGTATGCTCCAAAAATTACGTATTTTAATGATGTTGTAAATCGCGGTTTTATCATTAAAAATTTATTATTTTTTTTACAAAAACCTATAATACCATGAGATATAATTTCTTTTTTAGGAAAGGGAGATGATATGATTTTTCTTCTCGGTAAATTATTGTAAATCATTTTATAAAGTTCTCTTAAATGAACTTTTATTATAATGTATTTTATTGGAAATAATTGTTAATATTTTTTTAATTAAAAAAAATTTCGTGCTTATGGTGTTTTAAAAATATTTAAAGTTACTTTAAATATAAATATATAATTTTAATAAAACAATTCAATTTTACATTCAAAGACCAGAGAATCCATTTCTAATTCTTTTTTATTTAAAGTAAAAATATATAATTTCTTAAGTAATTATTTTTTTGAAAAAAAATCATTTTTCTTAGAAGATTATTCACACAACATAAAGTGTAAACAAATGTAAAACAAATGTCTGATGAACAAGAAGAAGAAATTTACGAAGAAGTAGATGATCAAAAACCAGATTTTAATCCTATCAGTTATATTAAAGGTCTTGTAAATGTTTGCAAACATATTTTTAAATTAAGTGATAAAGATCTCAAAAGAAGTAGAAGAGGTCGTCAAAATATGGTTTATACTCTTTTGTTAAATTTTGAAAAAGGAATAGAAGGAACTACATTTGCTGATTATGAAAGTCAAGTTTTAAAAATATTTCTTTCAAATAGAAAAGAAATCCTTAAAAATGAGGAAAATTGGTTAATTGAAAATGATATTAAATTTTTTCTTCCAAATGAAAATGCTAAATCAAAAAAGGATCAAAAGGTCATTTACCTTAGTACAGTATACAAAAAAGCTGCAGAAATGTGGGATAGACATAAAAATGATTTAAAAGGATCAGATGGTAAATATTCTGAATATGTTTTACTTCCAAACAGATTTTTTAGATACATATATTTATTATTTTTAGAATTTGCAGATGAAGGTGATGAAATTGATATAATAAGTGATTATTTGGATAAAGTAGAAACAGATTTGGGAATAACAGACAGAACTTACATGGAAGATTTTAATTTAGGTGGTTTATTTGGTATGACTGGTAATTTACAAGAAAATTTGAAGAATATATTTAAGATTGTAACAAAAACTGCTAAAGCTAACGGTATGGAAATAGATGGATTAGATGAAAATATTAATTTTGAATCTCTTTTCGAATCTATGACTAAAATATTTGGAGATACTAATCTTATGGGTGAATTATCTAAAGATTTGTCAAATTGTAAAGATAAAAAAGAAATTATGGCTATTTTGTTTCAAAAGATTGCAAAACCTGAGCTCAGAGATGCTATAAAGAAAGCAACAGGAATAGATTTGGGCGTAGAAGATTTACAAAAATTAGTTTCATCACCTGAAATAAATGGACAAGTAGAAACAATTTTAGATTATGTTATTCCACAATTAATAAAAATAAATAAATAGCACATCTCATAAATTAAAATTTCATTAATTTATAATTTATTAAAAAATAATAGTGATTATCACTATTATAATTTATACTCTTTGAGAACTTGCATTTATTTTCTTAAATTTTTTGTTGGATTTTTCTTTTTGTAGCTTCTTTCTTTTCTACTTGTGGTTTAATTTCTTTCTTTTCTACTTGTGGTTTAGTTTCTTCCTTTTTTGCTTGTGGTTTAGGTTCTTTCTTTTTTGCTTGTGGTTTAGTTTCTTTCTTTTTTGCTTGTGGTTTAGTTTCTTTCTTTTTTGTTTTTACTTTTTCTGATTCTTCTGACTCTTCATCCTCCTCTTCTTCTGACTCCTCCTCCTCTTCTTCTTCTGACTCTTCCTCCTCCTCTTCTTCTGACTCTTCCTCCTCCTCTTCTTCTGACTCTTCCTCCTCCTCTTCTTCTGACTCTTCCTCCTCTTCTTCTTCTGACTCTTCCTCCTCTTCTTCTTCCTCCTCCTCTTCTTCTTCTTCTTCCTCCTCTTCCTCCTCTTCCTCTGATTCTTCTTCCTCTTCGTCAGATTCTTCTTCTGATTCCTCCGATTCTTTTTTAGCTTTTTTCTTTAATGAAAGTTTTACTTTCTCGGGTATAACTTTTTCTGTTTTCTTGGATAAATTTTTTTCCACTTTTTCAACTTTTTTGGACAATGGAATTTTTTCTACCTTTTCTATTTTTTTAGACGGAGACGGAGGTTTTTCTATCTTTTCGATTTTCTTGGATGGAGATGGCGGTTTTACCACTTTTTCGATCCTTTTTGGTGGTATTTTTTCAATCCTTTTTGGTGGGGTTTTTTCAACTTTTTTGGACGGAGATGGTGGTTTTACCACTTTTTCAATCTTTTTAGATGGAGATGGAAGTTTTACTATTTTATTAATTCTTTTTGGTGGAGGTTTTTCCACCTTTTCGACTTTCTTGGACGGTAATGAAGTTTTTTCTACTTTTTCAGTCTCTTTTTTTGGTAAAATTTTTTCGACTTTCTTTTCTACAATTATTTTATTTGGTGTTCTAAGTCCACTTTTACCAATTTTACTATTTATTTCGCAGACTTTTTTAGGTTCAAAAATATCATCTGGGTCTTCAATGTCAAGATATGTTTTAAGAACTCTAACTCTGAATTTATCAGGATCTCTCATTCTTTCATATTCTTCTGTGTTGTTTTTAAACATTCTTACTACTAAATTTGTTTTAATACCAGCCCTTATGCCAGTCAAAACAGCAGTAGTTATTTTATTTGTTTTTGCTTTAGAAGGCATTTCAAATCCAATAGATTCATATCCATTTTCTCCAGCTTTTTCCAAAGCATCTAAAAGTAATTGTTTGTTTGTTTTTACAGCTCTTTCAAAATCTCTCAATGATTTTGTTACTGAAATTTCATCTCTATCAACTCCATGTTTAAATAAAAAATCTAATGCCATATTATATGCTTCTTCTATTGCAAAAGCTTTATTATCATGTTTTGATAATCCAATAGGTTCGTAACTCTTAGATACTTCATAACCAAAAGATTTTAATGAATTTATCTCATTTTGACGTAAAAAAATACGAACAACATGTGTGCCTTCTTCTAATTTTACATCATGAAATCTAACTTTCTTTTCTTTTGTTAATCCCATTTGTTCAAATAATTGTGTATAAACTGTTTGTCCGCTACCCAATGCTCTTCTTTCATCTAAAGTTCTCAATTCGCTAAAAAGTGAAGTAATTAAATTGTAAACTAAGACATATCCCAATCCATGAAAAATTTCATCACCAGTTATTGCTAAAGCACCACAAAAACTTTCAAAAAGATCAGCCTTAATCGGATCTGTTATTTCGCTTAATTGTTTGTAAATTAAATAATTATCTAATCCCAATATAGTTGTTAACTTGTGAAGATATGTTAAATTACCCATATAATATGCTTCCCATTCAGTATAATGTAAAGGAGGTCTTCCAGGTGCTCTTCTTAAAAGGTAAGCTGAGAAAACAGATTTAAGAATTTTATCACCCCTTGTTTCAATTCTTTCATAATTATAATTACCATCTTCTGTAAGATGAGTAAATGATTGTCTCCAAACGTATATGAGATTGCCTTCCAATAATTTATTTTGTAACTCATCAGTTATTCCAAGTCTTAAAAACGGGCCACTCTTAAGGTAAGAGGTAATAGAGTTTCGAAATTTTGACATTTCTTCTTTTGAAATATTTGAGTAAGTCGATTCGTCATCCATTTAATATTTCCTCGATAGTTCTTATTTGGATATTATTTCTAATAAAAAATTAGGTCACTCGAAAAGTCAATCAAAATTTAATCTTTTTGATTATTTTTGTTATTAATAATTTTTTTCAATTAATTTAAAGTCAAATGTCATAAATTAGTAAAAATAATTATCATACCTTTCGCCTACAAAATTAAATTAATTTAATTGTTTTTTTTAATGCATTAAGGGATTAAAACAATCAAAAAGATTATAATTTAGATTTTAAATGTTAAGGATTGACTTTAAAATGTATTATAAATCATTATTAATACATTTTTTTAAGATTTTTTTTTTAAAAAAAAATTCAGTAAAATGAACAAAAATAATTACATAACTATATGTAATTATATTTTCAAAAATGGAACAACATACATTGCAAAATCAATTAGAAGAAGCACTCAGTCGCACTAGTAAGTTAGTCGTAAGGGCTTATGTTACTCAATTATATGATTATTTACAATTGCAAGATAAAGAAACTCGAGAAATTACTGAAGAAGAAATGTTGGCAGTAGTTCAATTGGAAAATATTTCTCTCAGTGAAACACCAAAATCAAAACAAAAAGTTAATCGTAGAAATAATAAATCTACAAAAGCTGAAATTAAAACCGATGAAGAGGATTTTCCAAAGACAAAAGATGAAGGTCCTCCTTTAATTGATCGTTGCGGTTATGTTCTTCGTTTTGGAAGTAAACCGGGACATTATTGTAACAATAAAGCCGAGGGTAAAATTTTTGAATTGGAAGAAGGTCAAAGAAGATTTTGCGAACGTTGTGTTAAAGGTAAAAATGTCGTAAAAGATATTGTTGATGGAAAATCAAATACTTTGGAAATTCACAAGGGAAAACCTGGAAATAGACGTGGAAAAACTAAAGGTAATAATAATCAAGAAGTTCCTCCTACAAATAAACCTGGTGACTTTTCTTCTGCAGTTCCTGGAAATGCTACATTGCAAAATTTAATTCCTTATATGCAAATTGATGATTCGGATGCTGGATTATTTGGTATCTTGGGTTCTAATCATATTGTTTATAGAGATGAAGAAGGAAGAATTGGACTTGTAGCCACAAAAACTGCAGATGGTGGATTAAAACCTCCTTCTGAAGAATCTAGAGAATGGGCTACCGAAAATTTGGTATCAATCATCGACAAACCAGAACTCTTTGAAGAAGATGAAGAAATTGAGGAAGAGTGCGAAGAAGAAGAAGAAGAAGAAGAAGAAGAAGAGAAACATGAGAAAGTATCGACTTCAAAATATACTCCTGTAGAAAATGAAACACCAGAAGATGAAGAACAAGAAGAACAGGAACAGGAAGAGGAAGCAGTGGAAGAACAAGAAGAAGAGGAAGAAGAAAAACAAGAAAGTTCAAAAATAAAAAGTTCTTTTGTGGTCAAAAATGCCAAAAATAAATTACAAAGTGGAAAATCTAAATTTACACCTCCTTCTACTAAAAAGACAAAGAAACATGAAAATTCAGAAGACGACGAAACTCCCAAAATGACCAAGAAAAGTAAATTGCCTGGAGAAAAATCAAAATTTGCACCCAATACCAAGAAACACACATCTAAAAGTTCTAAAAGTGGAAATGCGTTGTTAGAAATTCCAGGTCAAAAGAAAAAAATGTAATAAAGTAACATATTTACCTTTTAAAGGTAAATATATATCTAAAATAATGGAGTGTTCTTAAAAATTTAATTACAGTAAATATGATTAAAATTATTTTAATCATTTTGTATTTTATTATTTCATCTATTATTAGAATCTAATTTATTTGGAATCATACGATGACCATACCAATTACTTGATTGTCGATACCATTCTTCAGGACGAATTATACAAACTTCATGATTTCCTATAATGTAATTATATTGCAATAATAAACCATTTTGTCTTTGCATTTGAATTAATGGGTTACAACTGGGTAACAAATTGCACCTCGTAAATACATTGTCTAAACCTTCTTGGTATATTTCGCCACTTTCAGGATGTTCGTACCATTTTTTTGTTGAATCACATTGTGGTAATTTTATTAAAACTGGTAATTCAGAATCAATTTTTACTTTTTTATCTTTTTGGTCAATAATTTCTTTACTTGTTTGCATTTTATGTTAATTTTTTATCAGTTTAGTAATTTAATATTAGTCACTTACCCAAAATTCAAAAAATATATTATCAATTTGTTTATCGTAAACAGATAAACATTCTTCATTATCAAATTTTTTAATATCAACTTCTAATTTTTCTTTTGGATATAATATTAATAAAGTAGCTTTGTATTTTTTGGATTTTTTTAAACATTCTTTTAATGTAAATCCTTCTAATTTATTGGGTACACCATAATGTTCCAATAAATCAAAGCATAATAATTTATCTCTTTTTATAGAATTTCTAAATAAAGCATCTGAACACGTGACTGTAATATCAATAATGGTTTGTTTTTCTTTTTCGTGTTCTTCTTTTATGATATCATTTTCTTTATCGTATTCGTAACCCATTATATATATTAAATCTATTTTATCATTTTTTTTTATTTCAGAGGTAAATAAAGACAATGGAGTTGCGGAATATGCACCCCCATCAACATGCATATCATCATCAATATTAAAAGGTGGTAATACTCCAGGTATAGAACATGATGCAATTATTGATTTTAAAAATGTATCTATATTTGAATTTACAAAAGTTATAATATGAGAATTGTTTTTATTTGGATATAATTTAATATCTTCAAAATTTCTATTAATAAATAAATGAGGTTTTTTTTTTGTTTGATTATATGTTAATATCCATATTTCATATTTTTTAAGTAAACTAGGAATTAAAATATTTTTTCCATCTTTTATAAAATCAGATGAATGATTATAAGCTGATCCCTGAAAAGGTCCAATTACCCAATAAGGAATTGAAGAAAGCCATTCTTTTAAAAATGTTTCAGAATTTATATTTTCTAAAAACATTCTTAATCGATTATAATTACCTTGAGAATATAATAAAGCTGATAGAGAAACACTACCTCCTGATGCTCCCATGCAAACATCTGGTGTATATTTATTTTTTAAAAGTTGATATAAGCATGCAATTTGACTAATAAAATTTCCACCAGTAACTGTACATATTAAAATCTTCATCTTTAATTATTTGAATGATATTATCAAAAGTATTTTCTTTCTTAAAAAGAAAATATTGTTTATTAATTAAGACATTTTTAATTTAAAATTATAAAATTAAATAAAATTATTGTTCTAACATTCAAATGTAGCGCACATGGGTAAATGATCTGAAGGATTATCTTCGCTTGGCAAAAAAACTTTATTATTATTAAAAGTGTTAGAAAAAGGTAAATATATATTACAATTCAACAAATTTACATCTTTAAAGAAAATATAATCCAAAGTTCCTTCAAAAGTATTTATTTTTTTTTCAAAATGAAATTTAATTTGACATTTTGTTGTATATTTTGGTTCAGATCCGTTGTGTTTGTAGTATGCAGATGTCATGTTCTTATTTTTATTAATTTGTCCTGTAAATAATTTATATGAATCAGAAGTAGGTAAAAAATTAAAATCTCCAGCTAAAATAAGAGGTAAATCTTCAGCAAAATCATAAGCAGCTTTTAAAGAACAAATAGAACTTCCAAATTGAGATAATTCATCATTTAAAATAAGAGGAGCATGATATGTACACACAGCAAAAGATTTATTGTTAATTTTTAATACTACCATTGTTTGAACATTTAGTTTTTTTCCAATAATATCATTCAATGAAAATATATCAGATTGTATATTTTTTTTAAAGGAATTTCTATCACCAACTCCAAACATATAATATGCAAAATTTATATATAAATTAGGATTAAATAAATCTAATAAAAAATTATTTACTAAATTTACATCTTCATTTTCATCTTCATCTTCATTTTCATCTTCATCTTCATCTTCTTCATTATTTTTATCTCTGGTATAAAATTTTTCAGCCAAAGAACAAGGTCTTATATATTTAACTTTAAGAATTTCATAAATATTAGGAATAAGCATTGCTGTTCCCATAAATCCTGAATGAAAATGCGAATAACTTGTTATTAATGCTGTATAATTATTTTTTTTTGTTAAAACTTGAATTCTTCCTTTCCATTTTTCCGAAACTTCTTGTAAAAGTATAATAGAGTTTTCTTTAAATTGTTCTGTTAAAATTTTTAAAAATTTATTCCATCGGTTTTTATCATTCAATAATGATAATGAAACATTTGGATATGTTTTAGGTGTGGCATAACTACTTGAAAGAACATTATATGTAAAAATTTTAAAATTTGATTCCATTTTATTTTATTTTAATTACGAGTTAATACAAAATCAAATATATATATATTATATAAATATTTAAAATTGTTAAGAAATGTCAATATTCCGTGCTTTTTTATGGGTCAAATGCAAGACTGGTAATAAATGAATACAAATTATGTTATTTGAATTTTTAGTGCTTGGGTCTGGAAAAGTTTTTCTGTGGTTTAATAAATTGATCACCTAAATTTTGACTTTTCATTGCCGCGTAACAAATTTGGTCAGCTCTTTTGTTTAATTCTCTAGGTATCCAATGAAATTCATATAAAGGTATACTTTTTAATAAATTTTTAATTAATATTTGAGATTCTAAAAGATTTTTATTATTAGTTTTCCATTCTCCTTTCATTTGATTAGTTACTAATAAAGAATCTCCCATAAATTTAGCAAATTTTATATTATTATCTTTTGCTATATTTACTGCTAAAAATAATCCAGTATATTCTGCTTTGTTATTTGTTACATTTTCTAAATGTATAGCTTTGGCTTCTATTTCTTTTCCATCAATATACATGACTGCAGAAGATCCTCCTATTTTATTTTTATTTGAAGAACCATCATAATAAATTATGCATCCTTCAACTAAAGAAATATTTAATTTTGAATTCATTTAAATATATTTTATTACAAAATATATTTTTAACAAAATAGTTTTAATGATTTGATTAATTATGAAATAATATAATTTAAAATGGATAATTTAAATAATTATTTAAAACAAAAAAATCCAACAATATTCTTTGATGATAAAATAGTATTACACGATTTTTACGAAGATCCTGAAACAAAAGAATTAAAAGAACATGTTTACATTGTTGATGGAAAAGATACAAATTATACATCTAGTACTACCTTTATTCATAATTTTTTTCCAGAATTTCCACAAACTATGATTATTTCAAATATTATTAAAAGTAAAAATCCAAATCCAAAATATAAAGGTAAAACCTTTGATGAAATTAAAAAAATGTGGGAAGATAATGGTAAAGAAGCTAGAGATTTAGGAACGATTATGCACAATCAAATTGAAAAATTTTATAATATCCCCTCTTTATGGGAAAATCAAGACGATTTAAATTTATTTTATAATAAAGAAGAAATTAATACGACAGAATTCAATTATTTTTTGATATTTCACAATGAAGTTGTATTAAAAAATGAATGGATTCCATTTAGAACAGAATGTAGAATTTTTGATAGAATTTTTAGAATATCAGGATCTATCGATATGTTATATAAAAGTCCAAAATATACAGAAAATAATAAAGAATTAATTTTAATAGATTGGAAAAGATCAAAAGAAATTAAAAAAGAAAATAAATATAAAAAAGGATTTTTTCCTATTAATGATTTACCTGATTGTAATTTTATACATTATTCTTTGCAATTAAATTTATACAAAGAAATTTTAGAAAGAAATACAGATTATAAAATTATATTTATGGCTTTGGCTGTTTTTCATCCAAATCAATCTAAACCAGTTTTAAAACAAGTTGATGATATGAAATCTTACATTGATAAAATGATTTCTCATAAACTTTTAAATCAAAAGGAGTAATAAATTATCAAAAAATACTAGTCAAATAACAAAAAAAATATTATTTTTAAGAAATTATTTATTATTACATTAATGTATGGTCTTGAAATAATAAATTAATGACATCTCAATATGATGAAATATTAAAAAATGATATAGGTGAATACAAAACTCATCAATTTATTATTGATAACAATTTTAAATTTATTATTGGAAAATGTTCTTCTTGCCTCGAAGAAAAGGCATTAATAGGACCAAACGATTCATGTAATTATAAATATTGCACATCATGTTATATTGTTATGGGTTTTTATGATTTAAAAGTTGATTGTCCAACTTGTGGAAAAGATATCACTTCATGGGTCCGTGAATTAATGTTCATTAAAACAAAATATATTTTTAAAAATTTTAATATATATAATCCCAATCATATTATATCTTTAAATTATAAAAAAATTATAGGTATATCATCTATTATGACAATATCAACTATTATATTTATATCATTTATTTCATCTGGACCAATTTCACCGATATTATCATATATGATAATGTCTTCTTTTTTGTTATAAACACTATAAAACATATATTATTATTAATTTTTTTTATTAAAAATTAATAATATATAGTATAATAATATTTTAACGATATTAAAATATATATGTCTGAATATAATGAAATATTAAAAAATAATGTGAATGAAAGAAATTATCATCAATTTATTTTAGATTCAAAATTTAATTTTATTATTGAAGAATGCAAAATTTGCTTTTTTGAAAAAGCATTGATAGGACCGTCTAAAATTTGCTCTCATCAATTTTGTTTATCATGTTATAATAAAATTTTCAAAAAAAATAAAATATATAATTGCGCATTTTGTCGCAGAGACATTACTTTATGGATTAGAGAAATTATGTTGTTAGAGGAAAATTTTTTTAACCCTAAACCTACCCCAAAAAGAATTTTTACATTAAAAAAATCTATTGCATGTGTTTCAGCACTCGCATGTATATCTACTTTATTATTTGTATCATTACCTGCATCTTCGCCAATTTTAACATATATGATGGTCGTATCTTTAGTTTTGTAAAAAAATAGTTTTTTATAAATGAAAAAACATCTCTATGTAAATATACAAAGGAGTAATATAATATTATAACATATTAATATATATTTAAAATTTATTTTTATGTGGACGATTTCTGTTAACATTTGAGTCTTTCCAAATAAAGAGAGTGTTTAATTTATATTTAGCGAATAGCGAAAAAAAAACTATTTAAATTGAGATAAATTAGGCACTCTTTTTACTTGGACTTACTCATTTATTAATTTATCAAGATTTTGTTGAAATTTTTTTGAATCATACCCTTTTATTTTTCCTACAACTTTTTCATTTTGAATAAAATAAAAGGTGGGTAAAGATGCAGTTTCACTGATTATTTTATTTATTATTTTTTCTGAACTTTTTTCTTTTGAAAAAACATCTATATCAACCCTGTAAAATGATATATTTTGATTTTTAAAAGCAATATTTTCATATTTACTTTTATTATTTTGGCAAGCACCACACCATTTAGCCTCAACTTTTATTACAGATTTATTTAAATTTATTTTTCTGTTTGGTTTTAATCTTTTAACATATATTTTATTTTCTTTTATTTCTTCCATTTTATTGTCAATGACAATAAAATTAATTTCTATCAAAGTAAACAATCATTGAATGTGTGTCGTTTTTTACTTCTACAGAAGTTGTATAGTAACCAAAAAATACAGGATCTATTACAAATTGTATTTGATCACCATAAGGTAAAACAGATACAGATTTTTTTTTTAAATTTAAAAATTTCATTATTTGTTTTCCAATAATTTCATTGTGTTTGATTAATATTTCGCAATATTCAACACTTAATTTTCCATTTCCTTCTCCTAAAATGAAATCATTATAAGCTTTCTTATATATTTCTACCATTTATTATTTATGTTTAATACATTAAATGTATTAAAACGCATTTTTAATTTATAAATTTTATTAAAAAAATTAATTATCGCTTGGAACCGGTGAACTAGATTTTGAAGATTTCGATTTTTTATTAGCACAATCTCCAACCAATTTCTCCAACATAACAACTTCTTTTTCTAATTTTTTATTTTCTTTTTCTAATTTTTTACCCTTTCTCACGGGAGACTTACCCTTTCTCACTGGGGACTTACCCTTTCTCACGGGGGACTTACCTTTTTTCGATGGAGTATTTTTTTTAGCTGGTGATTTGGCTTTTTTAGCTGGGCTCTTTTTTTTAGCTGGTGATTTGGCTTTTTTCACTGGAGTATTTTTTTTAGCTGGTGATTTGGCTTTTTTAGCGGGTGATTTGACTTTTTTAGCTGGACTCTTTTTTTTAGCTGGTGATTTGACTTTTTTAGCTGGACTCTTTTTTTTAGCTGGTGATGATGATGATTTTGGAGTACCAGATTTTGGTGAACCAGATGAACTACCTACTTTTTTAGCTACTTTTGATGGAGATTTTGCGACCTTTTTTGGAGAACAAGCTTTAACCTTTTTGGGATTTTTATAAACACTGACACGGTTTTTATTTGAATTTTCAATACCTCTAGTTGCATCTTCTAAAGATAATCTTTTACCATTTCTATATTTTGTGTTTACGACACAATCTCTTATTACTTTTTCTAGACGTGATTTGATTATTCGTCTCATTTCTTCATAACAAAGGGATGAAATACTTTTTACGCCAGCTTGGTATCCCATTCTTTTAATAGCCGGGTTAGTTACTCCCAGGATATTATCTCTCATAACTTTTTTGTGTCTTTTTGCACCTTCATTTCTTACAAGTTGGTTAGCCATTTTACCCATTACGACAAAAAATATTGCATTTTAAAAAGAAAATGTTTTTAACAAATTATCATATAATAATTTAAATTATTTGAATTGTTGATAAAATTTTACAAAAAAATTGAATTTATAGATTAAAAAAAAATTAAAATCTATAAACGAAAGAATTTTAGATTTTATTAATAATAATTATTGATTTTTTATCTATAAAAGACAATGACCTGATTTATTTGATTCGTTTACTTTATTTAATTACTTTCATTGTGACAAAAATATTGCAATGTGTAAAAATGTCAACTAAAAGATTACATACCAATAATGTTAGTTTCAAAATTTATATCAAAAAGGTGTTGAAAGCTGTTCATCCTAGTATGAGAATCACGAGTGATGCTCTTCATCAATTAAATGCAGTTTTGAATTACATAGCCGAAGATGTTGCAAGAGAAGCTAATAGCTTAGCTGATAGTAAAGGTAAAAAGACATTAAAAGCTAGAGAAGTTGCAGCTGCTGCTGATTTAATTTTTCCAGGAGAGTTAGCAAAACATGCTCGCAGCGAATCTACAAAAGCTATAACTAAATATAATTCAACCAATAAAGGTATTCGTGCTAATACTAGTGACAGATCTGGATTACAGTTTGGTCCCTCTAGAGCAAGACAATTCTTTACTTTATACAAAAAAAGAGTATCGATGCTTGCGGCTATTGCACTAACAGCTTCATTAGAATACATTGCATCTGAACTTCTTGAATTATCAGGTAATAGCGCAAGAGATAATAAAAGACAATCCATAATGGTTAGAGATTTAAAAAATGTTATTGGACATGATGAGGAACTTAATAAAATGTTTTTTTCTTTAAAAATAAATTTACAAGGTGGTGGTGTTATTCCTCATATTCATTCTTCTCTTTTGCCAAAATCAAAAATGACCAAGGGTGGAAACAAAATTCCTGTTCCAACTAGAAGAGGTGGAAGAAACTTACCTGGGGTTGTATCACTTAGAAAAATTAGAGAAATTCAAAAAATGAGTGGATGTACTCACATTCCTAAACAATCATTTAAAAGACTCGTAAGAGAAATCATGGGAGAATTTACAGATGATTTGTCTATAGATCCTGGAGCATTAAATGCTATTCAATTTGATCTTGAACAATATGTTGTTGATCTTTTACATCATTCAAATCACGTAGCTATAAATTCAGGTCGTGCGATTTTACAAGTAAAAGATATTGAATTAGCTAGATATATTCGCGGTGATA
>Ga0315284_10000794_pt1 | contig 43378 bp, 42 predicted proteins | sample YL17G09_16_MG_FD_203696 | JGI IMG/M metagenome (GOLD analysis project Ga0315284, IMG submission 203696) | Sediment microbial communities from Yellowstone Lake, YNP, Wyoming, USA - YL17G09_16 | ecosystem: Environmental > Aquatic > Freshwater > Lake > Sediment | place: USA: Wyoming | collected...
TGCCCGATACTTGGAAGGAAAGCTCCGAGTTCAAAGAGAAGCTTCGTCGGAACAAGAAATCCAGGAAGGTGATCCTTCGCCGTGAAGTCGAAAGTCACGATGGCAAGATCGAAACATTTTCCTGCTTCTCAAGCATTCCACTGTTTCAATAGGCCGAAATCGAAGGAAGAATTCAGAAGAATCTCGAAAGAACCAAAGTGGGTTTTGCTGGTTTGGAATGACCGAATGACAGGCGGAGACGGCTTTGTCCAAGACTACGATTCAATGCTGAAGGAGTTTGAAAGCTGTCGGACGAGTACACACAAGAACTTCAGACTTGAAGACATTCAAGAATTTGTTGATAATTCTGACATCAAGGTCGGTCAGTAGAAGAAGACTCAGATACTTGACTGGGGCAGCCTCAAGGGACGATCTTCTTCTTCATCCTGCACTCCTAAAAACAGGACTTCGGAATATGTTAGCCGTCTCTGACTGCCCGGCAATGTGATCGTGTTGGAGAAGCTATCGAAGCACTCCCGGCCAGCCTGGAGCATCTCGCCCCGCCGGCAGGGCACCTCCAACGCGAACGCCACGAACCAGAGCAGATCCGGCGATTCCTCGGAAACCGCCTTGAGCAACTGCAGCTCCTGCGTCTCCGTCAGGTTCACCCACCGGGGTGTCTCCCTCTCCCGGCGCACGCCGCGGAGCGGGCTCGCCGCAATCATCTCCTCGCTCGCGGCGTAGTTGAGTGCCGCGTGCGCAAAGACCTTGAGCTTGTTGACGGTCGCAACAGTGATGGTCTTGCCGGTGCGGGCGGAAATGCTCTGCCGCTCCAGCCGGATGAAGTCCTTGAACACCTTGGAGAGTCGATTGAGGGGCGTCTCGCCAATTGCGCGCAGTCGCTTGAAGTAGGATTCCGCACGGGCCTTGTCGCCAGCGTGGTGCTGCTTGTAGAAGTCAAGCACCTCGTTGAATGTGCAGTATGTTGTCTCGCGAACTGCCAAAGAGCTTTGCGCACTGTCCGCCTGCGTCTTCAGGGCCTTTCGGGCCTCCGCGTGTCGCTCCTCGGCCGTCTTCTTACCGCCGCGGAACGTCTCACGCCTTCGGACCAGTGCGCCATTGCGTTTCTGCCGGATGTCTATCGACCAGACACCCGGCTCAATCTCATGCATGCTCATAGGGTTTTCCTTCTGAGCAGGCACAGCACCTTGGCGAGAAGAATACAACGTGCGGCGTCCGAAAGCAACATATTGCTCAATTGCTCCCAGACTTGAGGGGCAGCAGAAGCGTACCTGTCAACAGCCGTTTCTCAATGTCCAGCTTGCGAAATCGGACGCAATGCTTGCTGATTCTCACTGTGCCCGGAAGCCGGTTCGCGCCGCACCATTTCCGGATTGTTTTGACGGCGACGTTCAGCTTGACCGCCAATTGTCGGCAGTCGAGATACTCGGCTTCATCGGTCGGTTGCGTTTCAGCTACTGTCGGCATGCTTGCCACTGCGACACACTGACAACGCCCGAAGTCCCGCCGACACTCGCCCGGAGTCGCATCGCACTCGCCCTTTCGCGCGTGCGGCGTCGCATGAGCGCAACCTTCGCACTTCACACCGTCCGCCAATTCACATTGCAGGCCCATCCTGGCCGCCTTTCTGCAAGCTGTTCTAATTCGCCAAGACCTCGCGGCGGGTGTAGGTGTTGCGCTGCCGGACGGTGCCGTCAGCAGGCGGCGAGCCCTGCGCGGGCGGTGTGATGGTCACCGGTGAAGCCTTCGGCAGAGGCGTTGCGTGTCTTCCGATCTCGGCCAGTATACCGCCACGCTCCAATTGCCCAGACTTCGGTGCAAGCCCTCGGGCAGAATGAGTCGCGATGAACTCGCGAACGCTCCGGGCGTCGTTTATGGTGGTTCTGGCCCGACTGATCTCGTCAAAAGCACTCTGCGGCGGACGACTGGCAAGCGGTGGCAGTGCGTACTCGTTCATACCGTCTCTCCTTGTGTTGGGTGTGTTGGTGGCATCAATTCCCCGGACATTCTCCTCTGTTTGCGGTTCACAACGTCGATGCAGTGCCGACTCACAACGCGCCGCCCGATCTGCGCGCCGTTCTCGTCACGCACCGCGACGACTCCCGAAACGACAATGCGCAGCGGCTTGGCGTCAACGCCGGACCTCCGCTCAAGCTTCTCCACACGCGTCTCGATTCGTCCGCTCATTTCTCCCGCTCCTTTGACAAAGGTGATGCATTCTCAAGCCGCGAGATTCTCTCCTCCAGGTCCGTATCTTTGCAGATCGTCACGAAGTTTATCAGGAGATAGCAGAGCGTACGCGCGCGCACGTCGTCGACCTCACCCCGGTAGAGTGCGGCAATCAGCTTGCTCAGAAGTCTGCGCGCCTGATTCACGGTGCGCGGGGGTGTGACGCCCAGCAACGCCTTCCCCCCTATAGGCGCCTCGTTTCTCATAGACGAATCAGCCACATTTACCCCCCTGTTTTCGATCATTTTCAGTACCATTTGACCAGCAACAAGTCATCTTGTCCATTGTGCCACACTCAGAACCTTGCGCGGGGCTCCACGACTGGTATCTCCGTGAAACTCAGATTGCTATTATGTAAATCGAATCGCACATCCTGCCGACCGTGTCGGTTTTTCAGGATGGCACAATGTCTGCGCGCGGGGTCATCGACATCACCCCAAAGGCCGATGATAATATCGGCGCTCTCCTCGATTGCCCCGCTGTCCCGCAGGTGGTGAAGCTGGACAGGGACCGCGCCCGCTTCTCCCGCCGGGCTGGTCTGGCATGCCAGCACGATACGCGATCCGGTGCGCTTGGCGAGTGCCTTGACCTCGCGTGCAATGCGACTGACCTTATCGTACTGTGAACCGCTTGTCGCGTCACGCAAGTAGCCGAGGTAGTCGATCGCCACAACGGGCACAGACCCGAACGACTCTCGCGCCAGCGCGATGTATCGCTCAATCTGCGGGAGCGTCAGGCTGTCGTGCGCCTGCGGGCTTCCCTGCGCGGCGGTGGGTGGTTCGTCGGTGAGAACGTCAAGCAATGACATGGAGCCCCTGCCTTTCGAGAAATGCCCGGATCGTTGCCGGGTCGCGGAGTGACCGCTGAACCTTCGCCAGCTCGCGGATTTGCTCAATCGTGAGAGACCATAGCTCGCTCAGGTATAGCGGGATTTTGAAGAGCCCTGACTTACCGTGTCGGCTATTCATCACGCGGAAGATGCGCGTTTTGTCGTATATGGCCTTGTCGAATGACGGCAAGCCCGCCGCGAGTGCGCAGCATAGCCGCTTGACCGTCGCGGGGAGTGCCGGGCCTGCGGGGAGCGCACGGGTCTCGGCGTTCTCTATTGTCAGGTGATACCCCTTGTTGCCGCTGAATGCCACGGTGATGTCATCGGGGAACGCGGTGAAGTGCGGGCTTTCAAGCAACCGCTCGGCCACCGTGCGCGCATCGGCACGCGCTGTCGGGCCGTCGAAGTCCCACCATAACGCCGGTGCCCTGCACGGGCCGTCGAAGCCACGAACCGACTTCTTGACGCGAACATACTCGGCAAAGTCCGGCCCGAACCGGAACGCGCTGCCGGTGGCGTCAGTCGGCGCGGATTTGCCGTAGTAGTCTGGTGCGCGCCCGTCAAGCATTTTAACCACGCGACCACGGTTCGCAGCGCCGCCGGTGACAAGCTCCAGAAAACGATACTCGGTCATGCGCGCCCCCGTTCCCGGCGGTACGCCGCTGTGCGCGCCGACTTGGCGAACCAATTGCGGAAGAACCGCAGGACATCGGCGCGGCGCTTCTGGTTTGTTTTCAGCCACCCCAGCGCGTCCTTTGCCTCGGTCTTGCAGTCGACTCGGGGGTAGTCCTCGCCCTGTTCCGCCCACCACGCAGGGCTCCGCGCATTGAGCCATGCCCTCACCCGTTCGATGTAGTCAGCATGGGTGCCCTTGATCGAAACCTTGGTCGTTGGTGCTGGGGGTTCGGCAGAACCTTCGGCACAAGATTCTGTCAATGCTCTGTTCTTTATCTGTTCGGGTAGTTGAAACGGTACTGGTGCAGTGGTTGATTCGGTACTGGTCTGTGTGTCAATTGGTACCGGTGCGGTTTCGACTACCGGTAGTTGATTCGGTACTGGTGCGATTTGATACCGGGCCGCGAATCCGGTCGCGTGCGATCCGGTCGGCGGTGTCCCAGTCGGCAATGGCGCGCCGCACCTTGCAGCCAAAGTCGACCGGCTCCTTATCGAAGCCGTTGACAACACGGATAAGTTTGGCGTAGTTGATCCGCGCCGCTGCCGCCAGCTGTTTGAGGCTTCTCCCCCGCCCCATCACCTGGATCTTCAAGTCGATCATGGCCCCGCACATCGTGTACCCCCGAAGAATCTTTGTTTTTTGACGGTCGTCACCAATGGCCGCTGTAACACGCCATTTGTTATGAGGCCCATTGCGCCACGCCTCGGAAAGGGCACAAAAAAAGCCCCGCGTGGAAAATCCACCGGGGCATAACATCGTTCCGTGTTACAGCGTGTCCTGTCTGCTACGCGAGGTCTATCTCACACGTATCGAAGGTTCTCCTCGTACCCCTTGGGTCTCGGTGCAGCGTCTTGGTATCCAGTCTCATCCCTGCTGCACTCAACCACCGCGCCGACGGCGGGGAAGGGGTAGTTCGTTTTGACTGCCGACAGGCGGAAGACATCACAGAGCGCCCTATTCACGCGTCGCCTATAGGTCGATTGTAGCTTGCCAAGTCTCAGGCGTTTCTTTCGTTCCGTATCAAGGCCGAAGGCGATTTCGATGAACCACCACCAGAGTTTTCGTGGCCTGTTGTGCTCGCGATCGAAGAAACTTTTGTGACACTGGTGATCGAGTATTCCGTCCTTGGCACCAAAGCCTTCGAGAAAAGCAAGGCGGCCAGCCGGTCGAAGTTCCGGTCTTCGGGAGCTACCCTATGCCGCCTTGTCAATTGTCAGAGCAATCTCTCAACCTTGATCTTCAGCACTTCAGCGAACCGCTGCGCCATCTTATCTGTGATACGCCGACGTCCATTCTCATACTCGCTTACCATTGTCTGGCGGATTCCCACGGCTTCGGCAAGCTGGGCCTGCGAGAGCCCGGCCTTGAGCCGTGCCGCCTCGAGCAGATTGCCGCTACGGTTCACTTCCATCTCGCGATAGAAGTCGGTGTCTTCGATGCGCACACTGTCGCCGGGCGTATCCCCGGAGATAACACGAACCCGGAACTTGCGCGCCAGCCAATCAAGCGCTTCCTTCGCGCCTTCGCCGGTGATGGAAAGCTCAATATGGGGCTTTGCCACGACTGCCAACATAGTACACCTCGATTTCCAGTTTGCCTTTGAACCACGTCCAGCACGCCACCCACGACGGGTTTAGGTGGCAGTGGTACTTATCATCCCCAAGCGGCGAGTAGTTCGGCCATGACGGCTGGAACGGACCATCCGCTTTCAAGTCCTCCACCAACAGGTAGAAGAGCTTCTTCACATTCGGCGGCAGCTTATGGAGACCCCTCTCGGCTTTCCGCCTGATGCTCACTGCATGGGCCATATTGGTAATATATCACTTTCTAGTTGCGATGTCAATGTGGTTCCGGCAATCAACGCCAATGGTCCATCTCGCGGTGGTACGCCGCACGGATGACGCAGCATAGGAGCAGTTCCCGAAATGCGACGGCGGGCCGTTCGATTGGCACATGCGAGCAATCGGGCATGTTCCGTGTTCGCTCTTGCCCACAGCATCAGTCGCCTATCGCGGGGTTCCGGTTGGCACGGTAGATAGCGAATCCCCCTGCCGCCGTCTCTCAACTTCAACCCGCAAGCTATCGACAAGTTTCTGGAGCCGTATTGTCTCCCGCAAGTCGCCAATCGCCGTTTCGGAAGACCGCTTCGCGGCCTCGCGCTGCCTCAGTACCCCGGCCTCAGCAGTCTCCGCATCCTGCATGGTCTCAAACTCGATTCCTTGGAGTTCTGGAAAATCACTGACCCAGAGCCTGTTTGATGATCCTCGCGACAGCAATGGCCCCGGCAACAAGCCACCGTCTTGCATTGCATCCACGTCCTGATTTCTGTCACGGGATGGCAGAAAGGCCTTGAGAACAAACGCATGCAGATACCATCGCTCGACGTTGTACTCTCGGCTGTGGAATGTGCCATCGTCCATGATCTGCCCTACGGTTTCCGTGCCCGTGGTTCGCCACTCGAGCACATTGACATAGACCCTCGTCCACCCGAAGTGGGCGACCGTTCTCTGAGCGCGTTCGACCAACCGTTCCTTGTCGGACTCCCATCCCCAGACCTCTCCGATGATGTTGCTTTTGTCGAAGTATTGGGGTGCCGAGGTGATATCAACCGATTGCCAGTCGATTGGTGCGTTCGTATCCTGCAATTTGTAGCTTATGAGCCGCGGTGCGCACGATGACAAGAATAGCACGCAAGAAATCACGACCAAACCACTCATCTTCATCTTCGCCGCCCTTCCTTCTTCCCCGGCCCAAACCCCATCCTCTTCTTTTCATTCGCAGAGTAGAGCTTCTCCGGCGGCAGCAGCAGCGGCGTGGGCTTGGCCCCCATCACCCCTTTGAGCGCATCGAATGCTACGCGGATCTGCATGTCGTGACCTTCGAGGTGCTTCTCGATCTTCTGGATGGCGGCCCAAATCTCGTGGTTCTGCAGAGCGATTTCGCGCATGCGTACGAAGGCTCGCACAACCAGGATGTTCACGTCAGTGGCTTTCTCCGAGTTGAGAACGCTTGAAAGCATGACCACACCGTGCTCCGTGAAAGCAGATGGCATGTACTTGAGGTGTTGTCCGCGCCCACTCTTTAAGATCACAAAACGTGATCTTAGAGAATCCCACTCCTCGCCGGTGAGCTGAAACATGAAATCTTCTGGGAACCTGCGGAAATTGCGCCTGACAGCCTGGTTCAGAGCGCGAGTCTCGACTCCGTAAAGCCCGGCGAGATCACGGTCCAACATCACTCGCTTCCCACGGATGACGAATATCCTGCGCTCGATGGTCTCGGTTGCCACATGCTGATTCATGGGAATCCCTTTCTTCTGGTCAGACCAATATACTCAGTGACCTCTCTCGCATCAAAGAGAAACCGCACAAGCCCGCCGTCAAGCCACGCCCCACGCGCCTTCGTCGCTCCCCGGCCGTGTCTTGCGTCGAAATCGTTGTGGGACACTCCGCGCTGGGGCGCGCCATTGATCACCCCACCCTCAAGGGTGCAGCCTTCCGCGAGTCTCCACTCCATGGACCAACTCCACAGGTCTCCTTCACGCCATCCAGGCCGATTGACAGGAAGGTGATACACTGTATCTGCGGTGCGGTAGCTCCTCGGACAACTACAGTAGCCCGTCGCTCTGGGCCGGTCGGTCGCGTCCCTGCTCCCTCCCTTTTACATAATGCAGGTTACGCGTCCGTTACGCCGTCATGGCTCCACACATCCGGTCCAAAGCGCCCGGCTGTCGCGTAACCGCATTATGTAAACCCCAGCGCCGGTATTGACACACCACACCGATCACCCCGCCAGCCCCTCAAAGGGGCTGACCACGCGCGGAACGCGCCATGCACCGCTTCGCTACTCACGGACGCTTACCGGCACCGTCCAGCCGCATTCGTGTCCTCGTCACCACTGCGCAGGCGGCGGTCGGCAGCCAAGCAAAAACACTCAACATCGGGGTGACATCTATGTCTCAAGCTCTCGTGTATGCAGCGCTACAGCAACCCATGGTCCGGCTCGCGGTGCAGTTCTACATCAACAGCGGCGCCATGCAAGTGCAAACGTGGTTCATCAAAGGCATCAACCTGCGGCTCGCGCGCGGGCCTCTCACCGCTACGGGCGGCCAGTCGGCGGGTCTGCCTGCCGGGTGGACAACACTCATCATTCAGATACCGTAGGCTGCGGGCCGCCCTGCGGACTATCACTGATGAACGAAGTCCGACCGACCGCAATCTACCGCAATCTCTATTGACACGCGCCTACGCCCGCGCATGCGGGTGCCGTGACTGGTCGAGCGCCGGTCGATCCCATGCCGGTGTTACCAACCTCGCAGCCAGCCGGACCCCTGCGGCCTGCCGTAGCCTGTGCTGCGGGCTCGCCTACAGATTGCGCCGGATCACGCGGCAGACCTTGGCGACGGCCTCGGTGAATGGGCCGGAGTCGCCCCAGGTTCTACCGCTCTTCCCCTCGAATTCGAAGCGTTCGGAGGGCGCATTCGACACCACGCCCTGGTCCAGTGCATCCTTCAGATCAATCGGGTCAACTGGCTTGACTGTCTTCTCGCTCATCATCGACCTCCATCGGTTTGGGTTGGGTCTGCAATCTCACACGGTCAACTGACCGAATGAGCCTTGCGCAGACTGTCGGGATATCCTCGTGCACCACGAATGCTTCACGTGCGTCAAACCGCATAGGAGCCCGCAGGATCGATCCGAGCCCTCGGGCGCACAATGGCATGTCTCGGGTCGATATCGCAGGAACCAAGCCGGAACGCGCGCACCGGTGCCCCAACCCTTTCGGTTGGTCGGCAACCGGAAAAACTCGATCAGTCGCTACCTGCGTAGTTGACAATAGATGGGTCATCGGGCAGCGTGGGGTGCTGTGCTGCTCGGGTTGAAGTGGACGTTTGAGTGGACGTTTGAGTGGACACTCGAGTGGACACTTTTACGGGGTATTGTGGGGTACGTTGGAGCACTGAGCGGAACACTGGCAGGAAATGAAAAATGCCCTATTCCGCTTGAATTCGCAGGAAACAGGGCATTTTTGAGTGGTACGCCAGGAGGGATTCGAACCCTCGACTCTCGCCTTAAAAGGACTAAATCCGATCTACGAAACCGCCGAAATCTGCTCGATTTCGCCACTTTCCGCCTCCAGAACCATGGAGGAGTCTGACTTGGAGTCTGACTTTGGGATGAAAATGATGCTCTGCGCAATCTCCGCCTGCGGCTGATTCCAGTAGAGCGAAAGCATGTCCGATGCCCAGCCTGCCGCCGCCATGACATACTCTCGCGGGTTCCCGGCCCGAATCATCTTCGTCACGGCGTGGTGTCGCAGGTCGTGAATCCTCAACGTGGGCAATCCCGCTGCCGACCGAACCTTCTCCCACCGCTTCTGGATGAACCCGAGAGACTTGTAGCCAGAACCGTCCTTGCGATAGAACAGCCATGGACAATCCCTCGGAATGGAACGAAAATACTGCACCATGTGAGGTGGGACTGGCTTGACGTTCGGTCTTCCGTTCTTTGTCAAGTCACCCGGAAGGTTGATTTGATTCCTGAACGGATCGAAGAATTCCCTTCGCGCCTTGACCATCTCGCCGCGCCGCGCCGGAACCTCCATCATGTAGGATATGAGCGGGAACAGGTCCGGCGCATGCACTTGAACCGCGTCCAGTATCGCTTTCTCCTCGTGCTCGTTCAGAGTCACCCAACGACTTTGAACCCTGTCCTTCTTCAGCCCTGCAAGCGGGTTCTTTGCGATGCGCTCCTCCTCCACGGCAAAATTGAGCGCCGCCGAAGCATACCCGCGCAACTTGTTGAGGGCCGCCGGGGTGAGAGTTTCCCCGGTGCGCTTTGATATGCTTCTCGACTCCAAGCGGATGAATTCCTTGAAAGTCTTGCTCAGCTCCGACAGGCGAACCTCCTTCATGGCCTGCAATCGCTTGAAGTACGAAGTGGCATTGCATTTCTGAGATGCGCGTTCCTTAATGTAGAAGTCGAGGCACTCCCCGAATGTGCTGAAATCCTGCACCTGTAGTGTCAAAGAACAGGCCTGCGCCGTTGCCCGGTTCAGTAGCTCTTGCTTGAGCGCCGCGAAACGGGCAGCAGCTTCCTTCTTTCCGCCGGTGAACAGTTCCCGCTTGCGGACGGACTTGTGGTTCACACAAACCTGAACGTCAAGCCGCCATTCACCCGGCGAGCTCTGTACGATGCCCTTCATAGACAGGTATCTCCTTCGAGTCTATGAACGGCAGGATGCTTGCTGACTAAATATACTCTATTTGTCAAGATAAATCTACTCCCTATTACCTTCTTCTACTCCGGCTGGCGCAGTCTTCTGGAAGGAGGAGTGAGCCGGAGAGTATGCGCTTGTTCACCTCCGCACGGGAGAAGCGCCACACGCGGCCCACCCTAACCGCACCGGGAATGCGGCCCGTAACACGGTGCTTCTCAATCGACTTGACGGAGAAATTCAGGTACTGAGCCAACTCCTCAGTGGTCATGAATTCACGAGTTGCTGTCGATTCCATGGTCACACTCCTTTCTGGAAAGGGGGCACCTTTGCACCGAAGCATACGGCACCAGATCGCACCTTGAGCATGGGCACGCCTCAAGAGCAACGCACCGGAGAAGAAGAGATTCGCGCCGTCGGGGTTGGAAGGTATCCAGCACAACCGTTCGCACCAACGGCCCGTATTTGGTCTTCGCAACTGATAACAAGAGGGCAAACGCAAGATTCCGCGTTGTGTTCAAGCCGAACGTCGGGAGGCGGTGCCAATGCTGTTCCTGAAGAAACAGATCGAACAGCGCCCACAAAGGGTTCTTGGCTTTTGATAGCGCATGCATCACCCGCGTAATGTTCCTCATACCACAGTGGTAGAAGAGCATTCGGCTCAGAGCCAAATTGGCATCAATACCCGATGCGCGTGAAATCAGTTCGCTGATTGAGTTTGGGGGCGTGGATGCGGTCATTTTGACTTCTCCCTCATCCACCATTCACGGTGCCAGAATGCGGCTTCACCGGGAGCCATCGCGTCAAGCGCATCCTTGGTGGCCACTATTCGAGGTATGGACTCGAAGCACCCTTCGCGCATCCCAGCGGAAAGAAGCAACCCGGCTGCGCCATAGCGCAACCCGCGTGTCTCGAACCTCCGAACGGCCAGCGCCTTTTCGTGCAGCATTCTGATGATCGAAGCGAAATTCTGCGCGGCCTGATGATAGGTCTCAACCGCTGCATCCCACTCCCGACGGGCTTCTGCTATCGCTTCGGCTGTCTGTTCAGTCTCGACCTTGCCCAGAGCATTCCGCTTCACGGCCAACACGGTTTCAAGGCCGAGAATCTCATCCTCTGCCTTCTCCAGCGATAGGCGCGCATCAGTGATTTGCTTGTCAAGCGAATCGGTGGGCTTGTCGGCGGTCAGGGCTTCGGCGCGATCCCGGCGAAGCGCAGATACCTGCTCCGCGATGATCTCACGCCGCTTCTGGGCATGGGCAACTCGCTCTTCCAGTTTCGAGATTTCCGCACGAGTCGCTGTCGCCTGTTTCTCCAGTGTCCTACTCATTGAGATTCTCCATTTCTGCGGGAACTGGCTTCGCCGCCCGCGTGATGCATTGTGGTATGTCAACAATTGCAGAGAGATCGCTGATCTTCGCCATGATCGCTGCCGGGGAATCCCTGACGGTGACTTCCTCGCTCTCGGTGTTTTGGCCCTCGCCCGGCCGGATAACCGAACGAAAAACCGTCAGAACCGTTCCTCTGTTCGTGACCCGACATTCACGAATTCGATTGACCATTGTCGCAACGGCAGCGCCGTCCTGTCGGGTCAAAGTGATACTCCTCATTTTTGGACTCCTCTCATTGTGAATGGTCTGCTATTGATCCCGCGAACGATTGCTTTCAAGGTGTCCGAGTGCCCCAGATTCCCTTCCGGCTCAACAACACCGTGTTCCTCAGATTCTTCCGGCAAAACTGACGGGGTGTCGGTTCCACTTTCCAGCGGGGTAAATGACATTGTGCGCCGTGGTTGAACACCGGGAAGCAACCGCCCATCAACCGCGGTGACGCCGCTTTCGACTTGTCGCGTGTGCAGGCTGGTCGGGTCGTATTCCTCTTCAGCCAGTTGCGGAAAGCGCACGGCGTTCAGATTTTCAGAACCGCGATCCGTTCCATACCCATGCGACTGTGCCCACGCCGCCGCAAGCGCCCGCGTTGCGAATCGTTGCTTGCTCAAGATCAAAGTGACCACGACATCTTTCTTGCCCACTTGATTTTCTCCTTTGGTTGTTTGCTTCTGTAATTGCGGTGCGATTCTGGATTCACTTCCCGGTTCTGGGTCTCTGACAGCGAGCGCCCCCTTTCTTATTCGCCGGAAGGGGGGTTGGTTGCCGGGATCGCGATGCAGGGCTTCGCACGATACCTCCGGCGGGTCGATCCGCTGGAATAGGTGGACCTCCGGTGGCCGCCTGTTGGTCGAGCGTTCGAAGTGCATATTCGATCTCGTCAAGGATGCGTTTGCGGATGATCGCCGGGTCAGGTTCCCCAACGCATAATGGTGCAAGCCGGTCGGGCACCGTGAGCAGGGCTTTCTGGAGTGAAAGCGAAATGGTTGTCCAATTTCGCTGGACCTCATCAATATCGACCAGCACCCCTCTTCCCTGCTCGTATTTCAGCTTGGCCGTCAACGTGCCCCAGTACTCACGTTCCCGGCGGCACTCTGCGAAGGTTACTTTGCCCTCGTTCTCACCGAGGGAAGACGTCACCTTGCCGTCCATCATGTCAAGATGCTCCTCGGATCGCTGTGCGGCGTCGCCGCGCGGTGATTGGCTGATCAGCCGAACAAACATTTCGCGAGTCTGCGGCCACATGAAGCGAATCGCCCCGTGAATTGTTGATGCTGCTCGTTTCACTTTCTGATGGCGATTGTACAACCCGTAAATGACGGCCGGGTTCACCCCAAGTTGGTCCGCTATGAATCGTGTCCCGTAAAGCATTTCGGCCTTCTATCAAAGTGAATCACTGAACATCGCGCTTTCAGCATGATGCTGAGCGTCGCATTTACCCGCTTTCAACAACCTCACGGAAGTACCTATGGCCCACCCCACATCAAACAAATCACTGAAGCAACCGCACAGAGTCCGAGCAGCGCCCACGGCACCCATGTTGAATTCTGGACTCGCTTCATCTCATCTCCTTCTGCACTCTGATCCGGCGGGTTTCGCGGGTTTCCACATGGATTTCCGCAAAACTCTCTATATAAACGACGATAGACACTTTGTATAGAAACCCACCTCGAAACCCGCTAAACCCGCCGCATGGGGTTGAATGTGTATCGCATGGCCCCCAAGTGCTTGTCGAATTCGCGCCGACAATCAAAGACGGATGACAGATGTTGCCACATTTTGTCAAGTCGTTTGCCGAGTTTCTTGACGTTCAGCACTCCGGCAAGTCCCGGATCGGCCGCAAATAGCCTGGTCTGAAGTTGAGATGCGGTGCCGTGAAACTGACCCATTTTCAACACATCAACCAACACGCTTCCAAGCCAATCATTCTCAACCGCGAAGATGCTCTTGTCCGCTTCGGCGCGGAACAGCGCCTCAGTCACGTCGGGCTCGATGTTAAGCGCCCGGCCGATTCTGATGCACTGTACCCCAAAGTCGGGGTGCCGTTTGTTGAAACTCTTCGTCACTGGCCTTCGTTCGGCCAATGCACGGGAGAGGGTTTCAGCAACCCAACTCAATCCGGCGTCGCGATGCTCAAGGATCTCATCGGTCAATGCTGATTCGGCTGTATTTCCGGTTCGACGATTGAGCCGAACAACAAGAAGACGATCCGCAAGCCCTGCATCGCTGGCGAATGTCGGGTTGGTTGAGGTCAGGCATATCCACGCATTGGCCTTCAGGCTTACGCGACCGTCATCCGTGTACAACTTGCGCTTCTCCTGTGTTCCGCCGGTTGCAGCCGCCGCCATGGCATCGGGAAACCACTCATTCCTTGTGTCTACGTTGTCGAAACAGCACATTCCCCCGGCGTTCACCGTCGCCCAGAAATCGTCTTGCCCTGTTCTCGTGACCGTTGCCGTACGTTCCGGCAGCCCGAATAGTTGACAGATTCCGACAGCAAGACGTGTCTTTCCCGATCCTATATCACCGGCCAAGCATAGTGGCGGCTTGGTGCGCTGGTCGGTGGGCAAGGCGATTGTCCAGAGCATAAGGAGTAGCCGCGCATGTTCGGAAACCACATTCATTTCACGGAAGAGAGAGCAGGCTTGGAATGGATTAAGTGGCGTCGTCAGCCGGAACGAGGGAAGAGTCGATTCGGCGGGGAATAGAACGCCATCGGTCCCATTGTCAACCATCTCAACTCGGCCTGCTGAGATGCGGACCATTTGCCCCGGCCCGCATGAAAGGAAGATCCGACCATCCGTCGCTGCCCAATATCGCGCTGGTTCGATTCTGATTGAGCGGCTGGTCAGTCCTTCAGTTTCGCTTCCTTTTTGGATGAAGCTGAATTGTTTCGACGCGCGATTGATTGCCAGTTCATCCGCAAGCCAAGCAAGAAACAAATCACTCTGAATGGACAGAAGCAGCTTCCGGGGAGAGTCAAAGAACATGACGGAAGCGAAGTCGCTTCGGTCTGTATAGTAGAACGTCCCTCGCGAATGAAGCCACTGAATGACCGCATCCGCAACCGCGCGGTGCCTATCTTCGGATGACATGTTGCGGTTCTGAATCAATGACCAGAGGTGGGATCGAATATCACCGCCGTCAACAGGTGGAGAGGGCTTGTCTGGCACCTCAGAAAGCATAGCCCGGAGAATTCCAATCGCGTCTGGCCCGTGCTGATTGCACAGGTCTCGAACGTCGAACCCGGCTGAATGCTTGTCGGACCATTTGATAACTCGGATTCCCGCCGCAATCCCCTGAAGTCTTTCAGTGGCTTTCTTGGTGCCTTTTCGCCCAGCCTCGTCATTATCATACGCGATGATGACCGCTTTGCCCTGAAAATGCCCAACCCATTCAGCCTTGAACGTGCATGCGCCGGGGATTGCCACCGCAGATTCGCCCAGCTCATGCAGGGCCATTGCATCGCCGGTTCCCTCGCAAATCCAAACCGTATCGTGATTGGTGATTTTGTTGATGCCAACCGGATATACTGGCAAGCCGGTCAAGCCGAATGCCTTGCCCAGTTTCCCAGCGGTCAGGTGACTTCGGTACACGTTGCGCAGTTTGACGGTTTCGTCGAATGCCGGGCACAAGTATTCCCCGGTCCTGCGATTGAAGCCCCATCCCCATTTCTGTAGCGTCTCATCGGAAATGCCGCGATTCCGCGAAAGGGCTTCGGCCACATCGCCCTTGAAGCTGGCCTGACAAATCGGCAGATACTTTTCAAGAAACCGCAGAAGGCTTCCTGCTGCCCCGCACACTTTGCAGTCGAAGAGTCCATTCGCTACACCCACATAGAGGTGACCGGCTTTCCCGCAGAATGGGCAGTTGAAAACGGCCTGCGACCTGTCGCCGCTGTGGTGGGATGGTGCGCCAAGCATTTCGGCGTATGGAGAGAGTGTCTTTGCCATGTTCGTCATTGCTCAGTTGCCATAGCGGAATAGGGCACGACCCCACTGGAAGAGCCCCGGCGGACAGCCCGATAAAAGAAAAAAGGGCAGCTTCCCGAAGGAAACTACCCTTAATATCGTTGACATATCCGACCTTAGTGCGGTCGGAAAAGGCCGGTAAAGGCCGTGATGCTATTTCCGTTTCTTGGTTAATCCCATGTGTCTTAACCGGTCTTTGTATCTCGTTCTCTTCCATCCGAGTGCTTCCGCTTGCGCTTCCTGCTTTTCGTTGGGAAGCAATCGGCGGACTTCATTGACCTTCTTGCGCTCATCCGAAATGTCCCTAAAATGGGTCATGTAAGGTTCCCGCTGTTTGTCATTGAGTGCTGACCACGACACGACAACTTCGCAGCGGCTTTCTGGAGCGTCCTTCATGTGTTCCCGTAATTCAGCGAACCATTTCTGGTCAGCAAACCACCACTTCTCACGCTTGACAAGTCCAAGAATCTCCTTTCCCGCCGGATGCTCTTTCACCAGACGGAATCCGGGCAACGATCGCAACTTGTCCAAGGGTCCATCGATGAGCCGCGACTTCGGGTCAACGGCGACAGTGTAGATGATTTCGAATGCATCCCCTATGCCGGACGGACCGAATCTGTGATTAATGAAGTCTCTATTTGCCTCGAAACAGCCTGACCATCCATGTCCATTTCGCACGATGAAGTCTTCGAACTGAAACTCCAGAACATCCGCAATGACCTCAAGGTGTATCAACGCCTCATAAATTTCATTGGTTCTGAAGAAACCAGTGAGCGCCGCTGTCCACTCACCAATTTTCTCAATTGCCTCTTGGTCGTATTGGGATTCGGTCTCGCATTTTCGGCTGAAAGGAATTTTGCATGTAGCAATTCCGGTGAAGGTGTCAACCTTTGAGGCAAGATGAATTTGTGGGGTCACGTCATCCTCCGTCTTCAAGGATTCGCCATCTGAATGAGAGAAGCGGGGCAACTGGGCAGACGTTCCCGGCTTTCGGTGATCGGCATAGCCACGCACATCCTAATATACTGTGCGGCTTGACAGACAGGTATTCAGCAGAGGCACCGACCGATCATCAAATCAATTCATTCTTTCGTAGGTATTCGTTTGTCTTATCGAGGATTAGTTGAGCGCGGGCTTCCCTGAATTCCTCAAAACTATTGACGCGCCATAGCTGGGGATCGGTCGGGATCAACTGTGATTCAAGAATCTGTCTACCACCAGGCCTGTCGAGGATTGTCTTTAAGTACTCCAACGGTCGAGACGCACTGAGCGTGAGATTGCTGACCGGCATGAGGAATGCGAGATTAGGAATGGATGTGATAGATTCGTCCAGTGCCTTGAGCTGTTTCTGCAACCTCTCTACATCCTCTTCTGTTCCCTCGTTTTCGGCGTCTTCAATCAAGTTTCGTACCTCTTGGCGTTTGCCATCGAGTACCGAGTCGGGGAAGATATGGTGGAATTGCCACGACTGGTTCTCGGGAAGGATCGTCCCTACTGCTGTGCTCGTGTCAAGCAGGTCTGTTGCTAAGGACTTGCGCATGAGGATGTACAGAAGCGTGGCGAACGAGGACTTGAAACCGGCCCCCAAAATGGCTTCCTTCTGGATGACGAATTTGGTCGGATCATGCGCGCCTGCATGGAAGAATAGTTCCGAGAGTGCCTTGCCTTCTCTGGTGGCCTTGATGTCATCGCGAAATTTTGTTGTAGAACGGGTTGCGTAGCGACCTGTTATCATGCTTTGGATGAACCACTTGCATAAATCGCGCTTATCTGATTCAGGGACTTCCGGCCTATTGGCGAAGTAGTTGACCACAACGACCAGTGGGTAGAAGCCCGGTATGAACTGGTAATTTGATAGATCGAATTGTTCCTTCATAAGGGAGATTGCGCGTCGGAAAGCGGGCTCAAGCTTGGCCCATGATGCTTCATATTGCGCTTGTGAAGCCATCTTGTAGTATTTGGATTTCTGAGAGTCAGGAGCAAGATTCTTGATGAGGTGTTGCCCTGTGTGAGCGCAAGTCCATGCTTGAATGATCAGGTCTGGGTTTTCGTTCTTGACGTAATTGAACTCGGTATTCACGGTCTTCATCAGGTCGAAAGTCTTCCGGAACACGCCCTTCCAGTGATTTGAGATGGTCGCCAAGGCCAACTGTCCGTCTGTCAAACGAACACCTTGCTGGTTCAGTCTATTGAAGATCGAGACAACTGTAGGGTACTGGGCATTCGCGATCAGTTGGTAGGGCACGGTCGTATTTGTCAGCATACTATTGAGGCGCGTCAACTGGGCCGAGAAACGATCCTTCTGGTTCGGTGACGCGTTGACAAAGAACAGATTTGCATTCAATGCTTCATCGTAGGTTCGGCCCTTAAGAATATCGAGACGAATCGTATTTTCGTTCTGCCGATCGGGTGAGAAGACCGTCCTCTCAAGGTCAAAATAGAGAGGGACTTCGCCCTTCAATACTACCCAAAGAGCCGTGATCCGTTGCTGACCGTCAACGATCAACTTGTCCGCCTTTCCCGGCTCCTTCACCTCCTCCTGGCTGATACCCAAGGAACGAACAGGAAAGTCGATATCGACTTCACCCCAGAACATCAACTGGCCTATCGGGAAGCCATTGTAAAGGCTCTCCCATAAGGACTGGACCTTCTCAATGCCCCAAACAAATGTTCTTTGGAATTCCGGGAGTACATATTTGTCTTTGTAGACTTCCTGAATGTGATCCTTCACAGACTTGAAGTTTGACTCAACAGTAAGAGCCATCTGTGCGTCCTTTCATTTCAGATTCGAATCTCATCCAGCCCTATACCACAAGATCCTTTTCTGATTCGCAGTTTTCCAAATCCGGGAAGCTCAGGTCCAACAACTATTCGACGCAAGCTTCCAAACCATAAGTCAAACACTTCGTCTTCAGTTACTGAAACCTCGATCAGAGGAAGACGAAGATCGGGATGTTTTGACTCCCCAAGAAAGGGGTATCGTTTTCGGCCTTTCTTCCTGAACATGATCGAAGCAATGTCCGTCTTCAGATCGAGTTGTCGTTTGTTCCGCTCCATCGGAAGACATTCGATATCTCGTTTGATATCACCTGCTCCGGTGTCAGTTGCGGTACAGACCCAGTATTGTTCAAAGAATCGGCCATCATGATTAACTGGAACAACGTAGCTAAGCACGGGGAACTCAGCAAAGTCATGCGCCTCCGAGGGTGCATACCATCCCCAATCATGGCCGTCATTTGCGAGACTAAGAATGTGTAGATAGTGTTCTGGTACCAAGGACATCAGATTACCCTTCTCTGAACTGAATTACCGTTCAGAAGTATCTCTGACTTCACCGTCTGAAATTTCTGTTGCCATAGATGGGGGCGTTTGCTGATTGGCGCGATGATGACGTCATGCTCCGTTCTGTACGTGGCACCTTGTTTGCTCTGAGCGATCTCAAATCGCTTCCTATTGGCTGTGGCGCAATCAAGAACCAATGGGAGAAGAGCATTGAACTGAGAATCTGGAATGCCTATCTCTAGGACGGTTGCTCGTCCATGGACCATAATTGCCCATTGCTTTGCGTTTGCCAAAGAGAGTTGGCAGTAGAAACCCATCCCAAACTCTGCGAAGCCCTTCTTTGGAGGACGGTCAACGCTTATCGGATTACTTCCATCTGCAAGTCCTGTTGCAGTTGCCCAATCGGTAGCATGATAGGTAATCATAGTTGCGCTCAGTTTCTCAATATCCCCCCCAAGTCCCCCGGCCCAAACGACACCGCACTTTCCCACACCCCAAACCCGCCCTGCTCGTTCACCGCCTTCACCCACTCGGCGAGGTACGCCCGTTTCACCCGGTTCTTCTCGTCGTCAATTCCCTTGACTTCAAGAATAACATGCTTCCCATTCTTGAGCCGCACGATGAAATCCGGGAAATACTTGCTGATAACACCCTTGAAATTGTAAAGAATCACAAGGCCAAGGTGATCGTTTTTCACCCATGCGTCAACGGCTTTGCTCTTGTCGAGGATGTATGCTTCCGATGCCTCCCACGTGCTATCGACAACGCAGAAATTGATGTGCGATTTGGCGGTGGGTTCGCATGGCTTGCTCGTGTACCATGTGCGCATATCGCCGGTGGAGCGGATTGGCCTTTCGGTGTCGAAGATCGGGGTGAGTTGTTGGGTGTTCTCGGTTCGGATCGCATCCCAGATATTCTGAACGACCTTGTTCATGCTCAGGAGAATGAGGATTTTCCGCTTGAGATCGTCTTGATGAAAGAGGTCGTGCTTGATGACGATTCGATCCGACGCAATGTAGTTCTCAATGATCCTGATGAGCTGGATGAGGAAGACTTCCTTGCGGCCCTTCCAATTCGGATTTTCGTTATTGTAAATCTTCTGGGCAATCTGAAAGATGATTGTCTGCATGCGGAACTTGTCGTTGATTTCCTTGAGGTCAATTTCCGAGAGTGCCGCCGGGTTGGGCTTCCCGGAGATTATCGCGGCAAGTTCGGCTTCGGTGATACTCTCATACGGATCAAGTTCCAGCGGTCGCACCTTCGCAAGGTCCACTGTGAGGGTTGGCCGGTAGATGTGGTCAATCCGGGTGATGTTCGGGAAGGTGATCTCGTGAGCCAATTTCTTCTTGTCGGGCTTGATCTCCGTCCTGATCAGCGACGGTGGCGGGGGTGATCCTTCTCCGCCTTCATGCGGCAGAAAGGTGAACGGAACGCCGAAGATGTTTACGTATTCGGGCTCAAAGAGTCCATCTTCCCCGACGTCATAGGAACTTCTGCGAAGACCACGGCCAACCACTTGCTCACAAAGCAACTGACTGGAAAATGCGCGCAATCCCATTATGTGGGTCACGTTGTGCGCGTCCCACCCTTCGGAGAGCATGCCCACCGAAATGACCTTCTGTATCTGTTCTCCGGGTTGCCCGACCTTGCCCACCGTGTCTACCGTCCGCCGGAGAAGTTCCGCCTGCTGCTTCTTGGTGAGTTTCGGCTCGCCTTCTTCATCGCCTTGTTGAGCAATGAGCACTTCTGCCTCGATCTGCGCTTCGGCTTCATCCAGCACCTTGCTGTCGATATGCAGCGTGCGATCCGGGTCGCACAGTTCGGGAATCATGATCTCTTTGTGATCGAAGGAATACTTGATCCGCGCCGCTGTTTCCGTTCGGTTGGTGACCGTTATCATCACCGGAGGAATCTTGTGACCGGCGTCCCGCCACGCGTTGCGCGTTTCGAGCCAGTCTTTGCCCAGAAGGTAGTATGCGTTGGTGATGAGATCGGGGAGCGGTTCGGTTTCTTCAGCCCGGCGGTTGATATCGTCCTTCACTTCCGCATCCATGTAGATGTGGTAGAGCCGCGATTTGAGCTGCTCGGTTCGCTTGCTGTCGTCGCGGATGACAACGCGGGGAGTTTTGACAAGCCCGGATTCGATGGCATCGTTAAGGCCGAAGTCCGACACAATCCACGAATACAGGGCTTCTTCGCTGCTGCGCTTTCCCGTGGGAGCAAACGGTGTTGCGGAGAAATCGAAGCATTTCAGTATTCCCCGCGCCCGATGAATCCGGTCAAGTCCGCCAACCCATATCGTGGCTTCCTCATCTTCCCGCTTCACGCCTTTGACCTTGCCTTCGGCTGGAACACGCCACGCGTGGTGCGCTTCGTCGTTGATGACCAGAATGTTGCTCGCGGTCGCCATGTCACCCAGCACTTCGCGCACGTACGCTTCATCGCTCTTCGCGCCGCGTTTGTCAACAGACTTCCTCTTTGCGATTCGTTCCTCAGTGTCCCATTGGAGCGCATGCCAGTTCTGAACCAGCACCTTGCCCTGACGTAGCCGGTCGTAGAGTGTTGCCGGAAGAATGTTGAATACTTCGTAATAGTTGCCCGGATCGTTTGGGTTGAGAACGGCAAGCCGGTTCTTGACGGTCAATCCCGGCGCAATCGCCAGAATGTTCTTCGCAAAGCGCTTGTCGGTTGGGTTGGTGACTTTGTTGAGCACCTGCCATGCGATGAGCATTGCCATCACAATGGTCTTTCCCGATCCGGTTGCCATCTTGCAGCACCAACGGACAAACGCGCCGCCGTCGCTGGGAATGTCGATGCCGACCTTGTCCGCATCCGGTCCTTCAACGAGCCAAATCAAAGTCTCGATGGCTTCGAGCTGACAGAAGAAGAAGCGCCGGTCTTTGCGCTGCTCCGGGTCACGCCAGTGTTCGAGCAGCCGCTTGGTAATGCCGGTCACACCCGCATACGGGCTTGTGGGGTGCTCAGCCCACGCCTTAACGCGCGGTCGAATCTTGTTCACCAGTTCAATCGGGATGAATTCGCCGGGGTCATCGAAGGCTTTTGAGTCTGGGGTGGCGATCACATACCCGGCTTCTCTTCGGCCCTCTTCGAGGCTGAAGCTGCGGGCTTGCCGGTCATAGTGCCAGTGCTGCCCCGGCTCCACGTAAGGGGAGTTGATTATCAGCTTGTCGATGGTTTTTGGCATCTGACCTTCTCTATCTCACTGATTGGTAACGCATCACTGCGCTCTGTGTGGTCTTCGCGCTTGTGTCCGGGTTCCCATACGCGGAACCGGTTGTGTCTGATATGTCGCGAAATGCTGGACGCAACGATGATTTGTGGATCGAAAATCGCCCACAAACCATTTTGTGGATTGAAAACATGCAAAAACAATCCACAACCGCACTTTGTTGGCTAAATCCGATCCGCAATCTACTCCACCATTCTGCCTTCGGAGATGGTCAGCAGCTCTGTAAACGCGAAAACCGCGCTCATCTGGCCGCTTGCTTCACGCAATACTTTCACGATACCGGCTTCTCTGATGCTCCGCACAAGCGTCTTCAGGGTTGCTGTCGGAATACCGGTTTCCACGGCCACCTCGTTCAAGCCGAAGATCGGTCTGCGGAAGAGTCCGTCCAGAAGCCGTATCGAATGCTTCGAATTGGTCACTTCCGCAACCTTCCGCTTCATCTCTTCGTAAAGCTGCATGATGGCCCGGACCTTATCGGCGTTGGTCGATGCCTGCGTGGCGATGGCCTCAAGGAAGAACTGAATCCACGAATTCCAATCCTTGTCGCGCGTGATTCCTCGGAGAGCCGCATAGTATTCGTCTCGGTGTGCCTCAAGGTACTCGCTCAGGTAGAACATCGGACGGGAGATGCACTTCTTCTGGCAGAGAAATAGCGGGATAAGCAGGCGTCCGATACGCCCATTGCCGTCGTTGAACGGGTGGACAATCTCGAATTGGGCATGCATCACGGCTGTTTGAATGAGCGGGTCGATGTCATCGCCGCGAAGATAGGTCTCCCACTGTTCGAGGAAGTTCTGGAGCTGAAACGGTGACGGAGGCACGAAGCTGGCCTGCTCGATGGTCGCGCCGGGTCGGGCGATGTAGTTCTGTGTCTTGCGGAATTCTCCCGGCGACTTGTTGGAGCCGCGCACGCTGTCAAGAAGCATGGCGTGCATCTGCCGGACAAGGCCCAAGCTGACCGGTCGTTCCGTCAGCACCTCTTGAGCGGAGAGCAGCGCTTTGCGGTAGTTGATTATCTCCTGAATGTCTTTTGCCTTCTCACCCTCAACCTTCATCCCGGCTTCATGTTCCAGAACTTCGTCAAGCGTCGCCTGTGTTCCCTCAATCTTCGAGGAGAGCACCGCTTCCTGCGTGGTAAGGGGGGAGAGCAGCACCGTTGGGTTCACGATACCTTGCAGCAGCCCATCATAGCGGGCAAGTGCGGCATTGGAACGCCCGACAAGGCGCAGAAGCCGGGCATGGTCAAGGCCTGTCACCGGCAGCGAATCGGGAGTGTATGGTTCCATGGCTGTACCCTGTTCACAATCGGATGATCTTCAGACTCTCGATTCCTCTATCATCCACAATCTTCACCGCCACCTGCTTCCGCCCGCCAACCATGAAGGGAAGTGACACCGTGCCGCGGAATGCCTCGATCTTCTCTTCATCAATCTCGGCCCGTAGATTCTTCGCCACCGCGCCCCAGCCCTCAGTCCCGCCCGACATGGGGAAGAAGACCTGCGAAGGGAAGATGCTTCGGTTGTCATAGTCGGTATCGAGCATCCATAGTGCAATCTGACTCTTGCCGCCGGACTCGACCGTGCCGGTCTTGGGGTTGTAGTAGTCGAAACCGTGGACTTCGACTTGATACTTGCCCTTGTCCGGTCCCTTCTTGATTTCGCGCAGCTCAACTTCCGGCTGGCCTATGAGCCAGAAGCTTTCGTTGCTGGATCGCTTCTTCCGAAGATCATCAGTGAGAAGATCCGCGTTCATCTGTACCTTGAGAAGCTGCATCCCGGCAATGTCGGGTTTCATCTCGTCAATGTCTTTGGCTGCCTCTTCGTCAAACTGGAACGCGCAAAAGAGGAGAATGTCAGGTTTGAATGGCCGGGCTTCCTGCCAGGCTTCCTCAACGGACCGCTGTTCGAGGGGTGCGTGTTCGGGGCCGAAGCATACGAGAACCTTCTGCGGCTTCCAGCCATGGGGCGTTTCGCGCACTGTGTTCGCGCCCGCATCGGACCAGATTGTTTCGCCTTCGGCCTGAATGTATCGCGTGCCGGACATGGGTTCGATGCGGGAGAATTTGATGAATTGCCCGTTCTTCCCGCGCACGCCGGTGCGGAGCAGTTCTTCGCGCCAATCGGATTGGCGAAGGGTTTCGCCGGTACGGGTCACGGAAGCGTCGGAGATGCCGGTGGATTCGGATTCTATCTGGTCGAAGGATTTGACTGTGGGGGCGGGGACAGCCTCGACAGTGAAAGGGCCTGTGACGCGCTTTCTCTTGGTGTCGGTGAAGGGTTGGTCGTAGAGTGTTTCGGGGGGAGCTGGTTCCTTGTTGGCGATGGATTTGAGGGTGATGTGAGGGACCGTCTTGTACTTGAAGCCGGAGGAAATGCCCTCGGAAGGTTGTGCAAGTTCGTAGTAGTCAAACCCGGCGGTCATGATACGTTGCTTCGCGAGCGTGATGGCAACGCGGGATGTGTCGCAGGTAATCCAGCGACGGCCCCATTGTTCGGCGACGTAGGCGGTGGTGCCGGAACCGCAGGTGATGTCGAGGACGAGGTCGCCGGGGTCGGTGCAAGCAATCAAACACCGCTGCACGACATTGTTGCTGGTTTGGACCACATATCTCTTGTCATGGGCACCAGCGGTATCTCCCCATAGTGCCGTGATTCTCGAAACAGGATAGTCATCAAAGAACAGAACATACTGCAGAGTGCTTCCATCGGCCTGCAATCGTTTCGCCTGACCAAGAGCCGCCATACCTTCACGGGTCGTCTTCCAGCACGAACTTTTTGGTGGCGGATAGACCTTCCCTTCGAACTCAAAGGAGAATGCTTGGTTCTCTCTGAATTGGGCAGGCAGCATCGAAACCAACCTGTACACTCTTGCTCCTTCAGGAAGAAGCCTGTGGTTATTGATTTCCTCTTTGGTGAGTTGGCGTCTTCTTCCGCCCTTGAGCTCAACCCACTTGTAGACATCGTCACCCTCTGGCGAAGTAATGCCGAAGACCGGGCGCGTCTTGATTCGCATCCTATCCTTGGCATACCAAATGATGTAATCTGCCACTTGCTCAAAGTAGTCAGACCCAAGCGGCATCGTCTTCTTGCGGAAAGTGACAACTGCACACTGGTTGGATGAACCGAACACTTCGTCCATCAGCTCTTTCACGTGATGGAAATTCTCATCGCTTATCTGGACAAAGACGCTTCCTGTTTCGGAAAGCAGTTCCCTCGCAAGCAGCAATCTGTCGCGGATGTAAGTCAGATATGAATGAACTCCCAGTTCCCAAGTGTCCCGAAATGCCTTCAGCATTTCTGGCTCACTGCAAAGATCCTCGTCCTTGTCCTTCACGTCTCTCTTGTTCACAAAGGGCTGGAAATTCGATCCGTAAGTAATCCCATAAGGCGGATCAAAGTAAACCATCTGCACCTTCCCGCCAAGCCCTTCCTTCTCAATCATCGAATTCATCACCAGCAGCGAATCCCCGGCGATCATCCGATTTGTCCACCCGTCCTTGTGCTTGTAGAATTCGACAGCTTCGCGCAATGGCCGCTCGAACGTCTCAAACATCGAAACCTGTTCCGAGTCCTTCTTCACTTCCTTCTTCACCTGCTCGATGATTCTTTTCGGGTCAATCCGCTCATGCACGTGCAAGCTGACGGTGGGCACCTCGAAGCTGGTATGCTCTGTCTTCCCGGCCCACTGCAATTGCGGGTCAAGGTGGGGGTCGTATTCGTACTTCTTCTTTGCCCCGTCCTTGTCCGTCTGAGGCGTAACCAATCCCACCGGTGGGTTGTTGAGCCGGTCCTCGTGGCCGTGGAGATATTGCTCTATGGGCTTTCCTTCGGCTTCATTCTTGGGCATGCGCGCCTTCTTCTGCTCCCTCTCCGTTGTTGGGGAGGGTGGGGGTGGGATTTCCTTGGTCTTCGACTTCACCTTCTCTTCGTCATCGGCCTTGTTCGGTTCGCCGGATACCAAAGCGGCAATCAGCTCTTCCTTCCGGGCAGCGCCGGGGACTATGGAGAATTCCTGGCAGAGGTCTTTGAGTTCCGGCAGCTTGAGGGTTTCGAGCATTTCCTCAATCGGGATGCTTCGCTTTGCCATGAGCGCATCCACGATTTCTTCTTTGGGCTTCGCGGTGAGGCCGGACATTTCAAAGGTGCGTGCTATGTCGAGGAGAAGTGCGCGGGAAAGCGGCTGGAGGAGCTGGCGTTTGTTGGGCATGTCTTCTCGCCTGTTAAGCTAAGAGGAAGTTGTAGTTCAGGTTCTGGAGTCTGATACTCATTGCGGTCGTGCTGACCTTGAATGTCTCGGCGAGATGCTGGACCAAATCAATCGCCGGATTCAGCTTGCCATCCGTGATGTGCTGATTCGTGATGCGCTTGACTTCCGATGCAGGCATCAGCAATTCAGCGGCAAAAGTATTCGCGGCAATCTCGTCGTCGTCCACCGCCAACTGTGATTTTGAATCTCTGAAGTAAATCGCGCGATCAATGATTATTCCCGTCCTATCGGAAAGGGAGTAGTGCCCCAACTCGTGCGCAATCGTGAACCGCTGACGTTCCTCACCGTGCTTCTTGTTGACCAGAATGGTGCTTGGGCCAGTAGTGGACTTCTCAAGAACACCGGAAATGTCGTCTCTGAGTTCTTCGTACTTGATTTGTACGCCTAAGTAGTCTGCGATCTGATCAACGGGAACGGGGAATCTGTTGACGCCCGCGCTGTTGATGAGAAGCCGCGCTTTCCTCTCAACGGTATCTTTTCTCATTGATTGCCTTTTGCTCCGTCAGGTTTGCGAAGAAACTGTAGTATTTCTTTCTCGACTTCTTCTTTGTCTTCCTCTGACCCACCGTGGAAGACAATGGTGGGTTCGTTCACCTTGGAATCTTCAAAAATCTCTTTGATGTCCGGAATCAGTTTCTGGGGTGTGGTGCCGAGAACCCGCGCGATTGAGTACAATCTGTCAATCGGCAGCCGCTGCTTCCCGCTTTCGATGAGGACCACCGAAGAGCGATCAAGCCCAACCTCCGCCGCAAGGGCTTCCTGTGACTTGCCAGCCTTCACCCGCGCATTGCGGATTTCTGCGCCAATAAGGGAGAAGACTTTTTCATTTCTTTCGCCGCGCGGCATATTGGTGCAAAATAGACTTTCGGGCGAGGTGCGAGCAACAGTCGGGCATGTTTGGCCAACCAACGTGTTTGTATAACAAACAGATCATATAATGTTGACATTGATACTTCAACCAACTATTTTGTACAATATGTAGTACAGGTCTTCCCATCAACCCACAAGGAGTATGACCATGCGTAGAAATCAGCACGTGGTACCAGTGGACGGCGAGTGGGGTGTTCGCGCGCAGGGCGGTCAGCGCCTGACATCCATCCACGACACCCAGAGCGAAGCCATCAACGCTGCGCGGGGCATTGCCCAGAACCAGCACAGCGAACTTTTCATTCACGGTCGCAATGGCCAAATCCGAGACCGCGACAGCTTCGGAAGCGATCCGTGCCCGCCGCGTGACCGCATACACTGAGAGGAGGAGCAAGGGGAAGAATGCTTCAGAAGAGTATCTGCGGGCGGGCAGACACTGGGTGCTTTCGCCCTGTTTAGTGCAGGAAGCCTACTTCGATATTCATCACAATCTACTGAGGAGGAAACAAATGGCAAAGACAAAAACGGTCAGCAGGAGTGCGGTCTCAGGTCATTTCGTCAGAAAGAGCTATGCCACCGCTCATCCGAAAACCACCGTCAACGAGCGGGCGAAGACTGGGAAGGGGAAGTGAATTCTCTTCCGCCGAATCGGGAAAGAATTGTTTAAGCGCTCTGGCGAAGGTATTTTTGGATTGGTTTCAACCCAAAGGGAGGCGAAGCGCACCGGAATCGGTTATATTACTATTTGTCAATGAAACATAGCTAAATCAGCCGTCTTTCTTTTCCCCGACAACGCGACTCGGTAATAGGAAGCGGCAGACGCCAATATTGGCGTCGTGCCGTTCCTGTGTCGAGTTCCGAGAAATCGGAATTTCGGGGGGCCAGCGTAAGCTGGTCACTGAGTCGCGTCGCATGGGGGTTGGTGCGACGCCTTTTTTATGCTATCCCCCGAATTCACTTTTCCCCGGAGGAGGCACGTATGGCAGGCATCGGCAAAGTCTTGAAGCTGGCCCTGTTCAGCGTTCTTGGGTTGATCGGCTTGTTTGTGGTGGTCGCGGTAGTGGCGAACATCTCCACGCGGTTGCCAAAGCCCAAGACTGCAAGCACCGTTCCGGTTTCGCCTACTGAAACAGCCATCCGTGCCGCCTTCAAGGAAACCCGTGCAACCAACATCATCGTTGGTCTTGACACGCTCTCAACGAATCCCGTCTCAATTCGGCTCAGACTTCAGTATGATCTTCCCGAAGCAAACACAAACTTCGTGCTGCTTGATGAATTGATCGAGGGAGGCATGAAGATAATCCGCTCTGTGAGCGCCGCACCGGAGTTCAGCAATGCGGCTTCATTCCTATTGCTGCCAAGAACGATGATGACGGACAAATTCGGGAATCAGGGTTGGGTCGAAGCCGCGAAGATCAATCTGTCAAGAGAGACTGTGCAGCAGATCAAGTGGGACAACATGTACTCAACTCGGTTCCGGGAATTGGTGGAGACAGAAGGAAATTTGTGGCTTCATCCGACGTGGGAAAGGTAGAATCCACACAGGTTCAGCCGTATTCAAGAATGAGGAGGACCATATGCGCTGTCTGATTTTTGTTGTTGTGATGCCCATCTGCCTGACCGCGCAGCAATTGGTTGCTTCCTTCTCTGTTGATACGTCGCTGTATACATCTGTCTATGTCTCTACGGCTTGGGAACCAGAAGTTAGAAACTACGAGAGTCCCTTCGGGTTCTGGAGGAAGAACAGTGGCCAGATTGACATTTTCTCAAGAATCCACGGCAAGATTGGTACAACAACTGCACCCAGCCTTCCGACCGGGACAATCGCTGCCTACACTCAAGTGGAAGTCTCTCAGCTCCGTGTGGACGGTGATTCTGGCTGGGAGGGGATCGTGAATTTCATTGATACCACAGGTGTTGGTACGACCACACCAAAGTGGCGATTCCAGTTCAAAGCGTTCAGTGAAGACGGCACCGTCCTGCTCTCCGACTTTGGCCGCGCTACGTTTCTACGTGAAGGTTCCAGCACCTACATTGTCGCTGGCTACTACTCCGGCAGGACCTTCCTCGAAGGCACCCTCAAAGCGTGGCGGTTCCGAACAAATGCAGGCAGCGCCGGACCGTCACTGTCGAAGCACGTGGCAACTGAAAACCCATCGCCTATATTCACGCCCGCCGGTGACCTTCGACTCACATCCCTGCCCATCGGGAACGGGGAAATGTCGATCCAATTGATCGACATGCTTGGCCGGATCGTCCATTCCTCAATCATCCCCGCGAACCAGTCGTCTACATTCACGATACCTTCGAGCAGCGTGCCAAGTTCGCCGTTTGTCACGAAGGTGGCGACTGAGGAAAGAACGACAACTCAGAGAATGATTCCTCAGAGATAGTGTCCGGCCCCGGAATTGGGCGGGCCGGATTCCCTCCCGGAACCCGGCCCAACTCCCCAACAATCATCCGACCTTCGGCTTGGTCGCTTGCGCTGGTTGCGGCTTCGGCGGCTTCACTGCCTTCCCCGAAGGAACAGCAACCTGCGCAGACCGCTCTTCTCTTCTCCGCAGGAATTCAATCTGCGCCCCGATTTCCCGAAGCACAGCCGTGTAGGTCAGTGCTTGCGCTATTTCCGCCACAGTTGCTTCGCTTCCGGTCGCGCTCTTCAGATTCGATTTGACTTGTGCAAGTGTCATGTGAGTATCTCCTCAGGTAAAGATGTTGTGATTTCTTGAGAATGCCGTTCCCCCGACCGAAGCCCGTAAGCATCCTGCCGTTCGGTGGTGGTCAGCCGTCTGATTGGAGTCTGACTTGGAGTCTGACTTTGCTCAGACGAGTCTGATTTTTCGGGGTATTTCGGGGTAATTCGGGGGAGTTTGGGAAATCTCTCAAGTCAAAGAAAAAGGCCCAAATTCCGCTAATTTCGCAGGAATTCGAGCCTTTTTAGTGGTACGCCAGGAGGGATTCGAACCCTCGACTCTCGCCTTAAAAGGGCGATACTCTACCGCTGAGTTACTAGCGCACAGAAATTGTGCCACACCGGGCAATTCTCCAAAATAAATCTTTTCGGACCAAGGGTCAACGGTTGGGCCCGGATTTCGGCTGGGCGGCTTTCGGGCAATGAATCCGCGCCCCCACGTATATTTGGCGTTCGTCCGTTTCTGCGGGATTCGACACCCATCCTACACGGTCATGACGCACGGATTTCACCACATCCATTTCGTCAGTGCCCTGGCTCTTGCATGCCTCCTCGGCGCGCAACCGTCGGCTGCGGCGACCGATGATCGCGACGACTCGTTCATCCTCGAGGTCGACTCCGCCGGCGAAGCTGCCCCAGCCCCAACCGACTCCCTGCCACCCATCGACTCCATGCCGCAGATCGCCGAGTTTGTGAAGGCCGAGTACCCTGACAGCCTGATCGCGCGTGGCGTGCAGGGCGTGGTAGTGCTGGATCTGGTTGTCTCCGACAGCGGCCGCGTGGATAGCGTAGCAGTGGTCAAGGGCCTCCATCCGGCGCTCGATTCTGCGGCGACCCGAGCTGCGGAAAAGTTCCGGTTCACCCCTGCACGCTCAGGTGGGCAACCGATCGCGGTGCTCATGCAGTATCCCTACCGCTTCTCGCTGGACGAGGTCGAGGAGAAGATCGAACAGTACGTGAATTTCTCGGGCATCATCGTGGAAATGGGAACGCGCACGCCTCTGTCGGATGCTACGGTGGTGATCACGCCGGTGCAGAGTGATGAGGGAATCGTCGACTCGGCAGAGACGAGCCCGCTCGATGCCCACCTCCGCAGAATCGGCGCCTTTGCCGGACAGAGCTACGAGGCCGGCGCGCTTGTCACCAGCAGCGATTCGATGGGCCACTTCTCGTACAAGTCACTGCCGCCCGGACCCATGGACGTGCGCGTTGTGGCGCCGGGATGCAAAGACTTCACCGAGATCGAGACCATTGTCAAGGGCGAGGCGACCGAGGTGACATACCGAGTGGAGCGCGTGTCGTACTCGGAGTACGAAATCGTGGTGTACGGCCGCACGGCCAAGAAGGAAGTCTCGCAGCGCACGATTTCGGTCTCAAGCATCAAACGCATCCCCGGCCTGGGCGGCGACCCCATCCTGGCCATCCAGGCAATGCCCGGCGTCGCACGTCCCAGCTTTGGCGGCGGGGAGATCGTGGTGCGCGGCGGGGGCGTCAACGACAATCGGTACTTTGTTGACGGAGTGGAGATACCCTTTGTCTATCACATGAATCTGGGGCTGCTCAAATCGGTGTATAACTCCTACGCGCTGGAGTCGCTGGAGTTCTCGCCCGGCGGCTTCGGCGTTCGCTACGGCGATGTGGTGGGCAGTGTGATCGAACTGCGCGGCAGGCCGGCCAAGCAGGATCGCCGGCATGGATATGCTGACCTGAGCTTCTCCGACATCTCGCTTGCGGCCGAAGTGCCGATCGGCAAGAAGGTGTCGGTGCTGGCTGCGGTGCGCCGGAGTCACCTGGGAAATCTCATCAAGTGGCTCGGAGATGACGTACTGCACATGAACCTGCCCTTTGCCGGTGCGCCGTTCTACGAAGACTTTCTCGTGCGCGCGGATGTCAAGCCGGCACCGGGCCACAGCGTCTTTGCCACAGTCCTTGGTGTCAAGGACTCGATGGCCATGATCTTCGAAGACATTCGGGGCGGCAGCAGCGATGTGGATGAAAACACCGATCAGCTCAACTACGGCAAGCGCTTTGGTCTGGTGGTTGCCGGCTGGGATGCCACACTTACCGAGCGGCTCAAGAACAGCCTGCGCTACGGTCTGGTGCATGGCAGCGGCAAGATGTCGGCATTCGGCATGTTCAAGCTGACGTTGGGTGGGTACTATCACACCGTGCGCGATCAGGCAGATCTGCGGCTGAGTGATAAACTGACGCTCAGTGCGGGTCTTGACCTGACAATCAAGCCGGTCCATGGCACCACTACCTTCGTGATGGACACGATTGTCAAGACCACGGTGAATGACGTGTACGGCCCGTACGCCGGGTATGCGTCGTGCGAGTGGAGGCCCACGGAGAAGCTTACACTCATACCGGGCCTGCGCTACGACTACTACCCCGAGCTTGACTACAGCGGTTCGTGGCTGCCAGCGTTCTGGGACTACCGTTCCACCCAGAACACCACGCGCTTCTCCGGCGATCCATCGCTGCGCATCTCGGGCCGCTACCGCCTCTCCGACAGGCACACGATCAAAGCCTCACTCGGCAACTACAACTCCGCGCCACGACCCAACTGGGACATGGGCTTTGGACGCGATCTGGCCCGCGGGGAGGCCATTGACAAATTGGTGGGAGATCCCACACTTCGCACAACCAAGGCGAGTCACTACGTGCTGGGCTACGAGTGGCGCATGGGCGATCTGCTCTCGCTGGATGCGCAAGGGTACATCAACCAGCAGTGGAACATGACGCGCATGCCCGGGGCTTCCGAGGCCATTGCCGACGCCAACATCAAGCGACTGGTTGACAATGGCAAAGGACGCATGTTCGGGCTGGAGATCCTGCTCAAGCGGGATGAGGGAGCACGCTTCTACGGGTGGCTCTCCTACACACTGGCCCGGGCCGAACGGTGGGATGTTGACAAGAAGGAATGGCCGCTGTACGAGAAGGACATTCTCAACAACGCGCAACTCGTGGCAGGCATGAAGCTGCGGCGCAACATGGAACTGGGGCTGCGGCTGCGGTACACCGATGGGTATCCCACGGCGCCGCTTGAGCAGGTTGAGTACTACGATGCAACGTATCTGTACTACCGCGCAAGGTTCGGCTCCGAACTCACCGACCGCCTCCCTGCCTATGTGGGAGTTGATGTGCGCTGGGAGAAGCGGTTCGTGTTCAAGCGGTGGATGCTTACCATGTATGTTGAAGGCTTGAAACTGGCGCACCTCCTGCAGTTTGCGAAGAAGAAAGACGGGAATCCGGTGTACAAGCCGGTTGAGGCGGATGCCTGGTACTACGACTACTCGGGGAGAGAGGGATTCGCGGATTTCCCGTTTGCGCAGATTGGGTTGCGGTGCGATTTCTGAGGTCGGGCGGACAAGCGAAGAGGGCATCCCGCGGAGGGGCGGAGCTCGCGGAGAAATGCGGGGACGGGCCATGGATACCTCGGCTCCGCTCCGTACAAGTGACGCGGATTTGGAGGGGTCTCCACAGACCGGAAACCCGGGGCGACGATGACTCCCGTGCTTCCCGGGCGCAACAGAATGACGGGTGGACGCAATGACCATGTGCACACATCGAATGTCCGTTGAGCAGAGACGCCCCGCACCGCGATCACGGGCAGCCGTGCTGGTCGCCCTTCGCGTGCTGGTTGCTGTTGCCGGTGCTGTCTGGACGAGCTGCGGGCTGCTCAATACGCCGCTCTTCGAACGCATCGACGACAGCCGGTTGCGCGTGATCGGTGTGGTGGATAGCCCGCGGTCCGAGGCCGCTCCGGGCGACACCATCACTGCGCGTGCCTACTTTGCGGGGAACCCAGTCATCGATGTTCGCTCGCTCTCGGTGTCATACGACGTGCGGATCGTCGGACAGGTCGACACATTCGTCAACCTGCGAACCATCACGCCGGTGGACTCGCACTCGTGGCTGCCCGACTCCATGGACTTCTCGTTCGTGGTGCCGGAGTCGGTGTTCCTGCAGGGAGACGCGGTGCAAGGCGTTGCGCGTGCCGATGCAGAGTGGGTGCGCGCGCTGATGCAGCGCTTCTGTGTCGAAGGACCTGCACTCCTCGTCGGTCTGAGCACCGCTGACATGGAGAAACTCGGCGGACTGGTGGCCATGCTCAACAAACGGGCGTACGTGTTCTTCACAGCGACCTCCGAGGACGGCTCGCGTCTCAAGGTCAAGAGCGACGTGCTCGTGCGCTACAACAGTCTGTGTGTGGGTGTGCCCGGGCTGTCGGAGATGTTCCCGGTCAACAACAACCCGAGCGTCTCGTGGCTCGGGGTATACTCGGTCAAGGGCGAGGGCATCGAGGACTTTGATCCGAACGACGCCTCCCAAGCGGGCGCGTGGACGCTCTCGTACCTGTGGAATGCGCACGATCCGAGCAGCGTTGTTGACACCATCGACATTGACACGGGATACAGCTACTTCATTGCCGCGGATAGCGGTGTTGTCGGGTATTTTGACGCGCAGGGGAATACCGTTGTCGACTCGTCGCGCGAGTGGGGGACAACCAACCACGGCACGCCCGCGCGCGAAGACCTCTACTACGCGTGGTTCTACCAGAATGTGTCGGCTGAGGCCGAGGATCCCGACTCGCTGCTGGTCCTCGGCACGAACCGGACCTCGTGCGAGTCGCTTCTGCCGCCGCTGAAGACGGCCATGGACCGCTTCCGCGTGTGGGTGGCTGTGTACGACAACATGCCTGGCGCCTGGCGGCCGCGGGGGTTTGCCGTGCGGCACGCTGAGGGGTGGTTTCGGTTCGGCGATGCGTATTGCGACACGTATGCACGGAAGTAGGGGCGCGGCAACAGATTGCACAAGGGGGGGGTGGGGCTTGGCGTCCCGCCATGCGCATGCGCGTCAAGTCAGCGCACAGATTGCGGGTATTGAGGCCCGTTAGGGCCGACACCTCTGTAGCAGTCGATAGGGAATGCGGCCATGAGCCCCGTTAGGGGCGGCACCTGCTCTGACGCGTTGTGTTGGCGCCGTCCCTACGGGACTCCTGAGCACTCTATCACCTGCCAATTGCTACAGAGGTGCCGCGCCTACGGCGCTCAAGCCACAGACAGCTCCCGTCCGCGCGCTCGGGAGCCGAAGGCCACCAACTTGACGCGCGTGCGCCATGCGGGACGAAAGCTTTGCGGCCTCCATAGTCGCGGGGAAACCGGCCGTACTCCCTGCTCGCGCGGCTGCTCAGAGAAACGCCTTCACCCCCACCGACACCACATGCAGTCCCGGGTTGTAGTCTGCGTGTCCTCGCGGGCGGACCATCTCTCCGCGATACGCCACATTGGCGCTGAAGTGATCGCCGAAGCGGATGTCGGCCATCACGTCAATGGTGTGCGATATGCCGCTGGGGGCGCCCCGCGCAATGCGGTAGTCGAGCGTTGACAGATCGACATTCGAGAATGTGTACGATGCCTCCCCCCATCCGCGATCTACCGGGCGCCAGGTGACACCTGGGGTCAGCCGGTAGTACGGTCCGATCGAATCATCCTTGACCGCCCGGCCAACTGCCTCCTTGACATAGAGCTCGAAGTCCTCAGGCAGTTGCCGCTTTTGCGTGAGTTCCACGCTCTGGTCCTTGAGTATGAACGAGGTGCCCGAGCCGTTGATGCCCTTGTGGCGAAGGTTGAGGAACCGGGTCTCTCCACCCACAAACCACCTGGCCCACGTCTTGTCAAGGCCTCCACCCCACTCGGCGCCCTGCTCCCGGTAGTCGCGCTGGACGCGGACCGACGGACGCACAAATGCTTCGGCATGAAGGCCGGCCACCGCACGAGGCTCCCAGTCAACGCTCTGCCGATAGAAGATGTTGGCGTAGCTCACCAGAGAGTCGTCGGGACCGCGCGACAGGCTCAGGTACCCGGGGATCGAGGAACGCGCGGTCACACGATCGCGTTGCAGCACGTGCTCCTCGATGGCGCCACTGCCGCGCCAGTCAAGGTCGCCCAGGATGCCTTTCAGGCCCCTGCTGCGGGGATAGAGCGACCAGCTCAGGTCTGCACTGCTCTTGCGCACGCGCCGATCGGCCGACAAGTCCGTGTACTCGCGTTCGCGCACAATGTACTCACCGCCTGTCTTGGGCACGTAGCGGTCGCCGCTGCCTGTTGTGTCAAGCGTGTGCGTGCCAAGGCCCGGGCCCACGTAGCGCGGCTCGAGAATGTACGAAGATGCCTTCTCGGAACTCAGGCTGTACTTCTGCGCTGAGGTGAAGCCCCACGACGACGCGGTCTCCTCACTCTCCACCAGGGCAGACCACGCCGATTCCGATCGCAACGGATGTATGGCCGAGAGCTCGCGATATGTTGACGAACCGGTAAGACGCCAGGAGGGCAGGATCTGCTTGCTCAGCGACTGGCTCCACGAGAACGCGTGTCCGGTGTCGGGCGAGAGCAGGTCGCGGTCTCCGCTGCGGTGGCTCGCATAGGTGAGGCCCTCCTCAAGCAGCAGCGGCTTGAACCGGAATCCGACAGCCCCGCTCGCCTGACCCCGACCCGGCTGCGATGCACCCCACCACCAATCGTCGCCGGCCTGCATGGTGTAGGACGTCTTCGCCAGGTCCAGAGCCAGGCCAATCCGATCACGCCTGCTGAGAGACGCCGCCGTGTCGTCGAGGTGACGAAACAGGTTGCCGTCAAGCGTGGCGGTGAGGTGCTCGGCAAACCGCGCCGATGTGGCGCTGGAGAACTTGTCGGTGGCAAGGGTGTCGTTGCGCCGAAGTTGACCGTATGAGAACTCGGTGAACCTGTTGGACGCGAGCGTGCCCCCCAGCGATGCATCCCACGCATGCACGTTTGCCGCGGTCTGGTTCAGAGACGTGTCGTTCCACTGGGCTCTGCGGTCGGTGGCCGAGAACGCGTCGGACGAGAAGCGCTCGGAGGAGAACCGGTGCGTGGCCAGAAGCCAGACGCTGCGACGGTCGTAGCGCTTCTGGCCCAGAAGCAACGACTCGCGGGTGGCTGCGGCCCGGTTGTCGCGGTCGTCACGGGTTGAGAGGGTATTTTTGTCGTTGTCTTGTCCGGCCACGTCAATGTCGGCGCGGAGCCACGACAAGGGCCGCAGAGACGCCCGGAGCTCGCCCGCAGAGGTACGCGCGGGGGCCGACAGCGGCGAGCTCGCAGAGTAGTTGCCCCCGGCGCCCACGAACCGGTAGATCGGGTAGCACGGGCCGTTTGGGCAGACCGTGGAGTCGCGGTACTCTCCGGTACCGGGCGTTACCTGACGGAACGAGGGCGCCACCAGATTCGTGCGCACGCGGATGGTGTCTTGCCACACGAAGACCTGGCGTCCGATGGAATCTCGCCCAAGGGCGTAGACGCCCGTGTACGTGGCAGTGCTGTCGACCTTGGTCGGGTCAAGCGCTCGGAACATCATTGCCTTGAAGTACGGACGATCGCCATGCGCTCGCAGACTGTCCAGATCCGACTCTTCGAGCGTGAGGTCGATCGGATGGTTGACATTGTCAGCCTCATTCCAGAATGTGCCGCCAACCGAGAACAGGGAGTCGCGTGCTGCCCAGGCAAGCTGTGTGCCCACCAGACTGCGCTGGTAGTCGAACACCTTGTACTCGTATGCCACACGGATGATGTCATCTTCCTTCAGAGCAACGCGTGGGGTGAAGGTGATTGAGCCGAAGTCGTAGTCGACGAGGTAGTCCTTCTCCTCACCCTCGGCAAGCCTGGCGCCATTGATCCACACGGTGACGGTGCCGCTGATGGGAGTGACCGCCTCGAGTCCACTGGCGCCGGTGAGTGCGTAGGGCCCCTGCAGGCCCGTGCGTCCGCGCAGGTTCTGCACCGCGTAGGCGCCGCCAGTCAATGCACCGAAGGCCTTGACAGAGAGCGCGCGTGGCGTGACTCCGGCCGAGATGCCTTTGACCTTCTTTTCGCCCGACAGAAGGCCTCCCGGCGTCCATCCCAGATACTGGTCGCCCACGGTCACCTCGAACTTCGGGTTGAGCAGCGACACATAGATCATGTCGATTTCCGAGAGCTCGCGTGTGGTTCCCTCCAGGCTCGATCCCTGATCGGAGAGATGCGCGCGGAGTTCGGTATGGTCGGCCACCTGCCCGGATATCGTGATGTCCATGGCCTGCTCAAGACTTGTCTGGCCCTGGTTGCCCACTGTCACACCGATGCTCTTGTAGCCGGAGACTGCCAGATCCTCGCCGCCGATGGACGACAACCGTGAGGTCGGGACCACCAGGTTGGCCTTGACAATGGTGTCGGAGGTGTCGACCACCGACCTGCCGTAGAGCGCGTACGTGCGGGATACGCCCTGGTACATGGTGGCGTAGGCGACCCTGACCAGAGCGCCGCTGTCAACGGGCTGCGAGAACATGATTCCGTCAACCGTGGGGACAAAGGCGAACGGCAGTGCGACATTGTTGGTGCTGTCGACGAAGGTAACGCGGAGAGTGGACGAGTCGACGAATGCCCTACCGACCACGTAGGGACCGGGAGTTCCGTCGCCGACAATCACGGTGTCGACGGTTGCCGCAGTGCTCCAGCGCAGCAGTGCGCAGAGGAGCAGGGCTCCGGCGGGGATGGAGGAGAGGCGTTTGGGTGATGTCATGGCCACGCGTGCGCTGCTTTCCTCAGGGGAAAATACCATTGGCGGAGCAACTCCTCCGGTCCCCGTGCTCGCCTCTGTACGCTTCAGCCGGGGGCCTCGATACAGCCCGTCTCAGTCGACGGTCCACTCGGCCACCGGCTGAAGCACTCGACGATCGTCAGCTCGTCCGCTGTTGATGTCAGAGATGCAGTGGAGGCCGTCATGTATTTTGCCGCATGACCATGATCAGTCATATTGTCAACCTCGACGTCCGCATCTTCGAGACGATCAACGCCGCACACACCCCGGCACTGGACTGGGCAATGGCGCGGCTCACCTGGCTGGGTGACGCCTGGGTCGCGGCGCCCGTCCTTCTGGCAATTGCCGTGTGGAAAGTACCCCGCAGGCAACTGGCGACCGTTATCGTGGCATCGGCGCTGGCCATGTCGCTGAGTGGCGCGCTCAATTCCTGGGTCAAGCGCGCGGTCGATCGACCGCGTCCGGTGCGCTACTTCGCGCTGCAGCGGGCGCCATCAGGATCCCCGGCGTTTGCCGTCCATGTGGTAGGCAAGCCGCTGCGGAGTCACTCGTTTCCATCCGGTCACACCAACACCGCATTCTCAGCCGCAGTCGTGCTCATCGTGTGTTTGGGTGGATTGTGGTGGCTTGCGTTGATTCCGGCAGCAGTCGTTGGGTACTCGCGCATCTATCTTGGGGTGCACTTTCCAGCGGACGTTGCTGCGGGAGCCGCTCTGGGCGTCCTCGTCACGTGGGCCGTTCTCTGGGCGGGCCTGCTCCTCGGGCATCGGCTCGATCACCGAGGTCACGCAGATCCCAAACCGCCCGCATGAAGAGTGCGTCCACAGATTGCGCACGCTCCGGGAGACGTCTGCGGGAACAAGTCGTTTTACTGACCGCTGCCCGTGGTTCCCGAGCGGAGTTGAGGGACTGACTGCTGAGAGTCGCACAACAGCACAGCAGGGGAGCGACGGCTTCCGCATCGCCGGCGCGAGGCGCGGGCTGCACCTACGGCGCAGCCGCCGAATCCCCCACATCCCGCCTGTAGTATACGTATCCGTACTCCTCGTTAGTCTCGCGGAGTCGGGGGAACTGCGCGCGGATCTTGCGCGTCTGATCGGTGCGGGCCACGAACAACGCCGGCTTGTCAATGGGGCCGTTGAGGAGCCAGCCCTTGTCGCGGCTCTCCGGAGGCGCCGAAGGGGATGTCTGCGCATAGAAGAGGTAGGCGTAGCTTTTGAAGAGTGGCCGCACATACGCGGACTGATCAGCGCACTGCCGGTACAGCGAGAGAGGCCCGCCCTGCGCAATGAGTGCCAGATTCGGGCCCATGGAGGCCAGCGCGATCTGCAGGCACACAGCCGTTGACGCGAACAAGGTTGCGAATCCAGCAGTCCCACGCCGCGCTACTACCAGCCAGAGCCCCGTCGCGATCACCAGCGCGTAGCCGATGCCCACCAGGCACTCCAGCCCCGTCCACGCCACCGGACGCTTCAGGCATTGCAGGGCGAATCCGTTCTTGACAACCATCGCCGCGACCTGAGGATGCGCAAGCACCACCGGCAGCAGCGCCAGCCCTGCAGCCACTGTCAGCCCGATGGCCGCCGTGCAGACCGTCCACACCACGCCCGCGTCTCTGCGACGTTCCGACACCTCGTGCATGTACCGCGCAGCGAAGAACGTCAGTGGAAAGTAGGTCAGCGACGAGTACAGCACGGTCTTTGTCCTGACAATGGAGAATACCACCAGCACCACCCAGAAGAGAATCCACATCCAGGCGGCCAGGTGCGCCTCCGGGGTCTCTGATCGTGACGGTCGTGCCGCGATTCCCCGAAGTGCCAGCAGCGACGCGGGGAAGCAGCCGAAGAGCAGCACCGCCGCATGGAAGTAGAACGGCCGACCGTGTCCGGCTTCGCTCTTGGAGAGGAGTGCCAGGTGGTACTTGACAAACTCGCGCAGGTACCACGTGCCGTGCAAGAGGGTTTCTGTCCCATAGAACAGCAGTGATACGCAGACCGCCACTACGCCCAGCACGATCACGCCGCGGACAGACACTGCACGTACCGAGCGCCGCACAACGCAGAACGTCCCAACGCACAGCAGCGTCAGCAGGAGTGCCACCGGCCCCTTGGCAAGCACAGCCAGCCCGATGCACACACCGCCCAGCGCGTAGAGACGCAGCGCGCTGCCCCGGCCCGGCGCTGTTGCAGCGACCACACACAACACCCCCGAGAAGATGAGCAGGTTGAACACCGGGTCAATGACGCCTGACTTGAAGAAGAGGTGCGGCAGGAATGACCCGGCAAAGGCCAGCACCCAGAAGAGCCCGAACCGCGGGCCGGACACACGCCGTCCGACCCAGAAGACAAGCATCAGCGTGATCACGCCACATAGCGCATTGGGCAGTCGCGCCGCGAATTCGTTGACGCCGAGAACCTTCATGGACGCGCATTGCAGCCAGAAGAAGAGCGGCGGCTTCTCCCAGAAAGGCTGGAAGTTGATCTGCACGCGCAGGTAGTTGTGGGTGGCCATCATCTCGCGCGAGGCTTCGGCAAAGTTGGCTTCGTCCCAGTCAAAGAGCGGGAGTGCCCCCAGAAACGGGATGAACAACACCGCCGCCGCCAGTCCCACGAGCGCGAGCTGGCGGATTGCTGTTACGTCAAGGGCCCTGTGCGGATTCTGTGTGGCAGGACTGGTATGCGCGGAATTCATCCGGGGGATCTCCGTCGATGGTGCAGGAGCGTGGCGCCGACAATGGCCGGACGCCGGACCGGACCTCACCGCAGGCCCAGCAGAAGACCGCCTTGATATACGACGAAGGCGGCGCTCCACGCAAGGGCGAGCTGGTAGGTGACTGCGAATACCGACCACCGTCGCGACGGCAGGGCGCGTACCATGGTGACCAGTGCGACCAGGCAGGGCGTGTACAGCAGCACGAACATCATGAACGCAATTCCGGAGAGCGGGGTGAAGTGCGCGGCAATCTCCGACTGCAGGGCACGCTGTTCACCTGCGGAGTCGTCGGAGACCGCGTAGAGCACCGCCATGGAGCTCACCACGATCTCCTTTGCAAAGAACCCGGTGAGCAGCGAGACCGCCGCGCGCCAGTCCTGGCCCAGCGGCCTCATTGCCGGCTCGATGAAGGTGCCCAGACGTCCGATGTAGGTGTATTGGATGCGCGCCGCAGCCTGTTCCAGTCGTACCGACTGCAGTTGCAGCGCGCGCTCGTCGTGCTGCAGCCACCGGTCCGCCTCGATTCTGTCAATGCGGCGCGTGAACTCCTTCTCCTGCACCAGGTTTCGGGGGAATGCGCCCAGCACCCACAGTATCACCGAGAACACCAACACCACTCCCGCCACTTTCTTGAGGTAATGCCGCGCCTCGTGCCACATGTGGGCTGTGACGCGTCGGAGAGTCGGTCGCCGGTACCGAGGAAGCTCGACGGTCGCAGGCTCCTCCTCGCCGCGAAAGAGGGTGTGCTTGAACACGATGCTCATCACGACAAATGCGACAACGCCGAACACGAACTGAAAGAGGAACACCACGGTTCCGGCAACGTTCTTCGGGAAGAGCGCACCGGCAAAGAGCACGTACACGGGAAGTCGGGCCGAACAACTGATAAGCGGCACGAGCAGAATCGTCTTGATGCGGTCGCGTTGACTCCCCAGCGATTGAGCAGCGATGATTGCCGGAACATTGCAGCCCATGCCCATGAGCGCAGGCACCACGCTCTGGCCGTGGAGCCCCAGTTTGCGCATCATCTTTTCCATGATGAAGGCCACCCGGGGCATGTACCCGGTTTCCTCGATGAGCGAGATGCCAAAGAGGAGGATGAGAATGTTGGGCAGAAAGATCAGCACACCACCAGCACCGTGAATCATGCCGTCAACCACGAGCCCGCGGACGCTTCCGGCTGGAAGCAGCGACGACACCGAGTAGCTCAGCCACTCGAAGAGCCACGCAATGAGGGACTTGGGATACTCGCCGACCGTGAACGTCAGTTGGAAGACCAGCCACATGACAAGTGCGAAGATCGGGTAGCCCCAGTAGCGGTGGGTGAGGACGCGGTCAACTGCGCGAGTGAGTTGCCCGGACTGTTCCTCGCTGAGGTGTGCCCGTCCGGCTACAATGCGTGCAGCCAGTCGAAGCCCTGCCACCACGCGTGCTGGTTGGATTGCCGTCATGCGGCCCTCCCCGGGCGGCACTTGGCGCAGGTGCCCAGAATCTGGACCTGGTGGCGTGCCATGTCGAACTCGTGGGCGCGAGCGATCTCCTCGATGCGGCGCTCCAAGGCCGGATCCGACACTTCGATCACGGCGCCGCACTGGCGGCACACGAGGTGCTCGTGGTGCTTGACTCCAGGGACTATCTCATAGTGCGCGTGCGGGTGGTCGAAGTCGATCTTGCGGACAAAACCGCCTTGCTCCAGGTGGGCAACCGTGCGATAGATGGTGGCCCGGCTGGCGCGGGCGCGCATGCGCTTCATGCGCGCAACCAGTTCCTCGACGTCGAAATGTCCGCTGCCGGAGATGACCTCGTCGAACACCTCCTGGCGTTGCGACGTGTACGAGCACCCCTGCTGCTTGAGGAAGCGGACGAACTCGTCGCGCATCTGCGGTCGAACGCCCGGCATGGGTACCCCGCTGTTTTTGAGACTGAATCTCAAAAATGGCTCATGGCGGGCTGTGGCGCAAGGGTAGGGGTGTGAAGACGGCAGTTGTGGCGTTCGTGGTCACAGACTCGACTGACCGCTGATGCGCCGCCTGTTTGAACCTTCGCACCCGACTCGGCGACTATGCAGTCTGGGCAGGGTGCTCCGAGCGGCAGAGCACTGCCTTCCACCGGGCCCTTCCATTCCGTTCAAGGAGGTTGACATGACCAGACTCTCTCCAATTGCAGTGGTGTGCGGAATCGCCTTGAGCCTGGCGGTTCCAAGTGGAGCCGACATCATCAACCCCGGCCAGAAGGTGGTCGCCCGCTGCGCTTCGGTATGCAACGCAGACTCATTTCCAAACGTCGTGCTTGTTGGCGCAATTGTCTGGGGCGGAACCACCCGGTACATCATCAAGCAAGACTCCTGCTTGACCAAGGGCTACAAGTTCAGCCGGTTCTACGTCATCTGGACCACGAAGGCATAC
>Ga0315284_10000795_pt1 | contig 43367 bp, 38 predicted proteins | sample YL17G09_16_MG_FD_203696 | JGI IMG/M metagenome (GOLD analysis project Ga0315284, IMG submission 203696) | Sediment microbial communities from Yellowstone Lake, YNP, Wyoming, USA - YL17G09_16 | ecosystem: Environmental > Aquatic > Freshwater > Lake > Sediment | place: USA: Wyoming | collected...
CCATGAAACGCTCCGGATATCTGGCCGCCGGGTCGGCCGTGGCGCTCGCCCTGGCCGTGGCAGGCTGCTACCCAAGCGCGATCCGCGTGTACAGCGGCTACGGCACGTACACGCCCGCGCCGCCCTCGGCGGTCATCGAGGCGAGCGCCCGCGCCGTCTATGCCGACCTCGCGGCGTACGGAACGTGGATCGACGATCCCGCCTACGGCTCCGTCTGGCGCCCGCGGGACGTGCCGCAGGCCTGGCAGCCGTACACCTACGGCCACTGGGTCGCCACCGACGACTACGGCTGGCTGTGGGTCTCGGACTGGCCGTGGGGCGCCGTCCCGTTCCACTACGGCCGGTGGGTCCTGGCCGCGCCGTACGGTTGGGTCTGGGTCCCCGGGACCGAGTGGGGACCGGGATGGGTGGCGTGGCGTCGCGGCGGAGGGTACGTCGGCTGGGCGCCGCTTCCGCCGCAGGCCCGGTGGTCGGCTGACGTCGGCCTCCAGTTCGAGTCTCGCGATTTCCAGGCCATCCAGGTTGCCGCCTGGTGCTTCGTTCCCGACCGGTATTTCCTCGAGCCGGTCCATCAACATGCCCTGGCCCCGACCGCGAACGTCACGGTCATCCATGTGACGCAGAACGTGACGAACATCGTGAACGTCGGCGGCCGCGCCGTGAACCGCGGCATTCCGCCGGCCGAGATCGAGAGGTCCATCGGCCGGCCTGTGCCGCGCGCCCGCGTCCGCGAGTTCCAGACGCCGGACGAGTTCCGCCGGGCTCCCCGCCGGGCAGACGAAGTCCCGATCTACCGGCCGCTGCCCGCCCCGGCGCCGCGGGCCGCCGCACCGGCCATGCAGCAACGCCCTGCCCCGGCCCCACGCGCCGCTACGCCGGTCGCGCTGCAACGCCCGGCCCCGGCGCCGCGGGCCGCCGCACCAGCCATGCTGCAACGCCCGGCCCCGGCGCCGCGGGCCGCTGCACCGGTCGCGCAGCAACGCCCTGCCCCGGCCCCACGCGCCGCTGCGCCGGTCGCGCAGCAACGCCCTGCCCCGGCCCCAAGCGCCGCTGCGCCGGTCGCGCAGCAACGCCCTGCCCCGGCCCCAAGCGCCGCTACGCCGGTCGCGCAGCAACGCCCGGCGGAAACCGATCGCCAGGCCCGGATGACCCAACCCCGGAACCCGGCTTCGCCCGGGCAAAGCCCCACTACGCCGGGGCGACGCCCGGAAGCCGGAACCCGGAACTCCGAAGCCGAAACGCGGACCGCGCAGCGGAGCAACTGACGCAGGGAAGGCCGCCCGAAGCAAGTCCTTTGACGAGCGGCGTGCGGGAGTTTACCCGCCGTGGCGGGCACGCCGCAGCGCCCACCCGCCCTGAACCGTTTTTTCGATTCGGCCTTGACCCGCAAGCGGCGGCCGGAATAAAATAGGCGATTGAAATAAGCGTTTGACTCCGGCGTTTGACTCTGCGGAGGCCACGATGAAACGCGAATGCAAGCAGCCGCGCGGCACGCGCGAGCGAATCCTGGAGGCCGCCACCGAGGTCTTTGCGGCGAAGGGTTTCCGCAGCGCCACCGTGGGCGAGATATGCCGCAAGGCTCGGGCCAACATCGCCGCCGTCAACTACCATTTCGGCAGCAAGGCGGCGCTGTACCGGGAAGCGTGGCGGCACGCCCACCAGGCGATGCTCAAGGCGTTCCCGCCGGACGGAGGGGTGAGCCCGGACGCCCCGCCCGCGAAGCGGCTGCGCGGCCGGATACGCTCGATGCTCCAGCGGGCGATCTCGGCCGAGGGCCTCGAGTTCCGCATCATGGCCCACGAGGTCGCCAATCCGACGGGCCTCCTGGGGCAGGTCTTCCAGGACAACATCCGCCCGCTCACCCAGGCCACGGCGGACATCGTCGCCGAACTGCTCGGCGGCCGGGCCGACGACCTGGCGGTGCGCCTCTGTGCGACCAGCGTCATCGGCCCGTGCATGCAGGTCCTGCACAGGCAGCGCATGCACGCCCAGGAAGGCATGAAGCCCTGGTTCGGCGAAGACCTGCTCGAGACCCTGGTTGACCATTTCACCACCTTCGCCCTGGCCGGGATCCGAGAGGTCCGGCGGCAGATCGAGGAACAGGCGCGCGGCAGGCCGGGCCGGCCCGACGGCGCCGCCGCAACCGACATGAAGGCAGGCATCCCATGAAACAGTGGATCAAGAGGGTCGTCGTCGCGCTGGTCGTCCTGGGCCTCGCCGGCGGGGCGGCCGCCTGGCTCCTGCGGTGGCAGGAGGCGCCGCGGGTCTCTTACCGCACGGCGCCGATTGCGCGCGGCGACTTGCTGGAGACGATCAGCGCCACGGGCACCATCGAGCCGGAAGAGGTGATCGACGTCGGCGCGCAGGTCGCCGGGCTGATCCTGTCGTTCGGCAAGGACGCCGCCGGCAAGACGGTCGACTACGGGTCGGCCGTGGAGGAAGGGACGGTCCTGGCGCGGATCGACGACTCGGTCTACGCCGATCAGGTCGCCGAGGCCGCGGCGCAACTGCAATCGGCAACGGCCGGGGTCCAGCGGGCCGAGGCCGACCTGGAGCAGCTGAAGGCCAAGCAGGTGCAGGCCGAGGCCGACTGGGCCCGAGCCCAGAAACTCGGCCCCTCCGAGGCCCTGGCCCAGGCCACCTTCGACGCCTACAAGGCCGCCTACGAGACGGCCAAGGCGAACGTCGGCGTCGGCGAAGCCTCCATCCTCCAGGCCAAGGCCGCCGAGACCCAGGCCCAGGCCGTCCTCCAGCGGGCCCAGCGGAACCTCGGGTACTGCACGATCGCCTCGCCCGTCAACGGCGTCATCATTGACCGCCGCGTCAGCATCGGCCAGACCGTCGTCTCCAGCCTGAACGCCCCCAGCCTCTTCCTGATCGCCAAGGACCTGAAACGCATGCAGGTCTGGGTGGCCGTCAACGAGGCCGACATCGGCAAGATCCACCCCGGCCAGCCCGTGACCTTCACGGTGGACGCCTTCCCGGGCGAGACCTTCCAGGGCGAGGTCGGCAAGATCCGCCTCAACGCATCGATGACGCAGAACGTCGTCACCTACACCGTCGAGATCGTCACCGACAACTCCAGCGGACGGCTCCTCCCCTACCTGACGGCCAACGTCCGGTTCGAGTTGGCCCGCCGCACGAACGTCCTCCTGGCGGCCAATGGCGCCCTGCGGTGGACCCCCACGGCCGCCCAGGTCGAGCCCGCGCCCAGCCCGGCGGCGGCGAACCCCGCCGCGGCAACCGAGGCGCGCGCGGCCAGCGAACGCCCGGCCTCCAAGCCCGCCCGCGAAGCCGGCGACGAGACGGCGCGCGGCACCTTGTGGGTCGCCGACGGGCCGTATGTGCGTCCGGTCCGAGTCCGCACGGGGCTGACTGACGGCATCAACACGGAAGTCGAGGGCAAAGACCTGGCCGACGGGATGGAGGTCGTCATCGGCGTCCAGTCGCAGCAGGCGAGCGCCCAGGCGGACGTCAGCAACCCCTTCGCCCCCAAGTTGCCGCGGCGCGGCGGAAGCAGCAGCACCAGTGGCACCAGCGGCAGCAGGGGCGGCAGCGGCGGCGGCCCGCCGCCGCCTTAGGGCCCCTGACAAAAAGAACCAATGGGGTGGCACTGGCGGCCCTCCCGAGGCGGGTAAACTTGTCCGCCAGTGCACGGGCGGGCGAGCCGCCCGTGGCACCCATTTTCTTACAGGCTCTTAGTGCGGCGACCGGCCGCGCCGGAGCGGAGCGGCAACATGGAACTCATCAAACTTCATAATATCTACAAGACCTACCACATGGGCACGATCGACGTGCCCGTGCTGAAGGGCGTGTCGATGGCCGTCGCCCGGGGCGAACTGGTCGCCCTGATGGGCGCGAGCGGCTCCGGCAAAAGCACCCTCATGAACCTCCTCGGGTGCCTCGACCGGCCGACGTCCGGCGAATACTGGCTCGACGGCCGGAACCTATCGCGCCTCTCGGCCGACGAGCGGGCCGTCCTCCGCAACCGCCACCTCGGCTTCGTCTTCCAGAACTTCAACCTCCTGCCGCGCACCACCGCCCTGGAGAACGTGGCCATGCCGCTCTCGTACACGGCCGACCACCTCTCGGAACGCGATGCCCGGCGGCGCGCCGAGGAGATGCTCCGCCGCGTCGGCCTCGAAGACCGGATGGACCACGAGCCGTCGCAACTTTCGGGCGGCGAGCAGCAGCGCGTCGCCATCGCGCGGGCCCTCATCAACCGGCCCAGCGTCCTCCTGGCCGACGAACCCACCGGCAACCTCGACTCGCACACCAGCGAGGACGTCCTCAAGATGTTCGTCCAACTCAACGAACAGGACGGCATCACGGTGATCCTCGTGACGCACGACCCGAACGTCGCCAAGCACGCCCGACGACGGATCCACATTCACGACGGCCTGATCGTCAACGGGGCCTTGGCCGGCGCCGCCGGGGCGGGCGGCGCGGAGGCCGCATCCGGCGGCCCGGCCGCGCTCGAAGGAGGTGCACCGTGAAAGCCTATCGCACCGTCCGGACGGCGCTCAAGGCGCTCGGCCGCAACCCGATGCGGGCGATGCTGACGACGCTGGGGATCGTGATCGGCGTCGGGGCGGTCATCGCCATGATGGAGATCGGGGCCGGGTCCTCGGCCGCCGTCCAGCAGACCATCTCCGGCATGGGGGCCAACGTCCTCTTGGTGATGCCCGGGACGGCGGCCAGCGGCGGCGTCATGTTCGGCGCCGGCAGTTCGACCACCCTCACGCCCGAGGACTGCGACGCGATCGTGCGGGAATGCCCCGCCGTCCGGACCGACGCCCCCAGCGTCCGGGCACGCACCCAGGTCGTCTACGGCAGCCGCAACTGGGTCCCGTCGCGAATCTCCGGCACGTCTCCGTCCTACCTGGAAGTGCAGAACTGGAAAATCGGCGAGGGAGAGAACTTCACGGAGCGCGACGTCCTCAACGGCAACAAGGTCTGCCTCCTGGGACAAACCCTGGTCCGCGAACTGTTCGACGGCCAGGACCCCGTCGGCAAGGAAATCCGCGTCAAGAACGTCTCGTTCAGGGTCGTCGGCGTCCTGGCCCGAAAGGGCGCCAACATGGTCGGCATGGACCAGGACGACATCCTCCTGGCGCCCTGGACGGCCATCAAGTACCGCGTCACGGGCTCGACCCTCGCCAGCACCAACCAGAGCACGAGCAGCGGCGCGGCCGGTTCCGTCAACACGCTCAGCAACCTCTATCCGGGCGGGCAGCCGGGCCTGTATCCCGAGCAGTCCGACGTCCAGGCCGCCGACAACCCGATGCCCGTCCGCTTCGCCAACATCGACGAGATCATGGTCTCGGCCCAGAGCCCCCAGGAAATCCCCGACGCCGTCGCCCAGATGACCAGCCTCCTGCGCGAGCGGCACCACCTTCGCCCCGGCGAGCCAGACGACTTCAGCATCCGCAACATGACCGAGATGATCAATACCCTCTCCTCCACCACGACCCTGATGACAAACCTCTTGCTGTGCGTGGCCATGATCTCGCTGGTGGTCGGCGGCGTGGGCATCATGAACATCATGCTCGTCTCGGTGACCGAGCGGACGCGCGAGATCGGCCTGCGGATGGCCGTCGGGGCACGCTCGCGCGACATCCTCCGGCAGTTCCTCGTCGAGGCGGTGGTCCTGTGCCTGGTGGGCGGGGCCCTCGGCATTCTGCTGGGGCACGGCGGCTCCTACCTGGTCCGCCTCCTGCTTCACTGGCCGGTCGAGACGTCGCCGGCGGCCATCGCTGCGGCCGTCGTCGTCTCGGGCACCGTCGGCATCCTCTTCGGCTTCTACCCGGCATGGAAGGCGTCGCGCCTCGACCCGATCGAGGCCCTGCGTTATGAATGATGCACCCGCGCGGCCGAAGCCCGCGCGCCGATTTAAAGGAGCATACCGTGAAGACCATGGGCGAGCCCGAGTCCCGCCGGCCGCTGCGAGCGCTCGGCCTGGGCGTGCTCGTGTGCCTGGCGTCGCTTGCCGGGTGCATGGTCGGGCCGAACTTCCAGCGTCCGGAGGCCCAGGTGCCGGCCAAATGGGTCGGGCCGGTCCCCCCGCCCGCCGCCGAGACGCCCCCGGCCGAGGTTGACCTGGCGACGTGGTGGACGGTCTTCCAGGACCCGACGCTTGAGTCGCTCGTCCAGCGGGCCGTCCAGTCCAATCTCGACCTGAAAGTGGCGGAGTCCCGCATCCGCCAGGCCCGGGCCGCCAGGGCCATCGCCGCCTCCGGCCTCGGGCCCACGCTCGACCTCTCGGCCGCCGCCCAGCGCCGCCGCGCGGCCGGGGTGACCGCCAACCAGTACCAGACCGGCTTCGACGCGGGCTGGGAAGTTGACCTCTTCGGCGGCGTCCGCCGCGGCACCGAGGCCGCCGACGCCGACCTCCAGGCCTCCGTCGAGGCCCGACGCGACGTCCTCGTCACCCTGGCGGCCGAGGTGGCACGCGAGTACGTTGACCTCAGGACCAGCCAGCAGCGGATCGACATCGCCCAACAGAACCTCAAGGCCCAGCAGCACACGGCCGACCTGACGCGGCAGCGGTTCGAGGGCGGGTTCGCCAGCGGCCTCGACGTTGCCAACGCCGACTCCCAGGTGGCCACCACCGCCTCGCAGATCCCCCTGCTCGAAGCGGCGGCCCGCCAGTCGGTCTACAACCTGAGCGTCCTCCTCGGCCGCGAGCCGGGCGCCCTGGTCGAGGAACTCTCGCCGGCGTCGCCGGTCCCGCCCGCGCCGCCGTCGGTGCCCGTGGGCGTGCCGTCGGACCTGCTGCGGCGCCGCCCGGACATCCGCGCGGCCGAGGCCAACATCCACGCCGACACGGCCCGCATCGGCGTGGCCACGGCCGACCTGTTCCCGAAGTTCACCCTCAACGGGTCCATCGGCTTCTCGGCGAGCGACCTCGGGTCCTGGTTCAACCCGGCCGGCCGTTCCTGGTCGGTCGGCCCGGCGGTCAGTTGGAACCTCTTCAACACCGGCCGCACCCAATCCAACATCGAACTCCAGGAGGCCTTCCAGGAGGAGTCGTTCATCGCTTACCGCCAGACGGTCCTGGCGGCACTGCAGGAAGTCGAGAACGCGCTCATCGCCTCGGCCAAGGAAGAGGAACATCGCAAGGAACTCGTGAGCGCGGTCGCCGCCAACCGCAAGGCCGTGGACCTCTCGATCAAACTCTACACCGAGGGCCTGACCGACTTTCTGAACGTCCTGAACGCCCAGCGGTCGCTGTACGGGTCCGAAGACGCCCTCGCCCAGAGCACGAGCACCGTCTCGACCGACCTCGTGGCCCTCTACAAGGCCCTGGGCGGCGGATGGGAGGAGAGTGTGGATGCAGGAGGCGGTGCTGCAAAACCCGAATGACGAAGCCCGAATGACGAATCAAATCCGAGGCCCGAATGACGAACCGGGTGCGGGCGCGCGCCCGTCGTCATTCGTGATTCGGGTTTCGTCATTGATTCGTCATTCGTCATTCGGATTTCGTCATTTGGCTTTCGCGCACCGTCCCTTGTTTGCGGCCGCCCCGGGCCGCAGGCTGGGCATGGTGTCGCAACCAGGACGCCGGACGGATTCGAGCACGTTCACGCCATGACAAGCCGCAAGAAATCCGCGACTCGGCCGCACGCCCGCCAAGGAGGACTCGCCTCCATCGCCGCCGCCGCATGGCGAGGACTCCTGCCCGGGACCCGCGCCCTCCGGCACCGCAACTACCGGCTCTTCTTCGCCGGCCAGGGCCTCTCGCTCATCGGGACGTGGATGCAGCGGGTGGCCCTCGGCTGGCTCGTCTACGACCTGACCGGGTCGGCCTGGCTGCTGGGCGCCATCGGCTTCGCCGGCCAGATCCCGACGTTCCTGGCGGCCCCGCTGGCCGGCGTCCTGGCCGACCGGACCGACCGCCGGCGGCTCATCGTCGCCACCCAGACGCTGGCCATGCTCCAGGCGTTCGTCCTGGCCGGCCTGACCATGGCCGGAATCATCGAGACATGGCACATCATCGTCCTTAGCGTCCTCCTGGGCGTGGTCAACGGGTTCGACATCCCGATCCGCCAGTCCTTCGTCGTCGAGATGCTCGAATCGCGCGAGGACCTCCCCAACGCCATCGCCGTCAACTCGTTCCTCGTCAACGGGGCGCGGCTGGTGGGGCCTTCGGTGGCGGGCGTCCTCATCGCCGCCGTCGGCACAGGCACCTGCTTCCTGGTCAACGGCGTGACCTTCGTTGCGGTCATTGCGGCCCTGCTCGCAATGCGGGTGAAGCCGCTGGTCCGGCAGGCGCACCGGCCGCACGTCCTGGCGCATCTCGGCGAGGGCCTGGTCTACGCCTTCGGCCACGCCCCGATCCGGGCCATCCTTTTCCTGCTGGCGGTCATCAGCCTTCTGGGCTTCTCGTACGCCGTGCTGATGCCGGTCTTCGCCGACGACCGCCTCCTCGGCGGCGGGCCACGGACGCTGGGGTTCCTGATGGCGGCCGGGGGCGTCGGCGCCATGGGCGGCGCAGTGTTCCTGGCGCTCCGCCGCAGCGTCCGCGGACTCGGGCGCATCATGGTCCTGGCCAGCCTCCTGTTCGGCGGCGCCCTGGTCGGATTCGGGTTCTCGCGGAACCTGTACCTCTCGCTCGGCCTCCTGGCGGTCGCGGGGTTCGGCATGATGATCCAGTTCGCCGCCAGCAACTCGCTCATCCAGACCCTGGTGGACGACGACAAGCGCGGCCGGGTCATGAGCCTCTATGTGATGGCATTCATGGGCATGGGTCCGTTCGGCAGTTTGCTCGCGGGCTGGCTGGCGCGGATGTTCGGTGCGCCGATGGCCGTGGCCCTCGGCGGCGCGGGGTGCATCGTTGCAGCCGGGCTCTTTGCGACGCGCCTGCCGCGCCTCGGCCGCCTGGTCCACCCGACGTACATCCGGCTGGGCATCGTGCCCGACCCAGGCAAGGACCCGAATGGCGACCCCCTCCGCACGGCCTCACCGTGGGAGACGCGGCTGTGAACGCACGTTCCAGGTTCCAAGTTCCAGGTTTCAGGTTCCAGGTTCAAGGCCTGCCACGGCGTAGCGCAGCGAAGCCGGGTTCAAAGTTCAAGGTCTCGGGGTCGCTTTGCGCCTCCGGCGCACCGTTGCCGTTTTTGTTTTTCACTCCGCATTCCGCACTCCGGAGTTCCGGTGACATAGAACTTAATTGGCTTGACCCAAGAAAGTCAGAGGGGTAGCGTGAGGTTATGACCCGTCTGGCCCGAGTGGTAGTCGAAGGAGTGCCGCACCACATCAGAGATAAGTTCTATGTCACCGGAACTCGGTCTTTTCCTTGAATACCATCCTTGGTTGTTTTTTACAGGCTCGCGCGCCTTGCACACACCCATCCGTCTTCGCCCGTTGGGCTACGCCGGACAGGTGCGCACCGTGTCCGCCTTCGCCCCTCTTTCGCCAAGGCTTCGGAGGGCTTCGCGGGGCTACGGCGGACCGTGCAGAAAACGGGTCGCGGGGCCGGCCCAATCAGAATAGCGGCGCAGGCCGGCCGTTGCAGCGACCTTCCGCGCGCCGCTCGTTGAAGGACTTGCCTTGGCCGCGCTTCCGCTCCTCCGCTCATTCGTTTCTCCGCTCACATTCACGTATGGCCTTGCGTATGTTGGCAAAAGGCGCCAGGCGCCCCCATTTTCGGGGTCAAAAAGGGGCATTGGGCGCGAGTGGCGCGCAAAAGCGCGCAATTCTGCGCTTGCCCATCTTAACATTTTCGGCCCAAAACCGCACTGGCGCTATCAAAAACCGCGATAACCCCGATCCGGAAAAAAAGCAGGCGGCGCAAAGTGGGCCCAGACACAAAGAAAGAAGGGACGGAGGGACGGAGGGACGAAGGGACGGAGTCACGGAGTCACGAAACGAACGGCGAACGTCGAACATCGAACGCTCAACATCCAACATTGAACACAACAGCCGAAGGACTTTGGACCTTACTTGCCGGCGAACCAGTGCTGCGTCCGCAGGCAGATCTTGACGAGCATCAGCATCACGGGCACCTCGATGAGAACGCCCACCACCGTGGCAAGGGCGGCGCCTGAGGAGAGGCCGAAGAGCATGGTGGCCGTGGCGATGGCCACCTCGAAATGGTTCGACGCCCCGATCATCGCCGACGGCGCGGCATCCTCATACGAGAGCCGCAGCGGCTTCGACAGCGCATAGCCGATCCAGAAGATGAGGTTCGTCTGGATGAAGAGCGGGACGGCGATCCAGAGGATCGTCAGCGGGTTGGAGAGGATCACGTCGCCCTTGAACGAAAAGAGGAGCACCAGCGTCACCAGGAGTGCCACGATGGTCACGGGCGTGAGGACGTGGAGGAACTTGTCGCGGAACCACGCCTCGCCCTTGGCCCGGATGATCGCTTTCCTCGACACGTACCCCGCCGCCAGCGGCAGGGCCACGTAGATGGCGATCGAGAGGAGCAGCGCCTGCCACGGGACCGGCAGCCGCCCGACGCCCAGCAGGAACCCGCCGAGCGGCCCATAGAGGAGGAGCATCGTCAGCGAGTTGATGGCCACCATGACGAGGGTGTGGCCGGCGTTGCCCTTGGCCAGGTACCCCCACACCAGAACCATCGCCGTGCACGGGGCGACCCCGAGGAGGATGCACCCGGCCAGGTAACTCCGCCAGAGGGGCACCTCGAGCATCTTCTCGCCGGCCACGAGGACCACCTTGCCCGCGCCGTAGGCCGCGCCGACGGCCAGGTCCTGGCCCAGGGGCATCTTGACGTGGTCCACAGCATCGGGCCCGATCAGGCCGCGGAAGACGGCGCCCAGGAAGAAGAGGGCGATGGCGTACATGGTGAACGGTTTGACGGCCCAGTTGACGAAGAGCGTAAGGCCGACCGGCCTGGCGCTTCGGCCCGCTTTCAGGACCTCGGCAAAGTCAATCTTCACCATGATCGGGTACATCATGAAGAAGAGGCAGACGGCAATGGGGATCGAGACCACCGGCGCGCCGTTGACGTAGATCGCCATGCCATCGAGGGCCTTGGCGAAGCCCGGGGCGATCTTCCCCAGAACAATCCCGGCGAGGATGCACAGGACGACCCAGACGGTCAGGTACTTCTCGAAGGCGCTGAGGCCCTTGGGCTGCTTCGTGATGCACGCTTCCGTCGCCATGGTCACGCCCCGGGTTCGGTACTCGGTTTGCGCGCCGCGACATGCAGGCTGGTGATGAAATCGCTCGGCTTCATCCCGGTCGGCAGTTTCGCGGCAATCTCGCGATAGAGAGGATCGGCCCCCTGGGCTATCGCGTCGATATAACCTGACTGGGTCTCGAAGACGACCTCGACAAGTCCAGCCGCCCGGACCATGTCGCGCGTCTCGTCCACAAGGGCGGCCCCTGCGACGCAGCCCACCAGCGCCTCGACGGACTCGCGGAGCCCCTCGGGCAGCGGCTGCCGCAGCGCCAGGTCGGAAACCGACACCCGTCCGCCCGGCCTCAGGATGCGTGCGATCTCCCGCCACACCTGCGGTTTGTCCGGCGAGAGGTTGATGACGCAGTTGGAGATGACGACGTCCACGCCGGCGTCCGCCACCGGGAGATGCTCGATCTCGCCCAGCCGGAACTCGACATTGTCCAGGCCGGTCGACTTCCGGAAGGACTCGGCGCTGCGCCGGGCCTTGTCCACCATGTCGGGCGTCATGTCGACGCCGATGGCGCGCCCCGAAGGGCCGACCTTCGGCGCAGCAATGAAGACGTCCAGGCCGCCGCCCGCGCCGAGATCCAGCACGACTTCGCCCGGCCGAAGCGAAGCCATCGCGGTCGGATTGCCGCAGGACAGCCCCATGTCGGCCCCCTCGGGAAGTCCGGCCAGTTCCTCGTCGCGGTAACCGGCGGCCGCCGTAGCGGAACGCGCTGGCGGCGTTCCACAGCAGGATGAGGGTCCGCCGCACGAGCCGCCTTGCCGCGCGATCTTGCCGTAGGCCTCGCGGACCGTGCCGCGCACGTCATGGTTCTCGTTCTTGTTGCATCCGCAGTCCATGTCTCTGCTCCCTATGGTTTCGGGCCCCTGTTCAGGGCCTCGGGCAGCGCCAGGACGAACGCGCGGATCTCGTCGCGCACGCGGCGGTAATGGGTCAGGGCTTCGTCCTCGGTCCGGGCGGCGCGGGCGAGGCGCGGCGGGTCGTCGAAGTCCCTGTGAATGACCTTCGCCTTACCCGTAAACGCGGGGCACGACTCGCGTGCGCTCGCGCAGACCGTCACGACACCATCGAAGGGCACGTCCAGGAGTTCCGAGACGTGCTTGGACCGCTGGCCGGAGATGTCCACGCCGGCCTCGGCCATGACCCGGACGGCGCGCGGGTCCAGGCCGTGCACCTCGATGCCGGCGGAATAGGGCTCGATCGCCGCGCCCTTCAGGTGCCGCGCCCACCCCTCGGCCATCTGGCTGCGGCAGGAGTTGCCGGTGCAGAGAAACAGGACCTTCAGGCGATGGTCAGTCACGGCGGCCTTCTTTCAGGTGCGATAGCATTCGCACAGATCCTCTTTGCTGGCGCGGCGGATGCCCTTCAGGCGGCGGACATCCTGGCGGACGGCCGCGTCGCGGCCGAGGCACGAACGAGCCCATGCGATGGCCTCTTGAATGGGCGGCTCCGGGGTCTCCGGCAGGCGGTAATACATCCACCGGCCGTCCTTGCGCAACTCGACCAGCCGGGCCTGCCTGAGCACGGCCATGTGCTTTGAGACGGTCGAAGGCGCGAGGCCCAGCATCTCGATGATCTGGCAGACGCAGAGTTCCCCGCCAGTGAGGGCCAGGAGCGCCCGCACGCGACTCTCATCCGACAGCGCCTTCGTGACGGCCAGGAACTCTCGCATGGTCCACCTCGCCTTCAAGACCTACGCGCCCCCCTGCCGAGGGCCCGGAACAAGCAGGACCGACACCCCGGCCGCGCGGGCCACGTTGTGGCTCACACTCCCCAGGAAAACCTCGCGGATGAACCCGCGGCCCTGGGTCCCCATGACGACCAGCGAGACGTCGTCGGGGCGGCAGCGGAGGAGGACCTCCTGAGTGGGGGAACCGTAGGGGATGGCGATGCGAACGTCGGCGGCCCCCTTGGCCAGGAGGCGGTCCTTCAGGCGCTCGAGCCGGGCCCGGTCGGTCCGGTTGAACTCCTCCAGGCGGTCCTCGAGGTGCCGGGCGATCTTCGCCCGGTCCTGGACGTGCAGGAGCGTGACGCGGCGCGCCCCCGCCTCGACCGCCCGCTCGACGTAAGCGAACGCCCGCTCGGCGCCGTCCGAGAAGTCCGTCGGAAAGAGGACGTGCTCAAGCGCCGTGCACGGAAAGCCCCGGTAGCATGTCGCGCCCCCCTCGCCGCACGCCTCGAACCGGACGATGAGCAGGGGCAGCGTGATGCCGCGGATGAGCGAGCCGGCCAGCGAGGGCAGGATCCAGCCGGCGAGGAAGCCCTCCGGCTTGGCGTCGAGGACGATGGCGGCGGCCCCCTCCTCCTCGGCGATGCGCCGCAGTTCGACCTCGGGCCGGCCGGCGGCCACGCGCAGGCTCGCCTCGAGGCCGGCGTCTGCGAGAAGCCGGCGCTGCTTCTCAAGGGCGGGGCCGAGGAAATCCGCCACGCGCTGCGCAAGGCCCGGGGCCTCGGGCAGCGGGACGCAGTAGACGAGGACGGCGCTTCCCGTCCCCAGGGCCTTCAGGCCGCGGAGGCACCCCACCAGTTCGCGGGACTCCTCAGACCGGTCGGTGGCGACGACGATCTTGGGGAACATGGCCGTTCCTCCCTTTGGGCGCCGGGGCCCGCCGCTGGGAGCCCCCGCATGCCACTTCGTCACACATCGAAGTAATGGTAGCGACCGCCGGCCCGGGCGTCAAGGGTCGGGAGGCGCTCCGCCGCAGGCCGTCACCCGGCCACGTAGATCCAATGACATGAACTCTTTCATGGGCTGCTCCTATACTTCGCCAACCGACGAAGTATTATACGGGGCACCCTTCCGGCGTCAAGTATCAGGGTGCGGCGGTTGGATTTCCGCGTATCAACCCGTCTTCCATCTCCAGCGCCCGGTCGAACAAGTCCAGCGCCCGGTGGTCGTGCGTCACGACGATCACGCCGGCCTGTTGTTCATGGGCCACCTTGCGGAAGAGTTCCATGACCTGTCGGCCGCGGACGCTGTCAAGGGCCGCCGTCGGCTCGTCCGCCAGGATCAGGCCGGGCTGGTTCGCCAAGGCCCTCGCCACAGCTACGCGCTGCTGCTCTCCGCCGGAGAGCAGGTTGGGATAATAGTCGGCCCGGTTGACCACGCCCAGGTAATCCAGGAGTTCCATCGCGCGACGCCTGGCGGCCCGCGGCGACTGGTCGTTGATCTCCATGGCAACCCGAACGTTCTCGGCCGCCGTGAGGAACGGGATCAGGTTGGCCTTCTGAAACACAAACCCCATGTGCTGCCTTCGGAAAGAAAGAACATCCACGGTGAACCGGCCGTCCTCGACGACCGTCTTTCCCCCCATAACGATTCGGCCGGAGGTGGGAGGATGGACCAGACCGATGACCGTCAGTAGCGTGGTCTTGCCCGCGCCGCTGGGTCCCAAGAGCGCGATCACCTCGCCGCGGGAAAGCGAAAGGTCAATGCCGCGCAGGGCCTGGACCTCGGTATGGCCGCTGCCATACACCTTGGTCAGGCCAAAGGCTTCGATGATCCGTCTGTCAGGGATGCCAACCATCAGGCGATCACCTCGTTTGGCTGGACCTTCATTGCCCTCCAAATCCCCAACAGGCTGGCCAGGATGGAGATGCCCAGTACGATCCCTGCGAGCAGCCAGAGGTCCTCGTTGACGATCAGGACGCGCCGGGGGAAAATCGGGAAGACCCACTGGCCGACACCGTAGGCGATTCCGTATCCGATGGTCCCCAGGAGCAACGCCTGCTGGAGAATCAGGTTGATGACGACCAGGTTCCTGGCACCCATGAGTTTCAGGACCGCGATGTCATGGATCTTGTCCAGCGTCAGGGTATAGAGGATCAGGGCCATGATGATGGCCGAGACGATGATGAGCAGTCCGCTGAAGAGGGCCAGTTGCCGCCGGGACTTATCCACCATGCCGCCCACCAGCAGTTGGCGCTGGGCCTCGGCGGTGTAGACAGAGACATCCGGCCAGGAGGTGATGGTGGCGGCCACCTGCGCCGGGTCAGCGCCCGGCGCGACCTTGACCAGGACCGCGCTGACCGGGGACGGACCCAGGGCGGGGATGCCCGCTGAGGGGCCCGCCGCCCGATTCAGAATCTCCGGCTGAACCCGGCCCGGATCGAAGTCAGAAGCACGTGACCTACGCGCCTGCCGCTCCAGGCGCACGGCCTCGCCGGACTGATCGTATTGGATGGCCTGCGAGTCGGCCAGCGTGACGAACACCATCGAATCGCCCGCCGTGGAGGCCATGTTGCGCGTAAGGCCCACAACCGTGTAGGTGTCCTTGCCCAGCGCCATGCGATGCCCAAGAGGCAGGCCCAGCGACTTGTCCGCGATCATCTCGAAGTGCGCCTGCTCCAGCCGCCGTCCGGCAATCAAGGGAAGCCATGTGCCGTTGTCCTGCGGCCAGGAGAGTCCCTGGACGGTCATCCGCAGGGGCCGGCCGGCCTGCTCTCGCTGGATCGTGTGCGAGACGAAATCGTTGGATGAAGCCACGCCTGGCACCGCGCGCACCCGGTCTTCGGCGTTGGCGGGAATCCGTGATATCTCCGCGAACGGGCCACGCGTGTTCTTCTGGACCACCCACAGGTCGGCGTCGATGCGATTCACGAGCAGGGTCGCATCGTCCACCAGTCCGCGATAGATGCCGCCCATGCCCATGACCAGCATGAGGAGCAGGCCGATCCCGATGGCCGTCAGCACAAAGCGGCCGAAGTTGTGTCGAATGTCCTTCAGGGCCAGGTTCATCGCTGGATCGCCCGCCCGTCGGTTAGCCTGCTGTTGTCCCCGTCTGCTGCGGTGATGACCGCCTGACCGATCGCGAGCCCGCGTACGACCTCGACGGTCTCTCGACCTTTCAGACCGAGGCCGACCTCCTGGTAGCGGGCCTTGCCGCCGTCATCCACAAAGACACCAGGCTTGCCGTTCCGCCAGAGGAGCAATCGCTGCGGGATGCTTGGAACATCGGCCTTCGCGCCCGTCCGGATGTAGACCTCCGCCCGCTGGCCCACCGACCAGTTCTTCGGCAGTTCCTTCACGCGGACATCCACCAGGAACTCGCGGGTCTCGGGGTCCGTCTGTCTCGCCAGCCGGGCGACCTCGCCGGCATAGGGCTTTTCAGGCTCGGAGCGGAACACCACCCGGACCGGCTGCCCCGGCGCCAGCGACACCGCGGCGGTCTCGTCCACCCACGCCGACACCCATATCTCGTTCAGGCATGCCACGTCCATGATGGCGGTGCCGGGCACGACGATGTCGCCGACCTGCCGGTAGCGGAACGTCACCAGGCCGTTGTCCACGGGGCAGAGAATCCTGGCGTTTGCCAGCAGGGCCTCCTGGTACTTCAAGGTCCGCTCAGCGGTCGCGATTTGTCGCCGGGTTTCCACCTTGGCGGCCTGGCTGCTTTCGAGCCCCGCCTGGGCCACGTCGAGCGATTCCTTGGCCTTGTCCACTTCCTCGGTGGCGGCCACGTGTTTCTGCATCAACTGGGAGGAACGGTCATAGTCCAGTTTCGCCTGTGTGAGGACGGCTTGGGCGCGGGTGATGTCGGCTTCGGTCCGCACCAGCGATGCCTTGGTGGCTTCCAGGGCAGCCGAGGCCATTTCCACCTGCTGGCGCAATTCACTGTCGTCGAGCGTCGCCAGAAGCATGTCCTTCGACACCGGGTCGTTCTGGTCCGCGCTCAGCGCCGTTATCTTGCCGATGATCTTGGAACTGATGGTGGTCTTGAATCGGGCCGCCAGCGTGCCGGTGCCCACGACCTCGGCCTCAACCGTGGCTGCCTTGACCGGGTACGAAGTCACCGGCACGGGCTTGAAATACAACATGTAAGCGGCGACTGCGGCCACCGCTGCCAAGAGCACAATCTTCCACGCCGCTCGTATCGTGCGATAAAACATTCGCCTCTCCAGAGTCCGTGTAGGAGGGTCCTCACCCGGCCACGTAGATCAGGTACACGCCGGCCAGAAGGACCAGGACGCCGCAGACTTTCTTCAGAATCACCGCCCCCGGGGACTTCTCGTTCCAGTTCAGGTATCGCTGGACGAGTTCGGTGGACGTGCCGGCGACAACGATGACGGAGCAGTGTCCGACACCATAGACCGCCAGCAGCAGGATGCCGTAGCCGAGGTCCGTCGCGGCCAGTTTGAACGTTACGCCGAGCATCGGGGCCATGTAAGCGAACGTGCAGGGCCCCAGGGCGATACCGAACACGAGACCCAAAAGGAAGGCGGCCAGCATCCCTTTGCGCTTCATCCCAACCCGTCCCGGCCCGGACCACGGCATGGGAACCACGCCCAAGAGGTGCAGCCCGACGACGAGGAAGATGGCCGCCACGAAGTAGTTGCCCCAGCGCCCCACGTCGCCCATCATGCGCCCGGCGGCCGCGGTGACGGCGCCGATCGAGCCGATGGTGATGAGGATGCCCACGGCAAAGAGCGTCGAAATAAGGAAGGCCCGCCGCGCCGAGATGCGGCCCTGCTCGTCAATGAAGCCGACGATCAGGGGAATGCTGGCCAGGTGGCACGGGCTGAGGAGGATGCTCAGGATACCCCAGAGGAATGCTGCCCCCAGGGCGATGGCGGGCGTGCCCTCGACGGCGCGGGTCAGGACGGTGAAGAGTTGCTCCATCGCTACCGGACCCCCATCTCGGCCAGTTTCTTCTCGATTTCATCCTGCGGGAAGAAGCCGACGTGCCGGAACACTTCCTTGCCGTCCTTGTCGAAGAACACCTGGACGGGGATCGACTGGACGGCGAATCGGGCCGCCAGGATCTGCTCTTCGCGCACCTGAACGAAGAGGACGTTGGCCTTGCCTTCGTGCTTCTTCTTCAGCGTCTCGAGGATGGGCGCCATCATGTCGCAAGGCCGGCAGCCGTCGGCGCCGAAGTCCACCAGCGAGGGCTTGCCGCTCGCACGGGCCTTGTCCACGAGGTTGTCCTTCGCCAGGGCCGCCTGCTCTTTCACCCACGCGGCCGAGACCTCGATGGGCGTCCGCCGGCCGAGCGTCTCGATGTACCGGTTGATCGCGTCCTGCTGCTTCTCGCGGACGAGGTACTTACGAATCTCGGGCTTCACCTGGTCGAGCGTCGCATCGCCAACCATGTCCTTGTTCTTCTGGTAGAAATCGGCGACTTCGGCGTCGGTCACCTCGACCTTTTCGGCCAGTCCGCCCAGGTGGTAGTCGATGACCAGGCGATCCACCTGCGACGGGAGTTCCTTGCCCGTCCTGGCGGCCTCGGCCTTGGCGATCTGGACGATGAGTTTGGGGCCGGCGATCTGTTCCAGCATGAAGAAGCCGTTCTTCCTGAGTTGCGTCTGGACGTCCGGCGGCGCGATGGCGATCTCGCTGGCCACGTCCTTCTCGGTGAGGAGAAGGTCGCCGGCTCGGAGGAGCGTCCCCGTCGGCAGGTCCGAGAGCCGGGCATAGGCGAGACAGCCCGAGGCCAGGGCGGGATAGGTCTCGCTAAGGAGGGGCGTTTTCTCAGCCGCCGGCGGCGCCGGCGGCGGGTTCGCCCCGGCCCGGAGACCGGACGCCGGCACACTCGCCAGAAGGATCACAAGCACGAACACGACGCGAGGGGTCATGGACTCTCTCCTGCCAGCGGCGCGGGAGCCGGCTGGTTTCCGGCCGGGCCTGCCGCGCGAGCCGCACCCAGGTCAACACCCAACTCCTTCCACGTGGCCAGGATGTCTTCTTTGGCGAAGAATCCCTCGTGGCGGAAACGCTCCTTGCCGGAAGCATCGAAAAAGATCTGGGTCGGGATGATACTGATCTTGTACGCCCGGGCGGCCTCGGGGTTGGCCATCACGTCAACAAACTCCACCTCGAGCCAGCCGGCGCATTCCTCCTTCAACTCCTCCAGGATCGGCGCCATCATCTTACAAGGGATGCAGGACACCGACCCAAGGTCCAGGAGGCGCGGCAGGCCGGCCGAAGGTCCCGAGGTCTGCCCGCCGGCGCGTGCGCCGTCCGCTGCCGGCGACGAATCCATTTGCTTGGCGATGATGACGACGGCGACCGCCGCAGCCACCGCCGCCACGATGGCGATCTTCCACGCATTGCTCATACGAGATACACCGTCCTTTCGTGCGGCCGACGTGCCGCATCGGTCTCCGCCGGGGACCGGTCACTGGCTGCCGGGTTCGGGTGAGGCGGCGCCCGCCGGGGCCTCTCCCTCTCGCACCGGGGTCTCCAGGTCAACGCCCACTTCCTTCCATTTGGCCAGGATGTCGGCCTTGGAGTAGTACCCCACGTGCCGGCCGAGTTCCTGTCCGGACGCGTCAATGAAGACCTGGGTGGGGCAGAACAAGGCGTCGTACTGGATCTTGGCGCCGGGGTGTGTCCAGGCGTCGATGAACTCGACCTCGAGCCGGCCGGCGTATTCCTTCTTCAGTTCGTCCATCGCCGGCGCCATCATCATGCAGGGGATGCACGCGCTCGCGCCGATATCCACAAGGCGAGGCAGGCCGGTCGCCGGGTAGGTGCGGCTCGACCGGCTTGCCTGCTGGCAGCCGGCGCTTAGGACCGCCGCGAGGACCAGTGCGCCCACGATTGCGCTTCGTGCCATTCGGCTGGTCATCAAAGGACCCCCCTTTCTTCTGCACGTCAACCTTGCGGCCCCCTCGGGCAATCGTCACGACAAGCCTACTTCAGCATCGCCTTGATGGCCTCGACGTCTGGCACCTTGCCGACGGCCTTGACGCGGCCGTCCACGGCCAGGGCGGGCGTCATCATAACGCCGAACTTCATGATCGCGCTCAAGTCCGTCACTTTCTCGATCGCGTATTCGACGCCGACGGCCCTGGCGGCGGCCTCGGCGTTCTCGGCCAATTGCTTGCACTTGGGACACCCGGTTCCAAGGATCTGAAGGGTCTTCATCTTACACGTTCCTTTCCACGCTCTCCGAGAATCTTGACACCTGGCCCGCCGCGGGCACGGTCACCCCCAGGCCGGCGCAGATTTCGAGCAGGGCCTCCCTCAGGCGCCCGAACTCGCCCGCGAACACGGGCCGGCACTCCTCGGGCGAACCGGTGCCGTTCCACAGGCGCACGGCGAACGCCAGGCACGTGGCGTCGCCGCACGCGCGGCAGTTGGTCTGCGGCAGGCGCTTGAAGATCTCGAGCGCCGGCGGCTTTTGCCGCATCTCGTCTGACGGCGCGATTTCGGTCCGCCTCGCCCACGTTTCGTTCACTCGCCGGCGGATCATCTCCAGCACCCGCCACCCGTCCACGATCTCGTCGGCCTTGGCAACGGCGATGCGCCGCGGGTACACCGAGATCATGCGGTAGCCGTCCATGAACGTGAAGGTCGGGCCGCGAGCGTTGTACGACGCCTCGCGCATCTCGGCGTTCATGTACGGAAATGCCGCCGCGATGTCTCCGCTGGTGTGCGCGATGAGGCGGATTTTCGTCGGATCCGCCACGCACGGCGCCAGTACGACCACGGCCGCCTCGCCGAACAGGTCCTCGCCAAACGCCGGCGGCTCCTCGGCAGGCGGCACGATTGTCGCCGGCCGATACTCCACCCAGCCGGCAGGCGTAAACGTTTCGCCGTCGCGCGCCACGATCTCCCGCCGCGCCTCTTCGTCGGCCACGAGGGCCGGCGCTCCGACCCGCCGGTAACCCGGATCAGGCGACACGACTGCGAAGGGCAAGCGCCGCCGCTCAAAGGCGGCCCGCGCCTTCTCGAACTCGCCCCGCGTCGGAAACGCCGCAATCCACTGACCCACGCTTCACTCCATCCCGGGGGAACTCACGGTCACGCCATGAGCCCCTTGGCAATGGCCGCCCGCGCGGCCTCCACGGTCCGGGCGACCTGTTCATCGGTGGCGCGGATGCCCTTCTTCTTTTCGATGCCCAGGTCCGTGACCTTGATCTGCTCGTAGTTGGTCAGGCCATGGCGCTCGAAGATCTTCTTGGCGCAGTCCATCGGGCAGCCGTCGATCACGAGGTTGAAGTCGGCATCGCGGGCCGTCTGGACCATGCCCTGGATGTCGGCGCCCAGCCCCGCGAGACACCACATCGAGCCGCAGCCGGTGAACATGAGTTCCCGGGCCGCGCGGTCCGCCACCTCCGCCACGTTCGCCCCGCCCGAGCAGGCATAGAGGAGGACCGTCTTCTTTGCGCTGCCGCCGCAGCACGACGATGCGGCCGGTTTCGGCTTCTTGCTTCCGCAGCATTCTGCCATGATCCTCTCCTTAGTCTGGTGTCCCTTCCTGCAAAGTTTGCCCCATGCCGAGAGCGTCTTGTTTCGGGCGTTCGATGGCCGGCGCCCGGCCTCCGCGGTATCCCCGCCCGCCACCCTCTCCCCTGGCGCCGCTTCCCGTTTGCACGGGCAGCGCCAGGGCAGCGGCGACCAGGGCGGCCAGCAGCAGCCCCAGGAAGATGAGCAGCACCGCCCCGCCCAGCCCGGCCCCGGGTTTCCTCTCGCGTCCGCCGCCGAAGAGGGTGCCGAAGGTGTGGGTCACCCAGGTCCAGTGGAGCACAATGTGAAGCGCCACCAGGGCGACCAGCGCCAGCACCAGGCCGAAATGGATGCCGCCCCATTCATGGCGGGTGAGCCCGACTACCGCGTCGCTGCCCGAGCCCGGCGGCAGGCGAAACCGCAGGATGATGCCCGTCGCGCCAAGGCCCGCCATCGCGATGTAGGCGAGGACGACCACGATGCAGTTGATCCGGTTCCTGTTCATGCGTGCCTTTCCCGGGCCGGCATGGCCTTGGGGCGCGTGGCCCGGTCGGCGACTTCCGCCACGTTCGCCCCGCCCGAGCAGGCGTAGAGGAGCACCGTCTTGCCGCTCCCACAACACGAGGCATCCACCTTCTGCGTCTGCTTCTTTCCCCAAGCGTCTGCCATGTTCAATCCCTTTTTTCCCCCTGCCCGGCCCCAAACTCCACAGACCGCCTAAGACGTCGTGGCCGGAGCAATCTCCGATATCGCTGCGGCCGCCGCGCGTGCGGCGGGCTCCATGCGATTTCGCGTGAAAACGAGGTAAAGGCACGGCATCAGGAACAGGGCCACCGGCATCTCCATCAGGAGCCCGCCGATCGCCCCGGCCGCCATGGGCTGGAGCATGTCGCCGCCTTCCTCAATGGCCAGGGCCAGCGGGATGAACCCCACGAGCGTGGTGACGGTGGTCATCACGCGCGGCCGCAGGCGGATCTTCGCGGCACCGAGGACGGCGTTAAAAGGCGTCCTGCCATCGCGCGCCTGCAACTCCTGGGCAAAGGTCAACAGGAGCACACCGTCGCCGATGGTGGCCGCCACTACGACCAGGACGCCGATGATGACCGTCGCCCCGAGAGGAAGCCCGGTGAAGAGCATCATGAACACCAGCCCCGCCAGGCACACCGGCACGCTGCCCAGAATGAGGGCCGGGAGTTTGAGGCTGTCGAACTGCACCGCCAGCACAATGAACGAGAAGAATGCGGCGAATGCCATGATGCTGAAAACCGTCCGCTTCATCTCGCTCATCATCTGGGCCTGGCCGCCGTAGGACAGTTCGTATCCGATCGGGCGGTCCGTCTTAGCCATCGTGTCCTGGAGTTCCGCCAGGGCCTTGCCGACGCTGACGCCGGCGGCGTCGCCGCGAACGATCACCTCCTTGATCTGGTCCTCGCGGACGATCTCCACCGGGCCGACCGCCTGGCGGACCTCCGCCACGTCCTTGATGCGCAGGTATCCTTGCTCGGCGCGGTGCAGCGGCAGGTTTTCCACGTCCTGGCGCGAGGTGATCCTGCTCTCGGGCACCATCACGCGGATGTTGTAGTACTCGTCGCCCTCGCGGTAACGCGTCGCCACGGCGCCCGTGATGAGCGAGCGCAGGGTGTCGGCGATGTCGGTGACCGACACGCCTAACTCGGCTGCGCGCGCGCGGTCGATGCGCACCCGGTACTCCGGCTTGGTCATGTCCATCGAGACGTAGATGTTGGTGAAGTGTTCCAACTCGTTCATCGCCGCGGCGGTCTTGCGGGCCAGGTCGTAGAGGACGGCGATGTCCTGTCCCTTGACCTTGACCTCGATGTCGGCCTCCCCCAGCCTGCGAATGCCCTTGATCGGCATCGGCATGACCATGGCATTGCCGCCCGGCACCGGGATCTGCGCGACGAGCGGACGGAGGTGCGCGATGTATTCCTTCGTGGAGACCTTTCGCCTGCTGCGCGGCACGAGTTGGATGTCGATCTCGCCCTCGTTGGCGATCTCGTAGGTATAGAGGCCCCAGACCTTGCCGCCAACCAGCGTAAAGGAGCTCTCAATGCGGGCATCCTCGCCGATTGTCTCCTCGATCCGGCGCAGGATCCGGTCGGTCTCGGCCAGCGAGGCGCCGGTGGGCAGCTTGACCTTGACCATGACCCGGACGTCGTCCATCCGCGGCAGGAACTCGCTGCCCAACGAGCCTATCAGCCACACGGCCGCCAGCATCAACGCGGCGAAGGCGGGCACCACGATCCAGCGCCCACGGAGCGACCATGCCAGCGCCCGGCCGTAACCCTCCGTCACCTGCTCGAAGAACCGGTCGAAGCGCGTCAGCCGACGGGGCCCGTGCGAGCGTCTTCCCAGCACCGTGGCCGTGATCATCGGCGTCACCGAGACCGCCACGACCAGACTGACGACGACGAGCCCGGCGATCACGAGGATCAGTTCGCGGAAGAGCAGGCTGGTCAGTCCCGGCACCAGCAGGAACGGCAGGAAGAGCGCCAGGAACGACAGCGTCGCGGCTACGACGGCCGGTCCGACCTCGGCCGTGGCCTCCACGGCGACCGTCTCGGTGAGAAGTTCCGGCCTCTCGTGCCGGGTGCGCGTGATGTTTTCGATGACGACGATGGAGTTGTCGAGGAGCACGCCGATGGCGATGACCAGTCCGCCGAGCGAGAAGATGTTGAGCGAGAAGCCCGCCAGTTTCATCAGACCGAAGTTCACAATCAGCGTGATAGGCAGGGCGAGAACCATCACCAGCACCTGCCGCCAGGAACCGAGGAAAAGGTACACGATGAAGATCAGCAGCACCGCGGCCTCGATGGCTGAGTTGCGGACGCCGCCGAGCGCGGCCTCGACGTAGTCCGCCTGGTTTTCGACCATCCCGATCCGCAGGCCCTCCGGCAGCACCGGTCCCAGTTCGGCGATGCGTCGGCTGACGGCCTTCGCGACCTCCACGGTGTTTGCGTTGGCCTGCTTGAGGACGCTGAGTTTGACGCATGGGTTTCCATCCAGCCGGGTGATGACCCGGATTTCCTCGCTCGCGTCCCGGACGTCGGCGATGTCGCGCAAGTAGATCTTCGCCTCGCCGCTACGGGCCAGGACCGTCGAGCGGATCTCCTCGAGGCTGGTGTATTCCCCTACCGTCCGGGCGATGATCTCCTTCGGCCCGGCTGTCACGCGTCCCCCGAACTGCTCGATGTTCTCCTCGCGCAGGCTCTTGATCACGCCGGGCAGCGTGAGCCCGTGCTTTTCGAGGGCCTCGGGGTCGAGGTGGACGCGGATTTCCCGCTTCAGCCCGCCCACAATCTCAGTCCCGGCCACTCCCGGCACGGCCAGCAACTGGTCCTGCAGCCATTCGTCGGCCCACGTCCTCAACTTCACGAGGTCCCACTGGTCGCTGGCGATGGTCAACTGCACCACGGGAAGCTGCGAGGGGTCGGCCTTGATGACCACCGGCGGGTCCATGTCGGCGGGCAGTTCCCGCGCCACCCGCGCCATCGCCGCCAGGGCGTCCTGATACGCCACGTCCACGTTCACGCCATAGTTGAAGTTGGCCTGAAGGGTGTACATGCCCTCGATGGAGGACGATTCGAGGTAGTCGAGGTCGTCCACCGTGGCCATCTGCCGCTCGATCGGGTCGGCGATACTCTTGTCGATCTCCTCGGGCGTCGCGCCGCGCCACCAGATGTGCACCTTGATCATCGGGTAGGTGATGTCCGGCAGAAAGTCCACAGGCAGGCGCCAGAGACCGTAGAGCCCCAACACGAGGAGCGCGACCACGATGGCGCTCGTGGCGAGACGCCGGTGGACGGCCTGAACGGTGAGCCTCATCGGACGGCCCCCTTGTCAGGTGCGACCGGACTCTTGCCGCCCTCGGGCAGGCGCACCGCGGCGCCATCCTTGAGTTTCTCATGCCCAGCGACGACGACCTTCTCGCCGGTTTTCAGGCCCGAGAGGATCTGGACTTGTCCCGCCTCCTCGATGCCCGTGGTCACCCTGCGCTGCGCGGCCTTGCCGTCCTCGACGACGAAGACCACCTGGCCCCCGGCCGGCGTGACGGTCACCGCTTCGCGCGGGATGACCAGCGCGCCGGGCACGGACTCGATGACCAGTCTGACCCGCGCGAACATGCCGGGCATGAGCGGAGCGGGGACGTCGAGCGCCAGTTCCACGGTGCGCGTGCGCATCCGCCGGTCCAATTCCGGGTAGGCGCGCACGACCTTGCCCGGGAACGTTTTGGCCGGCACCGCATCGAGGCGTACGATGGCGGGCATTCCGTCGCGGACCTCGGCAGCGTGGGCCTCCGGCACGGCCACGCGAACGACCAGAGAGGACAGGTCGGCCAGTTCCAGGAGAGGCGACTTCATCGCCGTCATGTCGCCGGGACGCACGAAAACGCGGGTCACCGTCCCGGCAAACGGAGCGGCGATGACGCACTCGGCCAGACGCGCGCTGGCGAGGTGCACCTTGGCCGCCGCCTCGTTGACTACGGCCTCCTGGACGGCAATGGCGGTCTTCGTGTAGCCGGCCTCCAGCATCTCCAGGTGCTGCCGGGCAGATGAGAGCCTTGTCTGCTGGGCGATGTGCTCCACGTGGGCCTTGTCCAGCGACTCGCGGGACACTATCCGGCTCTCGACCAACTTGACCGTCCGCTCGTAGTCGGCCTTGGCAAAGGCGGCGCTCTCCTCGAGTTGCCGCACCGAATCCCGGGCCTTTGCTATTTCCTCCGGCCGCGTCCCGGCCTTCATGTCCTCCAGCTTAGCCCGGGCAACCTCAAGGGCCGCTTCGCTCGCCTTCACCTCGCTGCGATACAATTCGCGGTCGATCTCCACGAGCTTCTGCCCGGCCCGCTCGACCCGGTCGCCCTCGCGCCACGGACAATAGCCGACGGGTCCTTCCACGGTCGCCGCGATCACGACCGAGTTGACCGCCACCACTTCCCCGGTCAAATCGATGCCGCGGGAGATGGAAGCCGTCTCCGCCTGACGCACCGTCACCAGCGGCACCCCTTTCTGCTGGCCCGACGGTCCCGCGCCGTCCTGGGTTCCGCAGCCGGCGATCCCGGCGAGGCCCGACAACGCAGACGCGATCAGCAGTGGCGCCCAGACCCTGTTCATGGTTATCCCCAGACTGCGCCGAAAATCATCCCGCTGATCGTCGCCATAACGATCACCAGCGAGACATAGACCACCGTCTTCTGCGTCCCCAGGATGCTGCGGATGACCAGCATGTTCGGCAGCGAGAGCGCCGGCCCCGCCAGCAGGAGCGCCAGCGCCGGCCCCTTGGCCATCCCTGCGCCGATCAGGCCCTGGAGGATCGGCACCTCCGTCAGCGTGGCGAAGTACATGAACGCCCCGAAGACCGAGGCGAAAAGGTTGGTCCAGAGCGACCAGGCGCCGCGGACGGCCGGCTCCCACGCCCCGCCGCCGAGGCCCGTCATCTCGAGGAACGTGTCCGGCCGGCTCCCGACCAGCATCTGGACGTACCGGCTGGGGATGACGCCCTCGTGGCCCGGCCGGCCCAGCAGGAATCCCGCCACCAGCACGCCGACGAACAGAAGCGGCAGGATCTGCTTGGCGAACGTCCAGGTGGCCGAGAACCAGTCGGCCGCCTCGCCCTTGCTCGTGCTCGTGATGACCGAAAGGCCGACGGCCCCGGCGGCGAACGGCAGCAGCACCAGCATCCCGTCCATCGGGAGCGCAAGCGCCAGGACGACCGGCCCGACGGCCGCCAAGACGACCTTCCACCATTTCACCTCGAGCCAGAAGACCAGGATGAGGCCGAGGGCCGCCGCAAACGCGCCCGTGATGACCCACCTCAGCGAGTAGACGAGGCCCCAGGCGCCGTCGGGGCCCGCCGGCTTGCCCCAGTTCGCAAAGACCAGGACCCCGACCATGGCGGCAAAGAAGAGGGCGTTCTGCCAGAGCGGCCGCCCGGCCTCGGGCTCGGGCGCCGCCAGTTGGCCGTCGGCCTTCGCGAGTTCCTCCTTGCGGTAAACAAGGTGCATGATGAGGCCGATGACAATGCTGAACCCCACCGCGCCGACCGCCCGGGCGATGCCGAGTTCCATGCCCAGGATCCGGGCCGTCAGGATGATCGCCAGGATGTTGATGGCCGGCCCGGAGTAGAGGAACGCCGTCGCCGGCCCGAGGCCCGCCCCCATCCGCCAGATGCCCGCAAAGAGCGGCAGCACCGTGCACGAGCAGACCGCCAGGATCGACCCCGACACGCTCGCCACGCCGTAGGCCAGCACCTTGTTGGCCCTGGCCCCCAAATACCTGACGACCGACGCCTGGCTGATGAAAACGCCGATCGCCCCGGCGATGAAAAAGGCCGGCACCAGGCACAGGAGCACGTGCTCCCGGGCGTACCACTTCGCCAGGGCGAGCGACTCCATGACGGCGCTGTCGAAGCGGTCCCAGCCCATCGGCAGGAAGAACAGCAACAGGAACACGGCCGCGAGGACAGCCAGGCTCTTCCACTGGCGTGCCCAGTTCATCGCGTGCGCCCCTTGGCCGGTTCGCCGTTTCCCGTGACGGCCGCCCGTGCCCTGCACCGGGCGGGCGTCGCGGAGACCCATTGGTTATTGGGTGATGACATACTCACGCTCTGCCTCAAAAAAAAGACGGCTACAGATTCCGGAGGACCTCGGTCTGGGCCTTGGCCTGCTGGCGAAGCACGTCCGTCACGCACGAAAGGAAGTTCAGGATGCAGGGCGCCTTGAGCGAGTAGATCATCTTGAGGCCGTCCTTGCGGCAATCGACGAGGCCCGCCTTCAACATCAGCGCCAGGTGCCGCGAGACGTTCGACCGCTGCGCCCCGACGTGCGCGGCAATGTCGCAGACGCACTGCTCGCCGTCCTTGAGGTAATCAATGATGGCCAGGCGGATGGGGTGCCCTGCCGCCTGGATGATCGCGGCCTTCATCCTGTAGAGTTTCTTGCTCCCGGCGTCCATCGGCGACTCCGTTACAAGTTACTCACATAGTAGCACAGTGCCCCTCGTTCGTCAATGGCAAAAAACCGGCGCGCCGGGGCCACGATGTGACTTGTTTTCCCGGCATGTGCGACAGGGCGGACCGGGCCGGAGAAAGGGCCCTGGCCCGTTTTCCGGCCTCTCGGAGAAGGTGCCCGCCCCCTTTCTCCCAACCGGCAGGCTCAATAGGATTCGGCTCACCGAAAAGGGGCGGACCTCGGCACGTGCTCCGCCCGACACCTGACCTTGCCGGGCGGCGAAGCCGTGAAGGCGATTCCTCCCCGCCCTATTCCTCCCAAGACTTCTTCACCAACTGGGCAATCTTGGCGAGGGTGTCCGTCCGCTCGGAGATCGCCTTCCTATCTGTTATGATGCGGAGTGTTTGGCTCTTCTTCGTGTAGGCCATCCCCGCTTCTTCGAGAAGGGAAATCGCCTCGGGCAGATTTTCTTCGGTGAACCAACAATTGAGGAGGCTTCTTCCATTGCTTCGTTTGCGGAGCCAGAAATAGTTGTTCCCGCTGACCTCGATTCCGATGTAGTACTTGACGAAATTCAGCCTTGCCCCCGGCAGCACCGGCTGACTTGCATCCAAGAGAGTCTTTGCCACTTCAAGGGTCCACGAGGATTCCTCCCGCCAAAACTCCTCGTTGTACTCCTTACCGCCGGTTCCGGCTTCGTCTTCCGGTTCCTCATACGTGTCAATGACCTTTGAGAAATGTAGAAGTCGTTTCCCATCGGCCTCGACGATGTTGACCTGAATGGCGATGATCGGGATCGCGTGGCTGAGAAGCTGGATGACATTGAAGAAGCGCCTTGTAATCGTCTCGGCAACAAGCACTGCGAAGTGTTCCCGTTGAGGCCATTTGCGTTTCTCATTGTCCCAGTATTCGATAGTGCGAATGATGTGCGTTTCGTCTGTCTCGCCCAGCATGACCTCGACTTCGTACATTGAGTCGTCCTCGGCGTCCTTCAACAGGATGTCAAGTCGCCCACCGCTTGCTTGCCGGCGCTCTCGTGAAATGAACTCGAGTTCGCCGAGTTGCAGGCAGCCTGGATTACCCACGACCTGATCCTGAAGCCAGAACTCGTCATATCCGCATGCGCGAAGTGACAGGCTCTTCCCGATCGGTATAGGATCAGTCATGTGGCTCCTCCTTCGTCAGCGAACAATCCACCGCGCGCCCGCTTCGGACCGCAATGCGGTTATTGGGGGGAGGCGTTCCCCCTCAATGTCAACTCGCCCGTTTGAAACTCGGGTCTGCTCGGCCCGCGACTGTACGCGACGAATTCAGCCTTTGCCATCAAATTTCGATTCGGCTTTCACGGCAGCACCGCACGTGCCGGCATCGAGAATCTCTTGTGTTCATTCCACCGGGCGGCCAGAATAGCAGCCGCACCCCACGGTGATGCCTAACGCCAGGAACTCTTCGACCGGCCGTACGCGATGGGGATGCAGGTCTTCCACGGCGCTGCAACGAGCGGCAGCTGACTGAACCGCGCGACGCTCGAACTCAGCACCGGCATTCTGGCCTCGCTGGTGCCCAAGATGATCGCGACCATGGTTGCTGCAGGCCCGGATGTGGACTGGGGCGACGCGTGCTTTCCGCCGGTGGAGAGTTGAGGAACGGCCCAAAGCATGACCGCGATGGGCTGTTGCATCCGTCGGCCGCCAGGCAGGCCGCGCTCGTTGCGAGGCGGCTGAAGCACCTTTAGAAATCCTGAAGTGCTTGTTGGGGCGGTAACGTGAGACCGAACCGTGGGGGAATGCAGCATCGCCAGGAGGCGCCAGAATGTCTGAGCGTGCGAAGCGTCACGCTTCGCGAGGTCGCCGGCGGGGCCACCCCGTTCCCCTCGCGGGTCCGCGAGGCCATCTGCAGCGCGGTTGGCAGCATCAGGCGGGACGAACTTGAGTCTCTCCTGAAGGTGCACGAGGCCGATCCGGGGAACCTCGATGGGCGGGTCGAGATGGAGATCCGCAAGTTGGCCCCCTTGCTGACAGTCGTAGCGAACCAGCCTGTATCGTCCGCCGTGAGGTTCAATAGCGACTTGGTCATCGAGGCGGGTGACGACCTCGTGTGCCTCGAAATCGAGAAGAGTTATCTCGCCCGCTTTGAACTGGACGTGCTGAAGATGCAGGTCTTCGCCGCGCAGACAGCGAAGGCGCGCCCGGCGGTCCGTTGCTTCGGGGCGTTCATCGTGCCGACCGACAACGTCGTCGCGAGACACATTGCCGGGGGCAGCCGCGAGTCCTCCTACGCCTACCTTTGCCGGCTGAGTCGCCTGATCGCCGAGATTGCCCCGCTGCAAATCGAGGACATCCTCATCGTGGGCTATGGCGTCCTTGCGCCCGAGGGGGAGCAAGAGGCGCCCCAGAAGCCGCAGTCTCGCGGTGAATCGGTGCTCCGGGCGGACGGCCTGTTGCCGGACGATGCCATCATAAAGGGGCTGCGACGGTATCCGACGGGCCTCATCCTCGACCTTCGCCGCCGTCTGGCAGCCGCGTGCCCGGGGCTGTGCGAAAAGTTCAACCCGCGGGTGCGATACCTGGGCTACTCCCGGAAGGGCGAAAGCGATTCGGTGTACATGCACGTCCAGAAGCGGCGACTTGTACTCGACCTACGCCTCTCGGCGGAGCGGGCCGACGAAGTGCGGCAAAGCGGCCTTCAGGTCAAGCCGCGCATGAACTACCAGGGCATGGCCGGATGGCTGACTGGGGTCCTCGTGCCGCATGGCACCGACCACCAGGCCGTCGTGGTGCAACTGGTACTCGAAGCCCTTCAAGGAGATTGAGGAATGGCACGGGGCGGACCGCTCGTCAGGCAGTGGAACCTCTTAAAGACCCTCCAGGCGCACCGGTTCGGCATCGACTCCGACGAACTCGCCGAGCGGATGCGGTGCTCCAAGCGCCAGGTCCAGCGCGACCTCGGGATCCTCGCGCAGGTGGGTTTCCCGGTCACCCATGAGGACCGCGACTTCGGCAAGCGGTTCTGGCGGCTCGCGCCCCACTTCATCGAGCGCGAGGGCCTGGTCCTTTCGGTCACCGAGATGGTCAGCCTCTTCCTCGCCCGGCAGATGCTCTCGCCGCTGGCGGGGACGCCCTTTGGCGACGGCCTCGGGACGGCCTTCGAGAAGATCAAGGCGATGCTGCCGCATGATGCGCTCCTCTACTTCGGCAACCTCGACGAGACGCTCCTCGTGAAGAGCGTCGCCCGCCCCGACTACTCGGGCCAGGAGAAGGAGATCCGCATCCTCAACCAGGCCATCGGCGAGAGCCGCGCCGTCAAGGTCCGCTACCACTCGCTCAGCAAGGGCCGCGAGTGGGACGCCACGTTCCACCCGTACGGGATGGTCTACTTCGGGACGAACCTTTATTGCATCGGGTACCTCGCGCCCTATGAAGAGGTTCGGACGCTGAAGGTCTCGCGCATCCGGGGCGTGGAACTCACGGAGAAGCACTTTGAGCGGCCGGAAGATTTCTCGCTCGCGGCGTACCTGGACGGGAGTTTCGGGATCTTCTCGCCCGGCCCGCTTCAGACCATCGAGATCCGCTTCACCGATTGGGCGGCGACGAGCCTTCGCGAACACCTGTGGCACCCGAGCCAGAAGGTCCTGAAGGACACGTCGGCCGGCGTCGTTGCGCAGTTCCGCCTGTCGGACACGCGGGAGTTCAAGCGGTGGCTCCTCGGCTACGGCCGGCACGCGACGGTTCTCAAACCGAAGTCCTTCGCCGACGAGATGCGGGAGGAACTCTGTGCCGCGTGCGAGAACTACGGCGGTGGGAAGGGCGAGGCATGCGGGATGAAGTCCTCTTAAGGGCACGTCCGGGTGTGCCGCGTCACCAGGGCATTGGTTGGATCGGGCAGGCTTCGGGAGGGATCGAGCATGAACGCGGCCAAGCACACAGGCTGGTCTGCTTTTGTCTTATCGGTGCTTTCTATTCTCGTCCTGGTCCTCGCGGCTGGCGCACGGCTTGATGCTGCCACTCGGGCCGCCGAAGGATCCGACGGCCAGAAAGTGGAAGGCAGCAAGGCCGCCTTTATATTCACGTTTACCGCGGTCACTTCCATCCCGGCCCTGGCGCTCCTGACCGGTTTGGGCACCCGTTGGTACAAGCGCGGCCTGCTGCGTCGGCTCATCGCCACGATCCCAGGCCTGTTGCTGCTGGCATTGCCCTTGGTCATGCTGGACCAGGCCTGCGGCCTTTACTGGTCGGCTGGGGATGAACACCGGCGTACGCTACTTGGGTGGTGGATTACGTTCTGGATCGTGCTGTCAGCGATCTGGATGGCGGTGATAACAGCCGTGTTCGTTCTTGCCGGGGCGAGGGCGGGCAGAAAGGGGAAAGAGCCACCAACGCCCACTGGCGTGTGAGGGCGTGGCCGGATCCCGCCTATCGGGCGCGCGGGAGTTCAAGCGTTGGCTCCTGGGGTACGGCCGCCACGCGGTGGTCCTCAAACCGGAAACCTTCGCCGACGAGATGCGAAACGAACTCTGTGCGGCATGCGAGAACTACGGCCGCGGCAAGGCCAAGACCTGCCCAAGTTGCCGGCCTTGAAGTAACAACACTATTCTCCGGCGATGTCCGGCCAGGCACATTTTCAGGAAAAAAACGGTCCTCGCTGACTTTCCGGCCCCACAGGCCTTGGGCCTCGCCTTGCCAAGGCCGCCACAGGTTGGGCCTGCGACCACACCTGTCGTCCCAACCAGAAACCTAACATGTATCTGCCTCTGACCATATCTGTCGCACCGCGCCCGTATGGTATGGTGGAAGAGGCGGCGCGGCCGCACGAACGGAGGCGGAACATGGCACGGGGACGTCCTATCAACCGGCGTGAGGCGCTGCACAGGCCATGCCGGGCCAGTGTGACATGTGGCCGGCGGGGCCACCGTCGCGGCATACACCCCCCTGCGACCTTGCCGCAGCGGGCGCATGGCCGGAAGCGCGCGGCGTTACAGCCTCCGGCTGTATGTCACGGGGGCCGGGAACCGTGCAGATATAGGAAATTCCTATCGCTTGGATTCATGCCGGTGGCGTTACACTTGGCTTTGCATAGCATTGCAGCAGGCAGCCGCCGCCTCATTTCGGGCCGCCATGGCCATAGCGATCGCCAGACCACGAACGGCCGCCAGAGGGCCGGCGCGTGTTGGCCGCGAGCCTTAATGCCTGAGGAGGATACTACACTTCACTGGGCATCCTATTCCCCGCTCCGGGGAATAGTGGTTCATACGGGGGGACCGGTGACGGAACCGTTGAACATCCTGCTGACGGGCGCCGGTCGGCACGCGAGCCTTGTGGCCGCGTTCCGCCAATCGCTCGCATGCCTCGACATGCGTGGCTGCGTCCACGTCGCCGAGCGGTCGCCCCTGTCCCCTGCCCTTCACCTCGCCGATGATGGAATCCTGCTCCCGCCCGCAGAAGGTCCGCACGGCGTCGAATCGCTGCTGAAAATCTGCCGCCGCCACGCAATCGGGCTTGTCATCCCCCTGGGCGACGAGGACATCCTGACCTTGGCACAGGCGCGGCAACGGTTGGCCGAGGCGGGGGTGCGGACGGTCGTCTGCTCGCCCGGCGTGATCGAGACCTGCCGCGACCGGCGGCGGCTGTCGGACCTTCTCGGGGCCGCGGGCCTGAAGGCCCCCCGGCTCTCCCCTGCGAGGAAGCCGCCGCCCGGGGAATTCCCCGCCCTCGCCAAGCCAGGACCAGGCTCGTCGGCCGCCAAGGCGCACGGCATCCCGGATCCCCAGGCCATGGCCGAGTACCGAGGCTGCATCGCGGGTGTCATCCAGGCGTGGGTTGAGGGCGACGAGTTTCGCGTCGACGTCTACGTCGGCCTCGACGGCGTGCCGCGCGCCGCCGGCCCGCGTGTGGCCGGTTCGCGTATCCAGCCGCCGTCCAGCCGACGCCGCAGCCGGAGACAGCCGCCGAGAGAATGAGCGCCGTTAATCTTGCCGCGCCACACGCTTATACCAGCAGCCAGTAGCAGCGTGAGCCGGGGAGTCGGGGGGACAAGCCCGCGAAACGGGCCCAGGCGCACCCGCAACCTATGTGAGGGGCGGGTGCGCCGCCCCGGCCACGGCCAAGACACCCAAGGGAGGTGCAGCCCATGGTTGCCGGTGACTACGAGGGCGGGCGGCTCCGCTTGAAGTGCGGCGACCCCCTGCCTGTGCGGGGCGGGCATGGAATTCACCCGCTCGCCGAATAAGACGATCTCTTGGTGGGTCGGCAACTGGGCCAACCGCGGATACGACGTCTATGCCTACTTCGCGACCTTCAGCGGCGGCAACGGAAAAGGCACGGGCGACTTCGAGGTGGATTACCAGGATACCTCGAATGACTTCTGGCAGATCACGGGCGCCCTCCACCCGGTGGCCATTCTGAGTTTCGGCCAGGGCGACGGACCTTGGGAACTGGAGTACAACGCCCGCAACAAGTCGTCTTGGCAAAACGATTACGAGAGCCCCTATGATCCGACGCCGGCTCCGCCGGACGACAGCGTTCCTGCGGGGACCGTACGCAACTCCACGCTTCCGGTTCAGGCCATCGCCGACGCCGTCAACTCGGCTGGCATCGGTGTGAATGCGTGGGTGGACTGGGACGGAAATCCGGGCGGTTTCCTTTGCGAGTACATGGCGTATCACGACGCGTGGTACCAGGACCTGCACAGCGACCCGTCGGATCCGTACTGGTGTGTCGCAGCCGGTTTCACGCACGTTAGCGGCAGCCTGACCGTTGCCGAGGCGAGGGATGCGTTGGGGATCAGTCTGCGCGAGACGATTGGCTACGTGGATTCGGCGACCCCTGAGCCGGCGACGATGGCTCTGATGGGTCTGGGCGGGGCGGCGATGTTGCTGCGCCGTCGCAAGAAATAACCCGCACGGCGATCCTTTGCCCGGGACGCGGGGGCAATCAGGGTTGCGGGCCGTGACGCCCACAAGGCGTCCGGCCCGCAACTCGAGCCGCGATCGGCGTCGGCCGGGCGCGCAACCGGGGCCGGGGAACCCTTCGGGGAGAGCCGGCCCCGGGTCTTGCGCGGCCCACAGCCTGCTGCGCCCTGCCGGTCCGCTTTCACGAACGCTGCCGCGCCATGTCCGGCGCCGTCCTAGTCGCCCTGACAGGGCCTCCAGGAAGGACGTTTCGCGCGGCCGAGAAAACGCTGAGCCAACACGCCCATCCGCCCGGCCCCACGCAACCCGCCTTCTGGCAGTCTCTTGACACCGCAGCGGGATTCGATAAAGTGACGGGCCGGATACCTCCTCGGACAGTCGGCCCGGCCGATGCGCAGCGCGGCAACTCAGGGCATTCGTCCCGCGGCCCCCGGCAGAGAGCGGCTCACCGGGGCCGATTCGGCCGGGTTCTGCATCGGCGCGATGCGCAAAGATGAAACGGAACGGCCCACATGGGTTTTTTCACCCGTCCATTGGCGTTGCTCTGGCGGCATCGGGTGCTCTTGTGGCAGACCACCCGGAACGAACTGCGGGCCCGGTATGCGGGGTCGGTGCTGGGGATGACGTGGCTCGTGTTCTACCCCCTGCTCTTCCTGGGGATTTACACGGCGATCTACCTGTTCGTCTACCAGGTCCGCTCGGCGTCGTTTGAGACGCCGCAGGAGTTCGTGGCCCTGGTGTTCTGCGGGCTGATTCCGTTCCTCGGGTTCGCCGAATCGCTGGGGAGCGGCCTTCCTTCGGTGAGCAGCAACGCGCCGCTCATCAAGAACACGCTGTATCCGGTGGACCTCATTCCGGCCAAGGCGGTCCTTGTGAGCCAGAGCACGCAACTGGTCGGCCTCGGCCTGCTGGTGGCGGCTGTTACGGTGATGGGCCACCTGAGTTGGTATATCCTCTGGCTTCCGGTGGTGTGGGTGCTCCAGGTGATGTTCACGCTGGGCCTGATCTGGATCCTGTCGAGCCTGAACGTATATCTGCGGGACCTTCAGAACGTGATGGCGGTCGTGATCCTGATGCTGATGGTCGCGAGCCCGATCGCCTACACGCTCGACATGGTGCCGGAGCGGATGCGGTTCATCCTGGCGCTCAATCCGCTGTACTACATCATCACGGCGTACCAGGACTGCGTGTTCCTTGGCCGGTCGCCGCGGCTTCTCTGGCCGCTGGTGGGGCTGGGGGCGGGCGGTTTCTGGGTGGGCCACTGGTTCTTCAACCGAATGAAGAAGGTGTTCATCGACAATGTCTGAGTCTGCGATCCGCCTGCGAGGCGTCGGCAAGATGTACAAACTGTACCGCCGGCCGGCGGACAAGGTGCTCGGCGCGCTCGGCCTGGACCGGCTCCTGTTCTGGCGGCGTCACACGTACAAAGAGTTCTGGGCGCTTCGCGACATCAACCTCGACGTCGGCCGAGGCGCGCGGCTCGGCTTCATCGGCCGCAACGGTGCGGGCAAGAGCACGCTCCTGAAGATCGTCGCCGGCAACGTGGCCGCCACCGAGGGGACCGTCGAGGTCAACGGCCGCATCCAGGCCCTCATGGAACTCGGGACGGGGTTCCACCCCGAGTTCACCGGCCGCCAGAACATCCGCGCCTCGCTGGCCTTCCAGGGGTTCCGGGATGCCGAGATCCGGCAGATGGAAGAGGAGATCGTCGACTTTGCCGAACTCGACGAGTTCATTGACCAGCCCGTGAAGACCTACTCGGCCGGGATGTACACCCGCCTGGCCTTCTCCACCGCCACCGCCATCAAGCCCGAAATCCTCATCATCGACGAGGTCCTCGGCGCCGGCGACGCCTACTTCGCGGGCAAGTGCCTCGAACGCATGAAGCAACTGACCGAGGCGTCCGGCGCCACGGTCCTCTTTGTCAGCCACGACCTCGGCAGCGTCCAGCAACTGTGCGAGCGGGTGATCTGGATCGACCATGGGCGGGTCCAGTACGACGGCAAGCCCCTCGAGGTCATCAAGGCCTACATGGCCGTGGTCCACAAAGAGGAAGAGCATCGACTGCGAGCGCGCGACGCCAGGACCCGGCAGCGGGCCCTCTTGAGCCCGAATGCCGTGACCCCGCCGCAAGCCGTGCCCGCAGAAACCCCTCCGGAGGCGTCAGCCGACGAGTATGGCTCCCGTGAGGCGAGGATTGTTTCGCTTCGGATGGTCGATGACAGCGGCGAGGAGAGCCGCGTCTTCGAGGCCGGCCGGCCCTTGGAAGTCCGCATGGAATTCGAGTCGCGCGAAGCGATGCCGACTCCGGTCTTCGTATTCTGCGCGTACCTGCCCGACGGCCGCTGCGCAACCCAGTGGGTTGCCTCGCCGGAGGTCCACGGCCGAGGCGGAATCCAGGGCCTGCACACGCTGGTTTTCAAGTTGGACCGGCTGCTTCTGGGCCGTGGAGACTATGTGGCAAGCGCCGCCATCTTCAAGACACTCGGGCGGCGCGGGCACGAGCCCGAGAGTTACCACGTCCTGGACCGGTGCGTTCACTTCAAGGTCACCCAAGGGCTGCCTGAGTTCTTCGACCTGGGCCTCTGCGTTCAGCCCTTCCGGACGGATTGGGACGATGGGCGCTGAGCGCGACGATGGCCGGCCGAAGGAGCGCGGGGCCCGGCCCCCGGAGTTCTACCAGGTCCAGGTCCAGGCCGACGTCCTCGACCTGCTGCCCCTGGACGTCGCGAGCGTTCTGGACGTCGGCTGCGGCAACGGATACGTCACCAACGCGCTGCCGGGCCACCTGCACGTCGTCGGCCTCGATATCGACGCCGAGGCCCTCCGCCATGTCCGGCATCCGACCCGGCAGGCGTCGGCCGCCGACCTTCCCTTCGGTGACGGCGCCTTCGACCTGGTCATGGCCAACGACGTGATCGAGCACCTCCCGGACGAAGACCACGCCCGCGCCCTTCGCCAGATGGCCAGGGTCGCCGCCCGCCACGTCCTCATCACCGTGCCGCACGCCGAGGACCTGGCGGCCAGTTTCACCAAGTGCGCCGAGTGCGGCACCGTCTATCACCGGAACCGCCACCAGAGAGGTTATACCGAAGAGTCTCTCCTGGCGCTGTTTCCGAGAGACTTTCAGCCGGTCGAGATCCGATGGTCGGGAGACGTCACGCGGCCGCCGTTCGACCCGACCATGGGTGTGCGGCACGAGATGGGTTGGTTCCAGACTTGGCCGGACGGCGTTTGCCCGGCGTGCGGTTCGAACAGGCAGGCCGAGTCCTCGGAGCCATCCCGGACGCTCCGCATCCTGGACGCCCACCGCAGCCTCCACTGGGCCGACCTGTTGAGGTGCGGGGGTCCCTGGAACAACCACAGCGAAGTGATGGTCCTGTACTCCCGGCAGCCCGGCCGCAGCCGGCCCAGCGCCGACAGGTCCGGGACCGGCTCCGAGAGTCTGCTCCACGTGGACTTCGGCAACTACCTCCAGGAGGCAAGGCCGGACTTCACCCCCGGGGCGGGCTGGGCCCGGTTCACCCGGCCGGCCTCCGCCCGGCAGTCCGCAGAGGGCCTTTGCCGAGCGGCCGACGCCCCGGACTCGTTGGCCGTCCAGATCAGGCTGCCCGTTTGGCCGGCAGCCGGCGACCGCATCGTCCTGGAGGCATCCGGAACCGGCGACGCCGATGCCGTGGCGCTGTACGCCACGGACGGCATCGCCTGCACCCAGGAGACGCTCCTGATGGCGTTCGTCACCGGCCGGCGCCGGCAACTGGAGGTCGCGATCAAGCGGCCGTGGTGGCCCGACCGGTTCGGCCTGGCCCTGGAGATGCACCTGCGCGGCAGCGTGTGCGTTCACCGCCTGCGCTATGAGCCCGCGGATGGGCCGGGGGCGGCAACTGCCGCGTTCGTCGCCCTGGAGGCCGGCCTCAACGTTCTGCGGGATGACTCGGCCAGGTCGCCCGAGGCGACTCGCAGGGGCGAGCCGGCCCGCTGCTGGAGCCTCCTTGCGCCGGTGCCGGCGATGTTCCCGCAGCCCCGGCTCGGGCGCCGGGGCACGCAGGGCGAACTGGAGCGCCCGATGCCGACGATGGTCCGCGGCACCGGCGGGCTCTCAGCGGAGGCGGCGCCGCCTCCCCGGCCGCCGCGCGAGGGATCGGACCGGCCCTCCGCCGAGTCGAGCCGGCCGAAGGCCGGATCGGACACCTCCCCCGCCGGACTCCGGGCGAGAGCCGGCGCCCGGGCGGTCGCGAGGACCGGCCTCCGCTATGCCAGGAGGCTGGTGGGTGGGCTGCGCGCGGTGCCCGCGCCGCCGGCCGAGCCGGTCGCTCCGTGGGAGCCCTGCCGCCCGGCGGCACCTTCGCAGGCCGACCTGAAGGTGCTGGTCCTGTCGCACATGTTCCCGCAGCCGGACCAGCCGCTGAGCGGCCCGTTCATCCACGAACAGGCGCTCGCGCTCAGGCGGCATGCCGGCGCCGACGCCCGCGTCCTGTCCGGCCGCCCCTTCCGGATGGGCCTGGCGAGGCCGCTCGGTTTGTGGAAGCATAACCGGTTCTATAAACATCTCCATGACACCAGCCGCTGGTGGGCCCTCGAGGGGGTGCCCGTCAAGTACCTGCCCTACCGGATCATGGTGCCGTTCTGGGGCCACGGCGCGTCATACCGCTCGAGCATGCTGCGCGGCATCGAGAAACTCCGGGAGGCGTTCCCGTTCGACCTGGTCCACGCCCACACGGGCTACCTGGACGGGGGCGCGGGCCTGGCCATCGCCAGGCACTTCGGCGTGCCCCTGGTCATCACCGAGCACACCGGCCCGTTCTCTCGCTTGATGAGCAACCCCATCGTCCGGTGGTGGACGCTCCGGGCGCTCGATAGCGCCGACCGGGTGATCGTCGTCTCGGAGGCGCAGAAACGGGCCGTGTCGGCCCACCTGGCGAAGGACCGGCAGGACCGGGTCGTCGTCATCCCGAACGGGGTGGATACCGACCTGTTCAGGCCGGCCGACCGATGGGCGCCGGACCCGAACCGGCCGCGCATCCTCTTCGTCGGCTTCTTTGCCACCGTCAAGAACATGCCGCTGCTGCTGGATGCGTTCACGCAGGTCCTGCGGGAGATTCCGGGGGCGCGGCTCACGCTGGTGGGCCGGGGCGAGTACCCCTACCAGGACGAGGAACTGCAGGCCCGTATCCGCGGGGGGCTCATCGGCAAGGTCCATATGACAGGCCTGCAGCCCCGCCAGTCCGTGGCGCGGATCATGCGCGAACATGCCGACATGCTGGTGCTGAGCAGCGATTCGGAGACGTTCGGGTGCGTCCTGGTGGAGGCCATGGCCAGCGGCCTGCCGGTGGTGGCGACGCGATGCGGCGGGCCGGAAGACATCGTGACGGAGCCCGGCCTGGGGGAACTGTGCCCGCCGCGCGACGCCGCAGCCCTGGCCGCCGCCCTGTGCCGCGCGGCCGGCCGCCTGGCGTCCTATGATCCCCGGGCGATCCGCGCGAGCGCCCTCGCGCGGTTTTCGTATCGGTCGGTGGCGGAGCGGCTCCGCCGCCTGTACGATGGCCTGCGAGATCCGGCCCGCGGAGACTGAGGCCGCGGCGGCGGGCGCGAGATTGTCCCCATGAACGTTGCCTTTGTCTACATGAACAATGAACGGAACGTCGGCCGGGGCGCCGGCTACGTCGCCGGGGCCGTCGTCGCCGAAGGCCACGACCTGGAGTTCTTCGACACGTTTTATACGCCGGTCCGGAAAGTGGCGGCCGAAGTCGTCCGCGGAGATTACGACCTGCTCATGGTCTCGACGATGAGCATGCTTTTCCCCGAGGCTCTGGACCTGTGCCAGCGCGTCAAGGCGCGCTCCAAGACGCCCATCCTCATGGGAGGTGTGCACCCCACGATCGTCGGCCAGAGGCTGCTCGAAGAGCACGAGGCGATCGACTTCCTCTGCCTCGGCGAGGGCGAGACGATGGCCGCCGACTTCCTCCGCCACTGGGGCCGCGAGTCCCTCTACGACGTCCTCAACCTGGCCTACCGCCGCGACGGATGCGTCCGGAGCAACCCGGTGCGCCCGCCGGAAGACCTCTCGAAGGCGCCCCCCTTCCCCTGGCACTTCTTCCCGCGGAAGTCCGTGGTCCAGCAAGGCCCGGGCTTCCTCTACATCAATGCCACGCGCGGGTGCCCGTACAACTGCACGTATTGCTGCAACGGCGTCTACCTGAAGCACTACGGCAAGGACTACCTGCGCTTCAGGCCGATCCCGGACGTGATCGAGGAGATGGAGGTCCTCGATCGGACCTACCGCCCGGCGCTGTTTTACTTCGGCGACGAGATGATCCTGTCGGACACCGACTATGCCCTTGCGCTCTTCAGCGCCATCCGCGACAGGATGGGTGTGCCGTACGGATGCATGGCGCGCGTGGAATACATGCAGCCGGAAACCGTGGCCGCCATGGCCGCCACAGGCTGCCGGTACGTGGGCATGGGCATCGAGTGCGGCGACGAAACGTTCCGCCGGGAGCACCTCAACCGCCGGATGAGCAACACAAGCATCGAGGCGGCGTTCGACCTCGTGAAGAAGGCCGGCATCTTTGTTACGTCGTTCAACATGATTGGCTACCCGTTTCCGAACGACCCGGCGCTGACCGAGGCGACGCTTCGGCTCAACGAGCGGATCCGCCCCGACTTCGCCCAGATCTCCATCTTCTATCCGTTCCCGGGCACGGAGTTGTACCGGCACTGCGTCGAGAACGACCTGATCGACACGGAGCGTATGGCCCAGGCAAGGGAATACTTCAGCGAATCGGTGCTGAAAGGCGTTTCGCTGGCGGCGACGAAGCGGCGGCTGGAGACCCGGCTGAACCCGCACGGGCTGCGGTTCTCGATGAAAGGGCCGCAGGTCGCCCAAGGCGACTCGCAGGGGCGAGCCGATGCCGAAACGCCGCCCGCGCCTCTTCCGGCCGGCCCCAAGACCGCCCGGGTCCTCATGCTGTCGCCGGACCACCTGATGATTGACCGGCGCATCCTCCAGGAGGCCCGCAGCCTGGCCCGAGAAGGACTTACGGTCAACGTGGTGAGCGGCCTGGAGTGCCCCAAGGAAGAGCATTACGAGGAAGGCGGCGTGTCGGTGCACCGCTACAGTTTCCGCGGCGCCGCAGGGCGGTCGAGCCGGGCCGCCAGGGCGATCGCGCAAGCCGTGCCGCAATGGGGACCGCTCGCCCACCTCGCGGCGCGGCTCGAGCGCTGGGCAGTCCCACGGTCGGCGGCGGGCCGGTTCGCGCGGCAGTGCGCCGAGCAGTTCCCGGCGGACGTCGTTCACGTCCACGACCTGCCGCTCCTGTGGCTGGGGGCGCGCCTGGCGAAACAGTGGAACGCCGCTCTCGTCTATGACGCCCATGAGATCTACTGGGTCCACGGGAGTTTTTCGCCGGCGATGCAAAAAGCCCTGGCCCGGGAAGAGCGGGCCTACGCCGGGAGGATTGACCTTTTCATCACGGTCAACCAGGCCATCGCAGACTACTTCGAGGGCCTGTATCACCAGCGGCCGCTGGTCCTGATGAACTGCGCCGAATCGCCCCCGCCGGGCGACCGCGCCGAGATCCGCCGCCGGCTGCGGGCCGCCGCAGGCATCCCGGGCGATTCCAAGGTCGTCCTCTACCAGGGCTGGTTCAGCCCCGAGCGGAACCTGGCGACGCTGGTGCGCGCCGCCGAGCGCCTTCCGCAAGGCGCGTACCTCCTGATGATCGGCTACGGCGACTACGAAAAGGAGTTGCGGGCGATTGCCGTCGCAGCGCGCTCCGGCGACAAGGTCCGCTTCCTTGGCCGCATCGAGGCCGACGACCTCCTGGCCTTCACCGCCGGGGCGGACCTGGGCGTCATCCCTTACCAGCCGGTTGACCTGAACCACCGGCTCTGCTCGCCGAACAAGTTCTTCGAGTACGTCCAGTCGGGCGTTCCCGTAGTGGCCCAGGACCTTCCGTTCTTCCACCAGATGCAGCAAGACCATGGCGTCGTGTCCGTGGGCGATCTCTCGACGATCGAGGGCATGGCCGGCGCGATCAACAGCCTGCTCGCCGACGAACCGCGCCTGGAGGCCATGCGCCTGGCGTGCCGGCGGGCCGCCGAGACGATCAACTGGGAGACGGAGGCCCGCAAACTGGTCGAGGCCTATCGGGCGATACTGGATCG
>Ga0315284_10000796_pt1 | contig 43364 bp, 27 predicted proteins | sample YL17G09_16_MG_FD_203696 | JGI IMG/M metagenome (GOLD analysis project Ga0315284, IMG submission 203696) | Sediment microbial communities from Yellowstone Lake, YNP, Wyoming, USA - YL17G09_16 | ecosystem: Environmental > Aquatic > Freshwater > Lake > Sediment | place: USA: Wyoming | collected...
AGGAGATGGAGACCCAGTTCGTCTCCCGGCTCGAGTCCGTCGCCGTCCGGGGCCGCAACGTCACCAACGTCTTCTCCTCGTCGCGGGTCGGCAAGGCCCTGATCACGGTCGAATACCAGTGGAACACCGACATGGACGAGGCCTTCCTCGATCTGCAGAAGTCGGTGGGCGATTTCGGGACCTCGAGCGGGGCGGATTCGATCACCGTCACCCAGCTCGACCCCAACGCCCGGCCCGTCGTCGTGGCCGCCTTCCGGCACGACCAGATCACCGACCTCGATTCGCTCCGGCAGACGGCGGAGAACGTCATCCGCAACGACCTCATCCGCCTGCCGGGTGTCGCCGCCGTGGACCTGGTCGGCGAACGCCGGCGCGAGGTCCTGGTCAAGACCGACGACGGCACCCTCGAAGCCTACGGCCTGTCCATGGACGCCCTGGCCGGGACGATCCAGAACTTCAACCGGAACCTGACCGGCGGCTCGATCGTCGAGATGGGGATCCGCTACACGATCCGGGGCGTCGGCCAGCTCACCTCGCTCGACGACCTGCGCAAGCTCATCGTGGCTTATAAAACTCCGCAGGCCGAGGCCGGTCAAACCACCGCGGCCCAGGCAGACGCGGGCACGGCCGCGCGCACGCCCATCTATCTCCGCGACGTAGCCGAGGTCCGCTACGAGGAGAGCGAGCCGGAGAATATCGTCCGGTTCAACGGCCAGCCATGTCTCGGCCTGGAGATCTTCAAGGAGGCCCGCTACAACACGACCGAAGCCTCGCGGGGGATCCGGGCCCAGCTCGCCGAGCTCCAACAGTCGATGCCCGGCTATCACCTCGAGGTCGTCCAGGACGACGCCGAATTCATCAAATCGGCCATCGGCGAGGTGAAGAACGCGGCGATCATCGGCGGCCTGCTGGCCGTGCTCGTCCTCTTTTTCTTCCTTCGCCGCGTCTCCGTGACGGCCGTCATCAGCCTGACCATCCCGGTCTCGCTCGTGGCCGTCTTCAGCCTGATGTATTTCAGCGGCCTGACCCTCAATCTCATGACCCTGAGCGGGCTGGCCTTGTGCATAGGGAACCTCATCGACAACTCCATCGTCGTCGTCGAAAACATCTTCCGCCACGTCGAGAGCGGCACGATCGTCAGCGAAGCCTGCGTCCGCGGGACGGGCGAGGTCGCCGGGGCGGTCACGAGCTCCACGTTGACGACCATCGTCGTCTTTCTCCCGATCATCTATCTCCACGGCGTGGCCGGCGAGCTCTTCAAGGAACAGGCCCTGACCGTGACCTTCGGCCAGGTGACGTCCCTCATCGTCGCCCTGACCTTCATTCCCATGCTCTTTTCCCGGGTCATGCGGCCCAAGGGGAAATGGGAGGACGCGCAAACGGTCCGCTTCCATTTCTACGGCCGCATGCTTCAGGGCATCCTGAGGAAAAAATGGCTGGTCGTGGCGGGCGCGGCCGCCCTTGTCGCCGTGACCGCCGCCGTCCTCCCCTTCATCGGCAGCGAATTCATGCCCCGTCCCGAGACGGCCGCGCTGACTATCGACCTGACCTTGCCCGAAGGGACCAGCCTGGAGCGGACGGGCGGCGTCGTCCGGAACGTCGAGACCATGGTCCGCGACTACGCCGGCAAGGACCTCCGCTCGATCTATTCCCGGGTCGGCCCGGCCGGGACCTCGCCCAGCGCCTCCGAACTGCTGGCCGACGAGAACAACGCCGCCATCAACGTCGTCCTCGACCCGAAGGCGACGGCCCGGATGGAGGGCATGATCCGCCGGCTCGACCGGGACCTGAGCGGAACACCCGACCTCACCGTCCAGTTCGGCCGGGAACAGACGACCCTCCAAACGGCCCTGGGCACCGGCCGGGCGCCGCTCGTCGTCGAGATCAAAGGCAAGGACCTCAAAATACTCACCGGCCTGGCCGACGGCGTCAAGGAGCGCCTGAAGGCCCTGCCCGAGCTGGCCGACGTCGTCACCAGCTTTCAGGCCGGCCGCCCCGAAATTAACATCGAGATCGACAAGGAGCAGGCCTCCCGCAATTCCCTCCGCTCGGACACGATCGGGAACCAGATCAAGCGCCTCCTGGCCGGGAACGAGCTGGGCGAGATGGAGGAGAAAGGCGAGTATCTCAAGATCATGCTCAAGAGCCCTGAGTTTTCCTTGACCCAGCTCGACGGGCTGATGCTCGAGGGCCCGGGCGGCCGCCGCATCCCGCTCCGGGATGTGGCCCGCCTGACGCGGACGGAGTCGCCCCGCGAGATCATCCGCAACAACCAGGTCCGGGTGGCCGAGGTCCGGGCCCAGATCGCCGGCAAAACCTCTTCCTTCGACCAGATCGTGGCCAAGGTCAAGGGCGAGATGGCCAAAACCGACCTGCCCCAGGATTACACCATGTCCGTCACCGGGGAAGAGGCCCTTCGGCGGGAATCTTTTAAAAATCTCAAGTTCGCCCTGATCCTGGCCATCATTCTGGTCTATATGGTCATGGCCGCCCAGTTCGAGTCTCTCCTCCATCCCTTCGTCATCCTCCTGACCATCCCCCTGGCCGCGGTCGGCGCGATCTGGATCCACATCGCCCTCGGCCTGCATCTGAACATCATGTCCTACATCGGGATCATCATGCTGGCCGGGATCGCGGTCAACAACTCCATCATCCTCATCGACTTCATCAATCAGAGCCGGCGCGCGGGGATGGGCCTCGACGAGGCGATCGTCTACGCCGGCCGGATGCGGATCCGGCCCATCCTGATGACGAGCGCGGCGACCGTCCTCGGCATCCTGCCCATGACCATCGGGATCGGCGAAGGCGCGTCTCTGCGGACGCCCTTGGCCCTGGCCGTCACGGGCGGCCTTATCACCTCGACCGTTCTGACCCTGGTCGTGATCCCGGCCGTCTACCGGCTCATCGGCCGGGGATCGATCTCCGCGGGAGAGTCCGCCTCATGATCAAGTTCCTCATCCGCCGTCCGGTGTGGGTGGCCATGCTGGTCATCGGCCTGTGCCTGCTCGGCGTCATCTCCTATACCCTCCTTCCGCTCGAACTCCTCCCGGCCACGGACCTGCCCCAGCACATCGTCACCGTCGCCGGAAGCCAGATCTCGGACCCCGCTTATATCGAACAGCACGGGGCCGTTCCCGTCGAGAGCGCCATCGCCGAGCTGGAAGGCATCGAGCGCCTCGAGTCTCTCATCAACCGGAACCGGGCGACGATCTACGTCTATTACACGAAGGGGGTCCGGCTCGAATACGCTTTCATAAAGCTTCAGGGACGCGTCGCCGCCGCGGCCGCCGCCATAGGTACGGAGTTTCGGGTCACAGCCTCCAAGAGCGACCCTCAGCAGCTCTCCAACCGCTTCCTCGTCTTCCAGGCCCGCGGCGAGGGAACGCTCGACCAGATCCGGACCGTCATCGACGAGAAGATCGTTCCCCAACTGCAAAGCATCGACGGAGTGAGCAGCGTCGAGGTCTACGGCGGCCGGCGCCGTTCGATCGAAGTGCTTCTCGACCAGAGGGCGCTCGAATCCTTCGGCATCACCGCCGGCCAGGTCGCCTCCAGGATCGCCGAGCAGTCGGGCAGACGGGAGTATCTCGGCCAGGCGACCGACCGCCAGAAGAAGTACTTCGTCAACCTCGTCAGCCAATACGCGTCGCTCCCCTCCTTCGGCGACCTGGTCGTCAAGGACGCGGGCCCGGTCCTGCTGCGGCATATCGCCAAGATCAGCGAGGGCGGGGCCGAGCAAACGACCATCGCCCGGATCAACGGCCAGGAGGCCGTTTCGGTCACGCTCCAGCGGACCTGGGACTCGAACCTCATCAGCCTGGCCCACCGGACGCGCCGCGCCCTCCAGGAGCTCGGCGAGACGGTCAAGGCCGACGGGATGACCCTGGTCGTCCAGGCGGACGAGGCCAAGACGATCGAAGACAACCTCCAGTCCATCCTCTGGCTGGCCGTGATCGGCGGTCTGCTGGCCGTGGCCGTCTTGTGGGTCTTCCTCCGGAACCTCCGCCTGGTCCTGACCGTGGCTGTTTCCGTCCCCGTTTCGATCCTCATCTCTTTGAACCTGTTCTATCTCCTGAAGATCAGCATCAACACCCTGACCATGGTCGGCCTGGCCATCGCCATCGGGATGCTGGTCGACAACAGCGTCGTCGTCCTGGAGAACATCTTCCGCCACATGGGGCTGAAGAAGGACCCTTGGGAGGCCGTCGTCCGCGGGACGACCGAAGTGTCCCGGGCCATCATCTCCTCGACGCTGACCACGGTCGCCGTCTTCGTCCCGTTCCTGTTTTCGACCAATCCGATGGTCCAAACTCTCGGCCGGCAGGTTGGGGCGGCCATCATCAGCACCCTCCTCGTCTCGCTGGCCGTGGCCTTCCTGATCATCCCGACGCTGTCCTACCGGCTCCTCCGGAAGAACCCGGACATGCTGGCCTCGGGTTTCTTCGCCCGGTGGCGGCGGATCCGGCCGATGCAGATCTTCATGGTCCTGCTCAAGACCAGCCTGCGGTATCCGGCCCGGGTGGTCATCCTCGCCGTGGCCGCCTTCTTCGTCACGATCAACCTCTGCTTGACCCTCAGCATCAACGCCCCCCGGGAAGCCCAGCTCACGGACTTCAGCCTCTACGCCATCATGCCCTCGGGCATGACCCTGGAAGCGGCCGACGAGCAGGTCAAGGGCATGGACGACCTCCTCAAGGACATCCCCGAGGTCAGCGAGCGGCTGGCCACGATCCAGGAGGAGAACACCACCCTGTCGTTCAGGCTCGTCGAGGATTTCGAGAAAAAGGCGGGACGGACGATCAGCGCCATTAAAGAGGACGTCACGGGGCGGCTGACCCGGGCCTTCCCGCGGATCACCTTCTCCGCCGACGCGCCGACGCAGAACGCCCAGTTCCGCTCCGGGACGGGCGGAGCGGGCGGCGGCGGGGGCGCGGGCAGCAGGCAGGTCTCCATGACCCGCCTCCTCGGCATCGGCGCGGCCCAGGAAAAGGTCGTCGTCCGCGGCCAGGACCTCGAACTCCTGCGGGCGGTGGCCGAGGACGTCAAATACAACCTGGACAACCTCGAAACCGTCCAGAGCGCGCGAATGAACGTCTCCAATCAACAGCCCAGCATCGACCTCCTTCTCGATCAGGCCGCCTTGAGCCACTTCAACGTCGGCCTGGCGACCGTGCGGAGCGAGCTCAGCGGCTTCCAAAGGGAGACGACGGCCGGGGTCAAGTTCACCGCGGGAACCGAGGAGATCGACATCGTCATCAAAAGCGACCAGGCCGAGACGCAGAAGACGGCCGAGGACCTGCGCCGGCTTCAATTGCCGTCCTCTTCCGGCGGCCTCATCCCCCTCCCGCTCGTTTCCCAGCTCGTCTATTCCGAAGGCTACGCCAACATCAACCGGGTCAACCAGGAGAAGCAGGTCGAGGTGACCTACCGCTTCCAAACCGCCATCGAGAACTCGAGCGCGCTCCTGGAAGAGGCCCGGGCCTCGGTCGAGAAGCTGGCCGGCGAGATCACGCCGCCGCCGGGCGTCCTCATCGAGGTCGTCCGGGACGAAAGCGAGATGGGCGACCTGACCTTCCTCATCGTCCTCGGCATCGTCCTCATCTATATGATCCTGGCCTCGACCTTCGAGGCCCTGCTCACCCCGTTCGTGGTCATGTTCACCCTGCCCCTGGCCGGCGTCGGCGCCTTCCTCGGCCTCATCCTGACCAAGAACTCAATCTACAACGCCAACGCCATCATCGGCTTCCTGATTCTGCTCGGGGTGGTGGTCAACAACGCGATCATTTTGATCGATTACTCGCGGCAGCTCGCCCGGCGGGGGTTCCGCAAGGAGCGGGCCCTGATGGTCGCCGGCCGCAGCCGGGTCCGGCCGATCCTCATCACCGCCGTCACCACCGTCCTCGGCATGCTGCCCGTGGCCATGGGCAAGTCGGAATACGTCTCGATGATCGGCGCGCCGTTCGCCATAACGGTCATCGGCGGGCTCTCGCTGGCCACCCTGCTGACGCTGGTCCTCATCCCGACCGTCGCCTACGGGCTCGAGAACGCCGTGGACTGGTGGCGGCGCCTCAACCCAAGGCTCAAGTTCCTCCAGATCGGCCTCCTGGCCGCGGGCGGATTCTTCATCTACGACCGGATCGACTCGTTCCTCTGGCAGTGCGCCTATTTCCTCATCCTCCTTTTCGGCATCCCGGCTTCCACGTATTTCGTCCAGGCCAGCCTGCGCCACAGCCGGGCGAATCTCCTCGCCCCGGGCGCTCCGGTCCGGATCACGATCCGCAACATCAGCAAGCTCTATGACGATTTCGGCAGGTTCACCAAGGAATGGAGAAAAGGAAAGAAGGACCGCGCGGCGGCCGAAACCCCGCGCGAGCGGCGGACGCGCCGGTTCCAGGCGCTCCTGTGGCAGACGCCGATCTATCTCTTCTTCATCTATTTCGCCGCCTTTTACGTGAACGACGTGGTCTGGATCTTCCTCTGGGCCGTGGTCATTTACCTTCTGACGCTTTGGCTGGTCAATTTCTGGACCGGATTGAGGCCGTTCCATCCAGCGATTAAAGGAAAAAAACGGTTGGCCCGTTTCATCCTGGTCCTTGTCTCGTGGGGCCTCCCGCTCGCCGACCTCGTCTGGCTCCGCGGCCGCTGGCAGCGGTGGGGACCGGCGGTGGTCCTCGGCCTTCTGTGGTACGCCGCGATCCTCGTCTACCGGACCTCACGGAGGCTTTACGAGAAAAAGGTCAACCTCGACCGCATCCTCGGCCGGTTCCGGAAGCTCCGGCGGGCTTTCTTCCGGCTCGTCCAGCGGATCCCCATCCTGGGGAGACAGCGGGTTCCCTTCCAGGCCTTGGACCGGATCTCCCTCGAAATCGGAAGCGGCATGTTCGGCTTGGTCGGGCCGAACGGCTCGGGCAAGACGACGCTCATGCGCATCATCTGCGGCATCCTGCCGGCGAGCCGGGGCAAGATCCATTTCAACGGCCTCGACATCGGCCGCTATCGCGAGGAGCTCCAGTCGCTCATCGGCTATCTGCCCCAGGAATTCGGCGCTTACGAGAACATGACCGCCTGGCGGTTCCTCGACTATCAGGCCCTGCTCAAAGGGATCTGGGACCGCCCGAAGCGCGAGGCGGCCGTGGATCATGCCCTGAAGTCCGTTCATCTCATCGACCGGAAGGACGACCGGATCAAGACGTACTCGGGCGGGATGAAGCAGAGATTGGGCATCGCCCAGACGCTTCTTCATCTTCCGCGGATCCTCGTCGTCGACGAGCCGACCGCGGGGCTCGACCCGAACGAGCGGATCCGGTTCCGCAACATGCTCTCCGAGCTGGCCCGCGACCGGATCGTGATCTTCTCGACGCACATCATCGAGGACATTTCGAGCTCGTGCAACCGCCTGGCCGTCCTGCTCGAAGGCCGCGTCCGGTTCACCGGCACGCCGGCCGAGCTCGTCGACCTCACCCGCGGCTCGGTCTGGCAGGCCACCACGGACGACGCCACATTCGAGGCCGTCCGCCGAACCCACAAAGTGGTCCATCATATGCGCGACGGCGACCGGATTCGGGTCCGCATCCTCTCCCCGGTCAAGCCGCTCGAGACGGCCCTGGAGGTCGTGCCGAACCTGGAGGATTCCTACATGTGGCTATTGGGGCAGGAGGCCTAGGACCATGCGCGGAACGTTAATCGGCCGGCTCGGGAATGCCTGGGCCTTCGTCCGCTACAGCGCCTATCAGAACTTCTCCGGCCGGGGCCTCGGATTCATCGGCCTGGCCGTCGCCGTGTTCCTCGGAGTGGTCGTTTTCAGCTTGATGAGCCGGTCGGCGGCCCGGGGGCCGGAGCAGGTCTACGATTACCTGCTCATACCGGCCGTGCTGCTGACGTTCTATCCGTCGGCGTTCGCCATCCAGAGCGACAAGGACGCGGAGATGATCGAGACGCTGTTCGGGATCCCGGACCACCGCTACAAGGTCTGGCTGGCCCGGCTGGCGACGCTCCTGGTCCTCGTCGCCGGCATCCTCTTTCTCCTGGCCGTTTTTTGCCGCATCGGATTGACCGAGTTTCCGCTGGGGACGATGGTCCTGCAGCTCATGTTCCCCGTCCTCTTCCTGGCCAGCCTGGCCTTTTTCCTGGCCTGCCTGACCGGAAGCGGCAACAGCACGGCCGTCGTCCTGGTCGTGGTCCTTCTCCTCTTTTGGGCCCTGTCCGGCCCGCTGAAGGGCAGTTCGTGGTTCCTCTTCCACAATCCTTTCGCCGGCGTCAGCCAGCTCCAGGCCCTCGTCTGGAAGAAGATCACGCTGTCCAACCGGCTGTACATGACGATCGGCTCGGTCTTTCTGCTGATGCTGGCCCTTTTGCGCCTCCAGAACCGGGAGAGGTATATTTAGAATCGGGAGACACAATAAATATTTCTCTATTTCTATCAAACCGGAGATGAATAATTGGGAAATAGGTATTGCGGCTCCTAATTTTTCCTTACAGGCATAACCGGATAAACCTAGGTCATGGATCTGCCCCCTGATTAGGCCCATTTTCCGCTTGACTTCGACCTGGAATCGTATCAAATTATTGAATATCATCAGGAATGAGGCCGACCCGTCGTATTTGAACAAACGCTTGAACGCGAAATAATTCGCGCTTTGCGGACGGAAATCGCGTTTTCCGGCAAAGGCGCCCGTTTTTGGAGGTTCGAGGGAACAAAGAGCATGGGAGGGCGGAAATGAAATTCCCGAGATTTTCCTGGAACTCTCCGAAGAGATGGTCAGCAAACCGAAAAAAAAGATTTTGTTTTTTGGTGATTGCGAGCGTCACCCTCTTCTTAAGTTCAACCGGCGCTTATGCCCCGGCGCAAAGAGCCTCCGAAATCCAGAGGCTGTCCGTGTCAGCGGAGGACCCGATCGAGTTTGTGGGGATTTGGCCGTACGGGAGATGCGAAGCTTCGGCGATCGATTCGGCCGGAAATATCGCTTTGATCGGCAATGGAGAAACTCTCCAGGTGCTGGACATTTCGAATCCTTCGTCCCCATGGAAAAAGGGGGAAGTCCGACTGGAAGGAAGTCCTCAGGATATTGCCCTCTCGGGAAACCTGGCGTACATCGCGACGCAGAGTTTCCTGACGATCGTCGATATTTCAAACCGGAACGCCCCCCGGGTCACGGCCTCCTTTTACATGGGGGGAACCATTCTCCAATCCGTCGCCTTCCACGCGAATCACGTTTTCGTCGCGGCCAATAACGGGCTGAATGTTTTTGATGTCTCCGACCCCGATCGACCCCTTTATCGGGGAACGTATCAGCGCTCCGGATTGCAGCTCCTTGATGTCGTTCTGTGGGGAACAAAGGCGGTTTGTTTATACGCGCACTGGACGTTTCCGGAAACGGCATCCTGGACCTATGGAGTGGACGTGATCGACATCTCCAACCCCTTAGCCCTCGTTAGGGCCGGGACCTTCGAATTGGACAAGGGTGACATTCCCAGCGGAATCGCCGTCTCCGCGGATGGGCACGCTTATGTCTGCCAATACGACGAACGGGACAAAGTCGGGACGCTCACGATCATCGATTTCGCCACCGATCCGGGGAATCCGTCGGAAACGGGCCGTTACGTCAAGTCGGGGGGAAATTTCGAGGGGATCGCGATCGCCGGGAACCTGGCCTATTTGGGCCAAAATTGGCCCAACCGCCTGATGGCCGTCGACATTTCCAATCCTCGCTCTCCTGCCTTTGTCGGAGATTGCGCGGCCGATGGCGAATGCTGGGACATAACCTGTGCCGGCAGCCTGGTCGGGGTTTCCCACGCCGGCGGCGGTTTCTCGCTGTATCGCGTCGCCAATCCGGGCTATCCTTCCCGACTGGGCAACTTTGATACTCCGGACATGGTCTTCGAAGGCAACGGCATCACGGTTCGCGGGAACTATCTCTATATGAACGGCGGCTCGGACGGTTTGCGGGTCATGAACGTCTCCGATCCCGCCCATCCCGTGAACGTCGGAGAAAATAAATGGAGCCTGTCGGGAGGTTTGGCGGTCTCCAAGAATTTTGCCTTTGGCGTCGCCAAGGGGTGGTTGCGTATTTATGATCTCTCCCTTCCCTCCAATCCTATCCTGGCGGCGGATCTCGCCATTCCCTACGACGATCCCCGATTCGAACAGTTCGGCTACTGCGGCATCGCGGTTCGACCACCGTACGCCTATGTCTCGGGAACGAAAAGGACGGCAGACGACGCGCGGACGACCTTGACGATTGTCGATATCTCCGACCCCTTCCATCCGAGCCTCCGGAGCTCTTGGGATTGCGCCGGTTATGCCCGCCATTTCGGGACGATCGCTCTTTCGGGACATTATCTCTATTTGCCGGTGGAAGATTATTCTTTAGGCGCGAACGACCGCCGATTCGGCCTCCGGGTGATCGACGTCTCCGATCCGGGAGATCCGAAAGAAGTCTCCAACTGGATGTCCACGATCAAGGGGTCGTACGCGTCGCATGTCGTCGTAAAAGACAACAAGGCTTTTGTCACCGGAGACATATTGAGAATATTCGACCTTTCGAATCCCGCCAGCCCCAGCCCGATCGTCTTTTATGGGTTGCGATGCGAATCCATCGCCTTGTCCGGCGATTACGCCTATCTGGCCTGGGACAAACTCTGGGCCATCGATATCACGAACCTCTACGGCCCTTCCACCCAGGCTTATTACTACAAAGGCGAATGGGGAAAGGGCGTCGCCGTGTCCGGAAATATCGTTTATGTCCCCGGCAGCCTTTACGTCCTCAAGAACAATATGGTTCCGGCGGTATCGATCACCGCGCCTTCAGGCTCGGCGACGCTCCTCGGATCCGTTACCATCGATGTCCAGACTTCCCATAGTTCGGGAATTGATCGGGTGGAATTTTATATCGATGGTTCCCTGATCGCCGCCGATTCGAGCGCGCCGTATGCCTATCCATGGGATACGACTTTGGAGGAAGACGGTCGCCATATAATCAGAGCCCAGGCCTATAACAATAACGGGAAATCTTCCGACACGGAGATCGAAGTCTTTACCAGGCTGGTCTACGCGCCGCTGAACGTGAAGGCGGAGAAGAAATTGAACCGTTCGTTGTCCCAGTCGGAGTATATCAATGTCCTGTCCTGGCAAGCCCACCCGAACAATGTGAACATCGCCAAATATAAACTTTTTCAAGTCGAGGGAACGACCCCCCGGTTGTTGATCGAATTAAGCGCCGATAAATTAAAATACTGGCATCAGAAAGTCAGGACGGATCAAGCCTACACATACGTTCTCGTCGCGGTGAACAACACGAACAGGGAAAGCGATCCGGTTTATATCACCGTTCAAAAATAGGGACGGCCTTTCGCCACCCGCTTTCCGGGCGGGTAAATGATACACAGAGAGAGTCGCCCAGTCCTCGAATTCCGCGCCTTTCTGCGTAAAAAGGATTTTCGGCTGCACGGAAAATACATCTCCATTACTTGGTGACTGAGGGCGGGACGGTCGCCGCGGGCATCTTCCACCCGATTCCGCGTCAAGCGCCTTCCTTCCAAAGGTTGGGCGGCCCTAATTCGGAAGCCTCATATAGGACTGCGCAGTGCTGCCATGATCCGGAAGGTCTATGAGGTGGATCCGATGATCTGCTCAAAATGCGGGGGCCGGATGAAGGTTGTCGCTTTCATCACGGAGGTTGGAGTAGTGAACCGGATTATCGACCATCTGATCTTAGAATTAGGAGACACAATATTTATTTCCTTATTTCTATCAAGCCGGAGCTGAATAATTGGGAAATAGGTATTGTGTCTCCTTTTTTTAAGATCCGTTCGATCGATAGTTATTGACAACGCGTACGGAATAGCGTACGATATTCCCGGAGGCCACAATGACCGTTCTTAAAGCCAGCGCCGCGAGGGCCAAGCTCTATCGTCTCATCGACGAAACGGCCCAATCCCATGAGCCCGTGCTCATCTCCGGAAAACGCCGCAACGCCGTTCTCCTGTCCGAGGAAGATTGGCGGTCCGTTCAGGAGACGCTCTATCTTGTCTCGATTCCCGGCATGCGCAAATCGATCGTCGAGGGATTGAAAACGCCGGTTTCCAAATGCGCCAAGAAAATCGCCTGGTGAGATGGACGCTCGTATATACGGGCCAAGCGCTTAAGGACTCCAAGAAGCTGGCGGCGGCAGGGCTCAAGGAAAAAGCTCTGGATCTGCTCGACATCCTCGAACGCGATCCGTTTCAATCACCCCCGCCCTTCGAGAAACTCGTCGGGGATCTGTCCGGCGCCTTTTCAAGGAGGATCAACGTGCTGCATCGTCTTGTTTATCAAGTTCTCGAAAAAGAAAGAATCGTGAAAATCATCCGGCTCTGGACCCACTATGAGTGACCGCAATCCTTCCCTATTTGACGCCCCCGAATTCTACGACCTTCTGTTCGATTCGCTCGACTTTGACATTCCCTATTGGCTCGAGGTCGCCCGGGCTGCGGGATTCGCCCGCTGGGAAATCCTCGGCGGCTTCGACGGACGCCCCTTGCGGGCGGTCGACGACCAGATGATCGCCTGGGCCTTCAGATCCTGAGATCGGGATGTCCGGCGATGTCAACCGCCTGTTTTCTTAGCGAAATCTTTTGAATTTCCCTAATAAATAGAAACAAAAAGACCAATTTCTTATCAGTTCATCCGGTGGACGGTGGATTCGTTTTATTGGCGATTGAGATGAGGGGATTATTTAAGTATATAATCAGATAAAGTGCATCAAATCTTTAAGCTGCCGGCACTCTCTTATTCCTTGAATTGAAGGAGAATCCTGTGCGGTCCAGACAAAGAAAAAATAAGTTGTCGTTATTTGCCGCCCTCTTAATGGTTGGATTAATGACTTTAGCCAATAATTGCTCAACGGGATACGAGTATAACATCACCACTTCAGGTGTTTATGAAGGAGTTTGCAGCTTTTGCGGCAGTTTTGTGACGGGAGGTCCCGCTCGTTGTCCCCAGTGCGGTGCAGCCTTTGTAAATAGCTATCGTGTCAATGTCGAATTGGTCATCACGACGGATGATCAGAAAAAGCTCGCCTCTATTGCTATAAACAGTCAAGATGATGCCGTTCGTGAGGCTGCAACGGAAAGGCTCACGGATCAAACCGCCCTGGCTACGATCGCCAAGACAGACAGAATAGTGAGCATCCGCAGCGCCGCAGTGAAAAAGCTCATATACCCGGAGGCCCTAGCCGATATCGTCAAGACGGAAACGGATGCCGACGTGCGTTGGGACGCGATCGACAGGCTTTCGGATCAGGCCACTCTTGTTCAGATCGCCAACTCCAGCGACAAGCTGGATGTGCTCGAAGCTGTGGTGCCAAAAGTACGTAACCCGGAAGAAGTCGCGCAAATCCATCAAACGGTTTACATAAACCTTGCCAGGACCAGCAAAAACTCTAACGCGCGCTCGATCGCGGCTGAAAGGATCACAGACCAAGCGGTCCTCGCCGAGATCGCCAGGACAGACACAGTAGGGACCACGCGCGCCTCCGCGGTAAGAAGGCTCAAAGACCAAGCGGTCCTCGCCGAGATCGCCAAGACGGACAAAGAGTCCGGCAACCGTGAAGACGCGGTGAAAGGGCTCACGGACCAGACAGCCCTTGCCGAAATCGCCAGAACGGAAAAAGATGCCGGGGTGCGCAAAGTCGCCGTCGAGAAGCTCACGGATCAAAAACTCCTCGCCGAGATCGCCAAGACGGACAAAAGCGTCGATGCGCGGGAAGCCGCGGTGAAAAGGCTCACGGATCAGAAGCTGCTCGCCGAGATCGCCAAGACAGAGAAGGAATGGAAAACGCGCAGGGCCGCGGCGGGAAGGCTCACGGATCAGGCGCTGCTCACGAAGATGGCGAAATCCGATGAAAGCATCGACGTGCGCGAGGCCGCGACAGGAAGGCTGACGGACCAGGCGACACTCACCTCGATCGCGAGGACGGATAAAGAGCATACGATACGAAGGGCCGCAACGAAGGGGCTCACGGATCAGGCGCTGCTCACGAAGATAGCCAAATCCGATGAAAGCAATTTCGTGCGGATAGCCGCAATGGCCAAGCTGACGGACCAGGCGACAATCGCCGAGATCGTCAAGGCGGCAGAATACGAAGTGAGCTATGCCGCGGTGAACATGATCACGGATCAGGCCCTGCTCGCCGGAATCGCCAAGACAAGGAGTCAGGTTAAGCTGACCGCATTATTCAAGCTTAGAGACGAGAGGTTGTTGGCTGATATCGCCAAGACGGCCGAGCTAGCCACCGTGCGCAGGGAGGCTGTCCTCCTGCTGACCGATCAGGCGACGCTCGCCGAGATCGCAAAAACGGACATCGATGTCACCGTGCGCATAGCGGCATTGAATAAGCTCGCGGATCAGGCGCTGCTCACGAAGATGGCCAAATCCGATGAAAACCTGGAAGTGCGCAAGGCCGCGGTAGGAAAGCTCACAGACCAAGCGGCCCTCACCGAGATCGCTAAGACAGACAGAGAGGCCATCATGCGTGAAGACGCGGTGGGAAGGCTCACGGATCAGAAGTCGCGTGCCGAGATCGCCAAGACGGACAAAGAATGGAGAATACGCTGGATCGCGGTGATGGGGCTTACCGACCAGGCGGCCCTCGAAGAAATCGTCAAAACGGATAAAGAATACACGGTACGCATCACCGCGATGAATAATCTGACGGATCAGAAGCCGCTCGCCGAGATCGCCAAAACAGACAGAGATTCGAGAATACGCCTGGTTGCCATAGAAAAGCTCACGGATCAGGCATTGCTCAAGAAGATGGCGATATCTGATGAAAACCTGGAGGTGCAGAAGGCCGCAGTTAGAGGGCTTACAAACAAATCGGTTCTTGCCGAGATCGCCAAAACCGGCGAATCTTTGGCTGTGCGCGAGACCGCGGCCGAAATGCTTAGAAGTGAGGAGTCGCTCGCTAAGCTCGCCCGGACCTCCCTGGATGCCTCCCATCGGGAATGGGCGGTGAAAAGACTAATAGATCAAGCGACACTCGCCGAGATCGCCAAGACGGACAAAGATGCCTCCGTCCGCAGAATCGCGGCGGAGAAGCTCGGTGATCAGGCGTTGCTCACGAAGATGGCCACATCTGATGAAAGCATATCCGTGCGGATAGCGGCAATAGGAAGGATTAAAGACCAGACGACGCTCGCCGAGATCGCCAGGACAAACGAAGAAACGAAAGTGCGCAGAGCGGCCATAGAAAAGATCACGGATCAGGCTTTGCTGGCGAAGATGGCAAAATCCGATAAAAACGAGGAGGTGCGCTCGATCGCGGAGAAGAGGCTCCAAGAGCTAAAAAAGGGAACGCCCGTAAAAAGATAGCTGCTAAAAAGCCAACGTGCGTCAAGAGGAGACCGCCATGCCGACGATCGCCCGGAAGACCGCTTTTTGGATGATTTTGGTGGGTGCCGCCGTCCTGATGCTCGGGGCCGGCCAGAACTCGCCTCTCCAGAAAAAACCCGTCCCCCGGCGGGACGCTTTCTTCGGCCTCCATTTCGACCTCCATCCCAGCGAATCGGATGTCGCTCTGGGCGCCGATATCTCGGAGGAGAATATCGGGAGGCTCCTCGAGCGGGTCCGTCCGGACTACGTCCAATACGACTGCAAGGGGCACGTCGGCTGGGCCGGCTATCCGACCAAGGTCGGCTGGCCCGCGCCGGGGATCAAGAAGGACAGCCTGGCCGTCTGGCGCAAGGCGACGCGCGAGCGCGGGGTGGGGTTATACATTCATTATTCGGGCGTCTGGGACGGGCAAGCGATTGCCCATCATCCCGACTGGGCCCGGATCGACGAAAAGGGCGGCCGCGATCCCAATAACACGAGCGTTTTCGGGCCGTACAAGGACGAACTGCTCATCCCCCAGCTCAAAGAGGTCGTCGCCGCCTACGACCTGGACGGGCTGTGGGTGGACGGCGAATGCTGGGCGGCCCAGCTCGACTATTCGCCGCGGGCGATCGAGGCCTGGCGGAAAGCGACTGGGAAAACGGCCGCGCCCAAGAAGCGGGGCGAGCCGAATTGGCTCGAATGGAAAATGTTCCAGCGGCAGGCCTTCGAGAATTATCTTGGGGCGTGGGTGGACGCGCTCCACGCCTTCAAGCCGGGGCTCCAGATCACGAGCAATTGGATGTACACGACGTTCGCCCCGAAGCCGGTCGAGGTCAAGCTCGATTATCTGAGCGGCGACTATTCGCCATCGCTGTCGTTGGACCGGGCGCGGGTTGAGGCGCGCTATTTGGCGAGCACGGGCATGCCCTGGGACCTGATGGCCTGGGGCTTCGACAAAGGGAGGGACCAGAACTGGTCGATCAAGACGCCGGTCCAGCTCATGCAAGAGGCGTCCGTCGTTCTGATGCAGGGCGGCGGGTTCCAGATCTACCACCAGCCGACGCGCTCGGGCTATATCGCCGAGGCCATTATCGAGCAAGAGGGGAGGGTGGCGGATTTTTGCGCGGCGCGGAAAGAAGCGAGCTTCAAGAGCCGGACCGTCCCTCAAGTGGCGCTGCTATTATCGTCGGAATCGCACTGGGACAAGTCGGATAGAGTTTTTGCGCCGTGGGGCGGGGAATTCGACGATCTGGAAGGCGCCCTGCACGCGCTTTTGGAACTCCATTATTCGGTGGACGTACTGGCCGAGCACCAGTTGTTGGCGGGGCAACGCCTGAACGAATTTCCGCTGGTGGTCGTACCCGACTCGCCCAAATTATCAGAGGAGTTCAAAGCGGCCCTGCTTCGGTATGTGGAGCGGGGCGGGAGCCTGCTTCTCCTGGGCGAGAAGTGCGCCCGGCTGTTCGAGCCGGTGCTGGGGGTAAAGTTCGTCGGCGCGGCGCGGAGCGTGAGCGAGGAATTGGCCACGCCGGCGGGGCCGATCAGCATCGGCGGGGAATGGCAGGAGGTCGCGCCGACGACGGCCAAAACGGTCGGGCTTAGATACGCGACCCGCGATACGCGCAAGGAAGCCAGGACGGCCGCGACGATCGCGAATTACGGAAAGGGCAAGATCGGAGCCGTGTACGGGCCGGTGGCGAACATCTTTTTCAAGGGCCATCATCCGTATGTGCGGCGGTTCATCGGCGAGATGACGAGGGAGCTGTTCCCGGAGCCGGCGGTTCTTATCGACGGGCCTCCCGCACTTGACGCGGCTCTCCGGACGACAAACGACGGGAAAATGAGCCTACACCTGCTCAACCGCAGCAATCTCCCCCTCCCCGACCGCTACAATTTCACGGATTACATCCCGGCGGCCGGGCCGATCACGATCCGGATGAAGCTCGAGGCCAAGCCGAAGAAAGTGATGCTCGTTCCGGACGGGACGAAAATCAAATGGACCTGGAAAAAGGGCTGGCTGATGGCCGCGATCCCCCAGGTCTACATCCACAGCGTTTTGGTGATCGAATAAATTAAAGGGGGACGCCATGCGTCGTCCCCCTTTTCCTTTTCGAATTAAGCCATCTCGAATTTAGGGATTGAGTTATCTGTCACCTAAATTCTAGAACGAGAGCCGGGCGCCCAGCCGGGCCGTCCAAGGACCATATCGGCTCGACCACATTCCGAACATTTCGTTCGGCCAATAGCTCGGAAGCAAGGCCTTCCAATCCACGGTCTTGGTCGCCAGGGTATCCGCCGTCACCCGTATCATGGTCCGGTTGGCGCTGTCGACATAGCCCTGGATCGTCGAGGTGTTGGTGACGTTGTTGATCTGAAGGTTCAAGCCGATCGTGTATTTCCCGGCGATCCGCAAGCTGTATTCAAGGAAAAGGTCGGCCCACGCCGTGAACGGCAGCCGGCCGAGGTTTCCATAGCCCTCGGGCAGAACCGTCATGTCGTTAAAGCTGAGGCTGGTCTGCCGCGGCAGGCCGCTCCGGCCATAGGCGACAAGCCCCATTGTCAGGCCGAAGGGGAACGCGTAAGAGCCGTAGACCTTGAAATAGTGGGCCCGGTCCGAGGGGAGCACCCCGTTGAGAGGCGTCCCATTGATCTGGTAGCGTTCGAACCACATATCGAAATAGCGGTCCCGGTTGGGAGAGGTCCGGCCGCCCTCGTCCGAAGAGGCGAGCCCGCCGTAATTCCCCCGCAGGCTGCTCCAGGTGTAATTGACGCCGCCCTGCCAGTTGTCGCTGAACCGTTTTTCGAGCGCCAGGTTGAGGCCCCAGTATTCGCGTTTCGCCTTGGGGGTCGGCCAGTACTGGTCGGCCATCTTTCCGCCCTGGGAGACGGGACGGGCGTAGCCAAAGCCAGGATTGGCCTGGAAATAGGCCTCGCTGAAGTTGCCCTGGGCGTCCTGGACCATGATCCCCACGTCCTCGATCGTCCGATAAAGGTGTTTGTAGACCAGCCGGGCGCTGAATGAGATCTCTTCCGTGACTTTCTTCTCCGCCCCGAAGGACATTTCGCTCTGGGCCATCGGCTGCATCCCCGGATCGATCATGTTGAAATCGACGTACCGCCAGTTCCGGGATCCGAGGTAGGTGCCGCCCAGCCCCTGATCGGTCTGGTTGGCGATATCGCCGCTGGCCGCGATCTTCGTGAAATCATAGGTGTCCAGGGTGTAGTAGCTCGTCCACCATTTGGTGCCTCCGGTCATGCCGGTGGCCATGTGCAGCTTCACGACGTCGAAATAGAGTCCGTAGCTGGCGAAAACCTTCATGCTGGAGTCCCCGAAGACATCGTAGACGGCGCCGAAGCGCGGCGCGATCTTGTCCTTGAAACCGAACTTGATCGGCTTGTCCTTCCAGCCCGGCAGCGTTTTGTCGTTGTTGAACGTGGGCACGTATTCGCTCTCGGTCCTCACGCCCAGATTCAAGGTGAACTTGGTGCCGATCGTCCACGAGTCCTGGAGATAGATCGCCCAATTGTTGCTCGAGGCGTCCCAACGGTTCCCATAGATCGACTTGAAATCGCTGACGACCGTATAGTAGCCGTACTTGCCCTGGATCTTCGTGCCGTCGGGCATAGTGTAGAACTGCCCCCAGACTAGAGTGACCGCGGGATGCTGCTGGGCGGTGTTGACGTTCTCGTGGAGGCGGATGTATTGGACGCCGAACTTCCAGGCGTGCTCGCCGCCGAGACTCATGTAATAAGTGAAGTCCAGGTTCATGGAGGCCCGGTCCAGCAGGTAGCTGACCGTCTCCGAGGTCGCTCCGGCCCAGTTCGACCAGCCGGAAAAGTGTTGGAGATCGGCCGGGATCTCAGGATACATGGTGTTGGCATAGGAAAAGACGTACCGGGTACCGGGCATCTTGATCTGCTGGTTGTTCTGGTCGTTCATGGCATACCCGAACCTGGCGTTGACCAGGAAGTTGTTCGAGAGCGTGTAGTCCATAGAGGCGTTGGCCGACCAGTTCGGATAATCGAGGCCCGGATCCGTCCCCTTGAGGATGGTGTTGTCCCAGCTCGCGATCCAGGGATAATTCTTGGCCGAGGTCCCGGTGAGGCCGGGGATCGAACCGCGGTTATTGGAGAAATTGTTGACCATGCTGGCCGAGAAGCGCATCCCCTTCAAGATCTGGGACGTCAGTTTGAACTGATAGTTCCAGTTATAGTTCTTCAAATAGAACTCGTAGACCGGACGGCCCTGCCGCGGGTCCCTGGCCGTGTCGTTGGGATATTTCGCCTTGGTTACGTCCACGGGATCCGTGGTGAAGAAACGGTCGCCGAAGGTCCGGCTATAGACGGGATTGAAAGAGCCGAAGAACCAGAGGCGGTCCTTGATGATATACCCGCCCAGGTTGAAGACGCCCTCGAACCGCTGGGTATCGTCGCGGTTTTTGCCGCCATCGAAATAGAGCGTATCGTTGCTGATATACTCGGGCAGGTATTGATTGTAGGGATTCCAGCGGAGGGAGTCCCGGTCCTTCCCCTGCATCCAGAGCCTGTTGTTGTTGTAATAGCCGAAGGCGTCGGCGTGGAACTCGTTGCCGCCTGACCGGCTGATGACGTTGACGACGCCGCCCAGCGAGCCGCCGAACTCCGCGCCGTAACCAGAGGCTGTGACCTTGACCTCCTCGATCTGCTCCATGACGATGGACTGGGATTGGAGCCCGCTATTGAGGTGCGACGTGTTGGTCCCGTCGATGAACCAGACGTTCTCCGACCCGGACGCGCCGTCGACCGTCAGGCCGCCCTGGCCGCCCTCGTACTGAACCCCGGGCACCGTGCTCAATAGGCCGGTGAAATCCCGGTTCCGGGGCAGCTGCATGAAGATTTCCTTCCTCATGGCCGAGCCTTTGGCCGTGCTCCGAACATCGATCAGCGGGCTCTGCCCAATGACGGTCACTTCCTCGGCGATCGCGCTCTGTTCGAGCGATTCGTTGAGGGTGAGCGTCTGCTCCAGGTCAAGGATGATTCCTTTCCGGATCTTCGTCTTGAATCCCGCGAGCGAATAGGTGATGGTGTAAGCGCCGGACGGAAGCGAAAACAGCCGGTAGGTGCCCGTCTCGTCGGTTACCGCGGTCGCTTTGCCGACGAGTTTGGCGCTTTCCCCTTCGACGGACACACCGGGCAACGGAGCTCCCTGGGCATCCTTGATCTTGCCGATGATCTTGCCGGTCGGAGCGCTTTGCGCCGCCGCCAGAGGCGTCAACAGCAAGACGACAAGCAGAATTATCCAAATTTTTCTCATTTCCATTTTTCCCTCCTTCTGACTCCAGGTATTTCCTTAACCGCACTCCGGTTGGAGATCAACCCTGCTTTCCGATGACGATGACCGCTTGCCCCCGATTCTCACCCCCCTTCTTTGTCCGGCAACGATAAAGGCCGGGCCGGCATCCAACGGGAGAATCTATTATCCCTTGAAGATCGGTTAGGCAAATTCCCTCAAATCCACTTCTACTATGTTATGATTACAAGATATTCACTTCACCGGCGAATGTCAAGGCGTGGGAAATCTGACCGTTATATACTTTCGGGGACATGAAACCCTGTCCCGGGCGTAAGCCATAGGGACAGGGTTTCATGTCCCCCTAGGGATTTGAAAGTGTATAACGGTCAGAACGGGAATAAAGGGGGACGCCACGCGTCGTCCCCCTTTTCTCTTTTTGGTCTCTTTTTGGGTCCCTTATGCCGAAGATGAAACGGCCGGAATCGGACCTTATTACTTCCGGGCAATCTTCAATTCGAAGGGCATCCAGAAAGTCCCGCAATAACAAAAGCTTCCGGAGCTCATCCTGAACCCATCGCCTTGAGGGAGAACATCATCTTCCCTGCCGTAATGTTTGATCACGAGTTGGCCGGAGATCGTCTTGAGGATCCAGTCCATGACGCCGTCTCCACTCCAATCCGTGGCTGTGACAAGGAGATACCCAGCGCCTCTCGGGTAGCCCAACAGGCCAAATCCATCCGTGGATTCGGGAGCCACGAACTGAATCATCTCGACCGAGACTCCGAATGTCTCGCCCGGTCGCATGGCCGTCAGGTCTAAGATAGTCTGGTCCTGGGTTGGAGTCGCTCGAATAAACTCGGTATAGGTGTCGTGTTGGATGACTTGGCATTTCCAAAAGGTCTGCAAGTGGAAGCGGGCGGTTTCCACCGGGGTGTCCAGCGAATAGGGATCATAGAGGAAATAAGGATATCCGCATCCGGCGGGCAGAGGTTCTGCTGGAGGAAAGTCCACGGGGGCATTGAAAAGAAGATTCATATGACGGCCTGTAGTTGCATAGACGGTCATTGAGAAACTGCCCATCATCCAGGGCACCTGTTTAGAAATGAGAAGAGAATTCATGCCGCTCTTGGTCCCCTGGTGAATATAGGCACCTTTCCCATCACTAGTGATCTTGTCACCTAAACGACCGGAAAAAACGGCTTTCATGGGGATTTCTTTAGTCCCGCCGCCCCCACTGCCCTTTTGGCCGGCCATGGTCCCCCAGACGACAACGACCGCCAGCAGTGCCAAAGAAAAGATTTTGAAGAATTGCCGTGACATGTTTGCCCTCCTTGTTGGCAATTTGAAGGAAAGACGAGCTAGGTCTCGGTAACCGGTCTTTAAGCCGGCGGCAAGCCCATGCCCATTTTTTCCTTCTATTCCAGTAAATAAGGAGGCGGCGCAGTCCTGTCAAGAGACAAGGGCTAAATGGTATAATTTGGTATCTATTGTTACGTTTTGTTAGATTCGCGATGGATTCGGGCCGCCGGGGGAACAGCGGAGGATGGCGGAATTCCCTACTTGGCCTCGAGGCGCGCCAGACGCGCTTTAGCGTCCTCGACTTCGGGGAAGATGGGGTCGGCGTCCTTCCAGAGATCGAGGAATTTGCGGTAATATCCGATAGCCTTCAGGCGCCTGTCCCGGGCGTCCGCCGGGGTGACTAAGTTTCCGCTCGTCCATTCGTAAAACTTCCCCATCCCGTAATAGCTTCGGGCGTATTGATCGCCTGCAAACTCCCGGCTGACCGTCGGCAGTATGACTTTTTCGTACATCGGGAATGCCCCGGGGAATTTTCCGGATCGCTCGTAGACCTCGGCGAGGGAATAGTAATATTTGGTGTAGTCCCCATCGAAGCCTCGGGCTCCATAGGCCGGGAGCAGGTCCAACGCTTTCCAGAAATAGCTGATGGCGAGGTCATAATTCTTCTTTTGGAGCTCGCGGTGGCCCAGGAGGTGGTAATAGACCCTCATAAGCCTGGGGTATCCGTTGACGGGTCGAGGAAACTGGTCGGCCGCACTGAAGCCTTTGATCTCTTCGGCCAGCTTTTCGAATTCTTCGAACCGGTTCATCTCCACCGTGATCAAGGCTTTAAGGTGAAGCGCCGGGAGGAAAAATGGCCCCCTTTTTCCGCTATACCGGCAGGCCAACTCGGCTTCGCTCAACGCCTCCGGCAGCCGGCCGGAAAGGCGATGGAGATAGGCCAGGAAATAATGGAGATTTCTTTCCGCCAGTAGGTCGGGCCCTTCCTCTTGGAGCTTACTGCTCTTGGCCAACTCGAGGCCTTGAAGAATTCGTTGCTTGGCCTCCTCGATCCTGCCGCGGGTCAAGGAGATCGAGGCTAAATAACGGAGTCCGTTCATCCGGGTTCTCGGATTGTCCACCTCGGCATATTGCTTATACGCTTTTTCGGCGTTAGCAAAATCATCCTGCAAGAAGTAAATATAGCCTTTCCAGGAGAGACCGGTCGTGAGGTTCGGAAAGGCGGTGATCAGCCGATCGGCGCAGTCATGGGCCGCATCGAATTTCGCTTGGACGAGAGCCAGACGCAAGCGTCTTTCCAGAAGAGGCATCATGTTTATTCCGGGCGCGGAATTCGCGCTCATATAATCCTCGAGAAGCTTTTCCGCTTTATCGAAACGGCCTAGAGATTGATAGCGGGCCGCGAGATTCTGAACAACGCCCGGCCTGTTTTTGTGCCTCAAGATCACTTTTTCCAAAATCGGCAGAGCTTTGTCATAATCCTCCCAACTCGCATAGAGGTCCGATAAGCCCATCATCGAGGCATCATAAGGGTAATTCTTGCCTAGTCTCTGGTAAGCCTGGACGACCATCTTGCTGTCGAGCCGGGGCGGCGAGGAGAAATAATAGCCGCCCAGGAATCCAGCGCGTTCCCGCTCCTCGAGCCGGTCGGCCAGGCGAAAAGCGATATCGCCGTGTTTGTCCGACTCTTCCGTGCGCGACACGGCCAAATAGCAGTGATACAAGATCCGGTGGGCCTGGCCAAACTTGGGGTCGAGAGCGACGGCTTTTTGGAGGACAGCGATCGCGTCTTCGAATTTTCGTTTTCCCTGGATACGGTATGCCTGGCTGTAAAGCTTGAACGCTTCAGGCGACGTCGTGGTGATCCGGGAGGCTGGCCGAGCGATATCGCCGCGTATTTCGCGAGGCTTCACATTCAAGGCGATTTTGACGTTCCTGGACATTTCATCGGCTTTGGCGAAAATTTCCTTCTCGGGCCGGCACGTCGAGCGCGGGGAGCCTATAACTTCGCCCGTTTTGCCGTTCTGGACGAGAGACGTGATGACCACGTCCCCGCCGGACTTATTGAAGCTCCCAGTCAACACAAAGTCGACTTGAGCCTTTTCGGCCACTTTTCTGATATCTTCAGCGGAGAATTTCTCGGCTTCGGCCAGCGGACCGACGGCCTGGAACAGGTCCGATGTCTTGATGACGTCGATGAACTTCGATTGCCGGAGGTCGAGCGTGATCAGGTCGGCGAAGGCCATTTTCCAGGCATCCCAGGCTCCATCCCCGGTTTTATTTTCGAAGGGCAGGACGGCGAGCGTTGGGACTTGGGCCGGAACGGGAATAGGCGCATGAAGAAGAAAGATTAAGCCGAGGACGGCCAGGGCCGCCACGCCGACGGCGGCCCCGACAGCCACCCAAATCCATTTGGCCCTTTTGCGGCGCTCCGGGCGCGGAGCCTCGGCCAGGTGCAGCTTCTCGGCCATCCATCGGTCGAGTTCGTCCGTATAGGCGTAAACCCGGGCTCTGGGCGTCCCGTCCAGGCGATGGATGGGCAGGCTGAGTTCGTCCTCCCACCGATGGCAGGTCATCACCGAGCGGTTGAGGTGGGCAGCGATCTCCTTCCACGAATCGAGGACCTTTCTCTCTTCCATGGCTCCCCCCAAGAGCTATATCTTCTATTCTTCTTTGGTCAATATTCCCTTTTGTAAGTATATATAAATCAACGGAAAAACCATGTCAACCGTCAATCTGAATAAATAAAGGGGAATAAAGGGGGACGACGCATGGTGTCCCCATTTTCCCCTTTTCCGGTTGCCTTTTCCATCGGCGATGACGAGCTTCCTTAGAAATATGGATATATGCTAAACTCGTTCCCTAGAAAACGGGTGGGAAACAGGAGGTCGCCATGAATCTGCCGAATGAATTCTTCACCGTGAACAGCTTTTTAACGCTGGCCGGTTCCTACGGCATCGTGGTCATCGTCACGGCCGCCATCAACTATTTAATCGATGGAAAGTTCCCGCCCAAATGGATCGCCTTCGTCTTGTCGGAATCGATTTCTTTCATTGCCGCCTTCGCCCTGACCGCCCCTCCGGAAAAAGTCGGCTTGGCCATACGGGGCCTGATCGCCGTATTCAACGGCTTTCTGATCTTCGCCACGGCCGTCGGCCTAAACACCATCACGACGAAACCTGACGGCGAAGCCGTGCCCGGCAAGAAAAAACCCTATTGGGCCAGATGGTGAGCCCCTCTTCCGGGAAACAAAGGGGGACGACGTATAGTGTCCCCTTTTTCGCTTTATAGATTGAACGTATACGAATATTTGATCATGATCGCCCGACTGTCGTAGTACGGCAGGTGTGGGATCTTCCCGGCACGGTTGGTGTTAAGCCCTTCGTTGATGACCAGGTAGAGGTCGTTGCCTTCCCGGGGATTGAAGCGGAACCGGACATTGGCGATCACGGAGTCGACGGCGCTGTTATATTGGATGAAGGCCGAGGCCGAGAATTTCGTGCTGAACGTGGCCAGAAGGCGCGCCTGGGCGATATGGGCCGTCAGCCTTTGCTTGCGGGCGGGGAATTCAACCCGGTTGAACTCATAATATCCGCTCAGGGTGAGGTCCGAGGAAATGCCCCAGATAGGCCTGATTCCGACCGTCGCCCGCCGGCCGTCGTAAAACGACCCGGCATTGAGGGTCACCGTCGCGCTCAGGAGGCCTCCCATCGCCGTCTGGAAATAGCCGTCGAGCCCGAAAAACCGGTATTCTCCCGGCGGCACGAAGACCTTGTCGAAAAAGGAGATCTCCTCCCGCACGCTCTCGCGGGACAACTTGAAGACGAATTGCCCGTTCCAGCCGGACTTGGTAAAGAATCCCCAGCCCGGCCCGATCTCGGCCGATTCCAGCGAGTGGTCGTCATTGCGGAAAAAGACGTATCCGTCGGCGAATACCATGTGGGACGTCAGGAACGATTTCTCGCCGGGGAGCCATCCGTAGAGAACGCGGTTTCCGAGCCGGCTGAAATTCTCCCGCATCTCGAAACCCATCCCGGGATCGTAATCTCTTCCGGCGCGCGAAAGGCCCAGGTTGAAGCCCAAGCCCTGCTGCGTCCGCCGTTCCCAGCTTATTCTGAACCGGGCGGGGTCAAGCGAGACCGGCTGATTCTCCTTGCCGGTTTCGAACGACTGAGCCCAGTTCAATAAAAGATAATCGTCCCCGCGGACCCGGAAGATCCCGTCGACGCCGTAGACCGTGTTGTAAGAGCCGTTCGCGCCGAGCCGCGTCGTCAACATGCCGCCGATATACGAAAACGGATTAAAGACCCTCCGACGCAGGCGCAGGACGCCGAAATTCTCCGAAGGTAGGGATTCTTCGCGCAGGGGGGCCGTCTGCATGTCGAGGAACCCCATGTCCCAGGATCCGAGGCGGCCGATGAGACGGGCCCCGCCGTAGATGCGGACCGCTTGTCCTTCCTCGATCCCGATCCGCCGGCTGTAGAAAAGCTGGTTGTATTCGCCGAAGCTGAAGTCGAAGATCCCGGCGCGCTCCATGAAGAAAAGCCTTTTTTCGGGGAAGAAGAAGGAGAAGCGGGTCAGGTTGACCTGATAGTCGTCCGCTTCGACCTGGGCGAAGTCCGTGTTCAAGGTCAGGTCGAGCGTAAGATTGCTGGTCAGGCCGAACTTAACGTCCAGCCCCGCTTCGGTGGTCGGCTTGTCCGTCCGTACGTAGGCCGTCTCCTCGTCATTCAGGTCATTCGACTGTCCGTATCCGCCGAGGGCGTAAGGAGCGATATAGAGCGGTCTCCTCCCGCGCACTCCCTCGAGGATGATCTCGCGCGCTTGGGAGGGCTTCCAAATGGCCATCGTCCCCAGCTTTTGATCGACGGCTGGGAACACATCGCATTCCGTCTTGCGCGGGATCCAGCGGAAAGCGAGCAAGCCCATGACGACGCGGCCGTCCCGGTCCTGGAAACGAAGGCTGGAGAATGGGATCCGCATTTCGGCGAACCAGCCCTGGCCGTTCCGGACGACGGCCACGTCCCAGAACGTGTTCCAGCTGCTGTTGATGGGCATATCGGTGATCGAGCGGACCTCGGCGTCGTTGGAGACCGAACCGTCCCAGCGGAGCCCTGTCGGCGTGGTGTAAAACGCCAAGCCGTTTTCCTTGTCGTCAAAGGTGTCGAAAAGGACCCCGAACAATTCCGAGTTCGCCTCGAAATAGTCCCGCTTTTTGGAGGGCGATTGAATTTTATCGGGCTCGACGTCGTAAAGCCGGCCGGCGACGTAAAGGTAATCGTTATCGAAGCCGAGCAGAACCTCGGTTTTTTCCGAAGGGGGATTCCCATAGTTGGGTATGAACATGATCAATGGAAGCGGCTTGATGTCCTTCCAAGCGTCCTCCAAGCTCAAGCCGTCGAGGGTAACGGGCGCGGAAAGCTTCCGGATGACGATGGGTTCTCTGGCCTTAGGAAGCGACGCCGTTTCTTGGGATTGGACTTTAACCGGCAGAGCGGCCGTGAGCGCGATCGCCGCGGCCAATATCAGGATGTTCTTTTTGGATCCCACGACATACCCTCATTCATCGATTTAATTATAGGAAGCCGACGAAAATGTCAACGAAAATGGAGAAAGCCGACATGTCTGCAAACGTATCCATCCCTCAACCGGCGTATAATAATCAGCAGTTAAGGCGAAGGAAATATTCGGGTCCGGCGATAAATAGATAGAGAGTAGATCAACAGGCGACCGTGAACTTAAAAGATGATAGCACCTTGGTTCGGCGTTCCGTGGCGGGCAATGAGGCCGCGCTGGCGGAACTTTATAACCGATATGCCGACATGCTCTATGCCTTCATTTCGCATCTTGTTTACGATCCTCGTATAGACACGGCGGACATTTGGCACGATGCCTGGCTGGCGGCAATCCGGTCGCTGCACACCTTCGACCACAAAAGATGCCGGTTTTTTACCTGGTTGTGCAGTATCGCCCGGCACAAGGCCATGGATTCTTGTCGTCGGGCGGCGCGAAGGCCGGCCGAGTCGTTATCGAGCTTTTCGCCGGACCGGTTGGCGGCCTTGATTGATGACGGTCCCCTGCCGGAGGAGGCGATGGCGTCGAGCGCCGTCCGGACATCCGTGATAGAAGCGCTGGCCGCCTTGCCCGCCGAATACCGCCGGATGCTGGTGGCCCGTTACGCCGACGGCGCCACCGTGCAGGAAGCAGCGCAGCTGGCCGGCAAGAGTTACAAGGCGGCCGAATCGCTGCTTTCGCGGGCCAGAGCGGCCTTTCGGCTGGCTCTGAAAAAGGCGACCGGAGAGACGCATGATGGATAACAACGAACGCACCCGGGAAGAGAACGTCGCCAGGCTGGTTCGCGCCGGCCTTCCGGCCGAGGCGCGGCTTGATCCGCGGGTGAAACAGGACACGTGGCACCGCCTGTCCGCCGTTTGCAGGGCGAACCGCTCCGATGCTTTTCCGAATTTCGCCCTGATCCTGCTTGCCGGTGTCACTGGCTTCATGAGCTTGTGGGCGGTTTTCGAGTTAATGGTGCTAAAAAAACCTTTGGCCGTCTTGCCGACGGAGCTGGTGGTTGTTTCGGCTTTGAACCTGGCCGCTATTCTGCCGGCGTTCGTCATTTGGGTCAAGAACAAGAGGAGGCAATATGTCTGACAGATTCAAATCGAAGCTGCCATTTATCGCGGTGGCGGGCGTGTTAATGTTCCTGGCTACCTTAGTGCTTGAGTTGAAGCGCAAGCAAGCGTTCCTGATCGATACGGGCCAGAACCGCCCAGCCGTCCTGGCGCTCTTTTCAGAGTTGGAGAACATCCATCCCGATTCCGCTGATGACACCCGATTGGCGCAATGGGCCGATCGCGTCGCCAAAGAGCCCGAGATCGGCAGGGTTGAATTGTTCACGCCCGACGGCCGCATCATCCTCAGTCCTCTAAAAAAAGGACCATTAGCCTTTCTGATCGGCAAAACCGCGGCTGACGTCAAGGATTTGGTCTCGCCGGATATATACGGCGCCTTGGACGCGCTGTCGGATTCCGATCTGCCGCGAGAACAGCGGAACATGCTTCTGGCCGCTTTTGCCATTCGCGCGGAAGGAACGCATAACGATATCTATCGCCATATGCTCAGGCCGGTGCGAAACGCCAAAAGCGAAACCGTGGCGATTGCGGGGATCGCCTATGCCATCAACCGATCCTCGATCAACGGGATGGACTTGGCGTATTACGTGCTCGGCGGATTGGCCCGACTGCTGGGCTTCGGCGCATACTTGTTGTCTTTGACGATATGGGTGTTCCTCGACGCCAGGAGTCGTCAAAGCCATCCCTGGCTCTGGGCGGCGTTTGTCCTTGTGGGCCAACTGATTGGGTTGCTCGTTTACTTGCTGGCCAGGAAGACAACGAAAGAAACCTCCGCAGTCTGACCAAAGCTAGCCTTATTATGTTTGCAAGGCGTGTATTACGAAAGGAGAAAAAATGAAATCAACGCTTCGTTTTATCCTCTTATTATGCCTGGGATTCATGACGACGGACGGTTCTCCATCGACGGCGGCCGGGGCCCCGGGCTTTGCCCGGGGGTCCACTTCCGCCGCGAAGGCTCGTCCCTTGACGATTATTCGACAAGGTCGGCGAGACGGCACGATCGTAAGACAAGACAACGGGTTTCCGTTTGTCGCGATCGAAGATTGGGTCGCCGCTATAAAAAGTCAGTCCCGTTTTGATGAAACGGATTTTCGAAGGAGGTTCCCTTCGGAAAAATTTCACGAGTATAAGGACAAGATCAAATTTCCCTTTGACACGTATGAGGAGTGGATCAACGCACTGAAGAATAAATCTGAACGTTCTATCCGTCTATTCGATGAGGCCGGCTTCCGAAAGACGCACTCGGGCGAGGACGTTGCCCGGTTCATAAAGGACGTTGAATGCGTCCGTGCCGGCTATGTGAGCGACGGGATGGTGATCGAGGGGTTTATTCTAAAGCCCCGGAACATTGCCGCCAGCGTGAAACTGCCCGTCATCATCTATAACAGAGGAGGCAATCAGGACCTCGCGATCATCGATTATGAAAAATTATACAGCCTGCGAAAGTTTATCTATGCCGGTTATGTCGTCGTCGCAAGCCAGTATCGCGGCGGCGGAGGGAGTGAGGGTCGGGATGAATTCGGCGGCGCGGACGTCAACGACGTCCTGAACTTGATCCCATTGATCGAGTCGTTTCCCTATGCCGACGGAGGCAGGATCGGCATGTTCGGTTGGAGCCGCGGAGGCATTATGACGTATTTATCGTTGGCGAGGACAAAGCGAATCGCGGCGGCCATCATCGCCGCCTCGCCGACGGATTTGGCCCTGGCCTTTAGGATGCGCCCCGAAATGGAAACCGTGGCCTTAAGGTTAATTCCTAATTATGCGAATGAAAAAGAGCAAGCGATACGATCCCGTTCGGCGATATCCTGGCCTGATAAACTGAATAAAAAAACCCCTCTGCTGCTCCTTCAGGGGAGCGATGACCGGAATTGCGAACCTTCCGACGTGCTGAAAATGGCTTTGCGTTTATATGAGACAAAGCATCCTTTCCGCCTTGTCTTTTTTGAAGGCGGTACGCACGGACTCAACGAGCACGAAAAAGAAGTCGATTCACTTATCCTGAATTGGTTCAACAAGTATCTGCGCGATACAGGGAAGTAGTGTATCTATACGGTAAGGATCGTCGCGTGGCGCGAAAAAGAAAATCCCTATTTCTCTACCACAGGCCGGGCTGCGCGGCGCTTCCAAGACTGTAAAACAGTGTCACCAATCGTCACCGGCAACAGAGGTCAAGGGACGAGCCTTCGTCGTTTCTGTCCCCTTCTCCCTCATCAAAAATATTGCGCTTCGAGAAATGACGCGGTCAAGGCGCGCGGTTCTTATTTTACCGCTAATTCGATAGAATAGCTCTATCCGAATTCAGATCGCATCGACAAATGCAAGGAGCGTCGAAATGAAAAAACGCAATCGCATCCTCGGAGCCTTCATTTTAATATCCCTCGCCATCGGCACGGCGGGCCTCTACGCTCAAGTCCGCAACGTCGACCGCCGCATCGCGGCCGTCATCCAGGAGATCCTGCCCGACCTCATCGCCATCCGCCGGGACATCCACGCCAACCCCGAGCTCTCCCTCCAAGAGACGCGGACGGCCGCCCTGGTCGCCGACCGTTTCAAAGCCCTTGGCTTCGAGGTCCGCACCGAGATCGGAGGACACGGCGTCCTCGGGATCCTCCGCGGCGCCAAGCCCGGTCCCGTCGTCGGCCTGCGCGGCGACATGGACGCCCTGCCCATTACGGAGGAGACCGGCCTGCCCTTCGCCTCGAAGGTCCGGGCTGTCCGCGATGGAAAAGAATACGGCGTCATGCACGCCTGCGGACACGACATCCACACTACGGTCCTGCTGGGCGTCGCGACCGTCCTCTCCCGCCTCCAAAAAGAGATCGCCGGGACGGTGCTTTTCATCGCCCAGCCGGCCGAGGAATATGGGCGAGGCGGCGGGGCGGCGGAGATGATCAAAGAGGGCGTATTCAAGGACATCAAACCGGCGGCCATGTTCGCTTTTCATGTCGACGACACGGCACCGGCCGGGGTCATCAAGTACGTGCCCGGCTTCGCCATGGCCAACGTCGATTCGGCCGCGATCTCGGTCCTTTCCGACGGATGTCACGGAGCGAATCCCAACCTTTGCGTCGATCCCATCGTCGTCGGGTCCCAAATCGTCGTCGCCATTCAGGTCATGATCGCCCGGCAGCTGAACGTCCATAACGACACGGTGATCACCGTCGGCTCGTTCTACGCCGGATCGGCCAGCAACATCATCCCTGAGCGGGCCGACCTCCGGGCCACCATCCGCACTTACGGCGAGGACCAGCGCCGCCTCGTCCGGGAAAAGATCGAGCGGACGGTCGCCAGCGTCTGCGCCGCCGCCGGCGCCCGCTACACGCTCGATTACCAGATGGGCACGCCGGCGACGTACAACGATCCGGTGCTCATCGGCGACGCGGCCGCCGTGGCCGAACGGATCCTGGGCAAAGCGAATGTCAAACAGGACTTGCCGGACATGGGCGGCGAGGACTTCAGCTACTTCGCCCGGGAAGCGCCCTCGGCCATGCTCTTCCTGGGCGTCGAGCCGAAGGGAGCGACTGCGACCGTCCATTCGCCTTATTTCGTGGCCGATGAGGACGGGATCGGGGTCGGGGTCCGGGTCATGACCGCGGTCCTGCTCGACAAGCTCGAGCGCCTCCGGACGAAGAAATAATAAACTGAAAAGAGGGACACTGTGCCACGTCCCCCTTTTTAATTTCGGTGACAGATAACTCAATCACTTATTTCTATGCGGCTTGAAGAGGTGCCGGGAAAGGAGAATTAAGTGATTGAGTTATCTGTCACCATAATTTAGGAAAAGCCGCAGGGCCCGGATGATGTGCGGGCGCAGCTCCCTCCGCGGCACGACATCGTCTAAAAAACCGTGATCGCGGACAAATTCCGCGTGCCGGAATCCCTTCGGGATCTTCTCCTTGATCGTCTGGTCCACGACGCGGTCCCCGGCGAACAAAATGAAGGCGTTGGGCTCGGCGATGTTGATATCGCCCTGCATGGCGAAGCTCGCCGTCACGCCCCCCGAGGTCGGATCGGCTAAGACCGAGATGAACGGGACGGCCGCCTGGTCGAGCCGGGCGATGGCCCCGCTCACTTTGGCCATCTGCATCAGCGACAGCGCTCCCTCCTGCATGCGGGCTCCTCCTGAGCAGGAGACGATGATCAGGGGCTTTCGTTCCTTGAGCGCCCGCTCCGCGGCACGCGTGACCTTCTCGCCGACGACCGAGCCCATGCTCCCGCCCATAAAGCCAAAATCAAGAGCCGAAATGACGACCGGGATGCCGCCCATCGTCCCGACGGCGTTGATCACGGCTTCCGGCAGAGACGTTTTTATTCGATGGTCCTCGAGCCGTCGGGCATAGCTTTGGGTGTCCACAAATTCCAAGGGATCGCAAGGGCAAATGCCGTGGTCCACGAGATCGTATTTTCCCTCATCGAACAGCATCGCCAGGCGCTCCGGTGCGGAAAGATGAAAATGGAAGCCGCAGTAAGGGCAGACGTAACAGCTATCGATGATGTCGTTGCTGTAAACGAACTTCCGGCAACTGTCGCAGCGAGTCCACTGATTCTCGCGCATGGGCTTACCTGATTTGAGCGTATCAGCGAAGCAGTGGGTTTGTCAACGAGGCAAAAATGGGGTCGCGTCTACACTTTCCGCTCTAGAAAGTGAAAAGTGTAGACGCGACCCCAAGTTTCTCAACGACGGGACAAGATCCGCTTCTGCTCTTTCTTCTCACCAAATGTCCGCGGGACGTGGACCTTCGCCCCCGTGATCGGGTCGAGGCCGGTGTGATACATGCAGGTCGAGACGGTCATCGGCGTCGGGGTGAAGATCTGGACGCCCTCGACCGGCCTCTCCCCTTCCCGCTCCAGCCGCCTGATCTCCCGGGCCAGATCGCGCGCTTCGTTCGGCCCGCTCCCCGGATGAGCGACCATGAAGTAATACTTGAGATGCTGTTTGCGGCCCTGGTTGGCCTTCTTGAACGCGCGCCGGAATTCCTCGAGCGGCGGGACGTCCTTATTCATCAGGCGCAGGACCTCCGGCGAAACATGTTCGGGCGCGATCTTGAGCAGGCCGGACAGATGATGCTCGCTCAATTCGCCCAAATACTCTTCGCTCTCCATGGCCAGATCGTAGCGGATGCCGCTCCGGACAAAGACCTTTTTAACGCCCGAAACGGCCCGCGTTTTGCGCATCAACTCGATGAGGCGCCGGTGGCTCCGATCGAGCCGCTTGCAGCTTAAACAGTTTTTCTCGCATCTTTCGCGGGCCTTGCAGTCCATTCCGTACATGTTGGCCGTCGGCCCGCCCAGGTCGTCGATAGTGCCCTTGAAATCGGGATGCTTGACCAGCCGCCGGATCTCGTCGAGGATCGAACCCTCGCTCCTCGACACGATCCGGTCGCCCTGGTGGAGGGCCAGCGAGCAAAACGAGCAGCGCCCAAGACAGCCGCGGTGGGTGACGACCGAGAACTGGGCCATCTTGAACTCGGGAAAATGGGCCGGGACCTTGCGCGAAAAGGGCAGGCCGTAGATCCAATCCAAGTCGGCGGTCGTGTAATCGGGCATGGGATACTGCAGGACATAGCGGGTGTCGTGGCGCTGGGCGAGAGGACGGCGGTTGGAAAAAGAGTTCTGGGCCCGGATGAAAGCGTCTGGCCCCGCAGAGACCTCCTCGAACGAAGGGATCTCGGCGAACTCGGGCGGCAATTCCTTGCGCGCGACGCACGTCCCGCGGATCCCGGCGAGGTCCTCGCCGTCGGCCAGGCGGCGGGCGATCTCGATCGCCTGAAGCTCGCCGGGCCCGTAAACCAGGATGTCCGCGCGCGAATCGATTAAGAGGCTCCGCCGGACTTTGTTCTCCCAGTAGTCGTAGTGGGCGAAGCGGCGCAGGGAGGCTTCGATCCCGCCGAGGACGATGGGCACTACCGGGAAGAGCTGTCGGATCTTGTTGGCATAGACGAGAACGGCCCGGTCGGGCATTCCGGACGCATAGGGCTCGTGTTCGTCCTTGGCCCGGGCCCGCTTGAGGGCCGTGTAATTGACCAGAAGGCTGTCAATAGAGCCGGCCGTGATGCCGAAAAAGAGGCGCGGCGGGCCGAGTTTTTTAAAATCCGCGTCGCCTTTCCAGTCGGGCCGCTCGATGACGCCGACGCTGTAGCCCTTGGCCTCGAGTACGCGGGCGATGACCCCGACGCCCGACAGCGGATGGTCGGCGTAGGGCTCGCCGCTGATGAGAATGACGTCGAACCCGGAACCTCGAAGAGATATCATGTTTTATGTGTCATCACGAGGAGCCTAGCGTTGCGTCTCAATAACGGCTTTACAATTATCCTGGAACTGTCATTCCCGCGAAAGCGGGAATCCAGATTGAACCAGTTCTTTCATTTTAATATTCAATCCTCCGGAACAGCACCGCGCCGAAGCCGGCGTTAAGGACGAGCAGGCCGCCGGCGATGAGGAACGGATATTGGAGCCCGTAGCGATAGCCCAGCGGCGAGAAGATCAGGGCGCCGGCCATCTGCCCCAGGATCGAGATGGCCGAGATGAGCCCCGCGCTTCCGCCGATCGTCCGCTTTTCGAAGAGGCGCGCGGTGAACAGGGTCAGCAGGGCGCCCAGGGCGCCGTCTCCAATCTCGTGCACGACCCGGAAAGCCAGCGACACATAGACGTTGGAATGGACCATGAGGACCAGGCCCGCGCCGGAGAGGAACATGGCCAGAACCAAGAGGCGCTTGTTGGCCCGGAGGTTGAACTTCAGGAGCCCGACCAGGAAGGCCGAAAACGATAAAAAGAACAATCCCGCCGACATGTAATACGAAACCTGGAGGTTGTCCAGCCCGAACGCTTTCTGGAGGAACGGACCGTAGACGGTCCCTTCGACGCTCCAATGCAGGGCCAGGATGAAGACGAAGAGGATGAACAGCAGGGTCTTTGTCTGGAACAGGTTCTTTCGATAGTCTCCTAGCGAAACCATATGGAATTTTTCATGGTCAAACCGCCGCGTGGCCAAAAGGACCAGGAGAAGGATCGCGGCGAAGACGAGGAGCAGGACGCGGAAATCGGCGAACCGCGTCAGGAACCCTCCGCCGACGACGCCGACGGCCGGCCCGAGGCTGATCCAGAAGACGTAGATCCCGTATTTCCGGTTCTGATCCATCACTTTCTCGTCCTTGTAATAAAGGCTGTTGAACGAGACGTCGAGAGCGTTGTTGGCCATGCCGAGGCAGAGAAAGGCGGCGCCCATGAGATAAAAACCGTCGGCGTAAGCCATGACCAGGAGCAGCAAGCTTTCAGCGAGCAAACCCGCTCGGATGACGCCGGCCATGGAAACGCGGTCGTTAATCCAGCCTGTCGGGAAGGAGATGAGCAGCGGCGCCAAGGCCCACAGGGAAATGATCGCGCCGATCTGCAAACCGCTCAGGCCGATCTTCAGGAAATGGAGAGGCATGAGGAAGAGGAGCGAGGTGACCGTCAGCTTGCGGAAGAAGTTGATGAAATGGATCCGGGCGTGCATAAGGGGGATATTATAGCGGTTTTCAGGAATTTCCGTGAGCATGAACGGAAGGAGAACGAACTGGCCGTCAGCGGCTTAGGTAGGCGCGAATTTATTTCTTGACCGGGCAGAGGCGGTTGAGCTCCTCGAACCAGTTTTGAACTAGGATCATTTCGGTGACAGGCGTGGGTTTTCTGTTTTCGCGCTTGGTCATGAGAAATCGTTGCCCGTCGAGGGACAGGTCCCAGCTGCGTATGGGGTAAGTGCGACCGTATCCGGGTTTCTCAAACAGGAGGCGCGGCTTGTCGGTCGCGAAGCCACCGTCTGTCCGGACATCCACGACCCACACTTGATCCTCCCATCGATAGAAAAGCTGTTTGCGGTTTCTTGCCCAAAGCGGCTCGCCGCCTCCTTCGCTCGATACCTGCTGCTTCATGCCTGGACCGGGGAAAGGCCGGACATAAACTTCCTGGCGATTTGACTCATCGGATGTGTAAGCCATCCAGAGACCGTCGGGCGAGAACTCTGGATACCACTCAGCGTATTTCGAATTCAGGAACGGCGTCACGCGTCCTGAGCGGACGTCCAGCAAGGCAATGTCGGAGCCCGTATCCGGGCGGAAATCCACGAAAGCTAGCGTTTTCCCATCCGATGACCATGATCCTGGGCGTTGACCATATTCGCTTGTTGTCAGGCGCTCCATCGGTGAGCTTCCATCGTAAGGTTGCCAGAACAGGCTATCTGCCGTGGATTTTCCCCATGAGAAAAGCAGCCGTTTTCCGTCGGGAGTCCAGATCGTATAGAAAGTCCATCCCTCGCTAGTCAGCCGACTATTCGTGCCTCTGCCCAAGTCATACACATAGACCAGAAACTCTCGACCCGCAGTTGCGTAGGCTACTCTCTGGCCATCAGGAGAAAGACGCAGAGCGCCGAAAGAGAACTGCAAGGCCGCGGCTGGCTGCTCTATTCCTCTCTGATCCATCCATACGAGCGAATTGCTTGGGGGCGGAGGAACGCCGCCTGGTGCATAAATGAGCGACCCGGTGTCAGAGATGCCGAGCTGACTGGCGCCAGTGTGATGATTATACGTTAAGCCGAAGGCCTGCATGACGTTTTCCACGAGCGCGACCGGTTGGCCGATGACCTCCAGCTTAGCTAGATCAAATCGCGCGGCCATGAGCGTCCCCTGCCTCAAGAAAACAAGATGTCCCGTGGGAACGTACCTGGCATCTGCGGCGTCCTGAAACAGGGGACGCCACTCGCCGGTATCGAGTCGGAGCAGAGCAAGCCAGGGTTTCGGATCAAAGCCGTACTTCATTACGGTGAACAGCACGGCCTTCCCATTGGGAAGCCAGAATGGCAACCGGTGGCCCGACTCCTCCCGCTTCGGATCAGGCTTGGTTAACGTCTCGGGTTTCCCGCCTTCAGCCGATACCCTTGAAAGCCCGACTTCATCTCCATCTGAAAACACAATGCTGTTATCACGACCCCAATTTGCACCATAGAGAATTGAAGCGTCGCACAAAATACTCGGGACACCACCCTCAACGAGAACCTTCTTTAATTTGCCGTCTGCCCAGAATCCCACCCAGCGGCTGTCAGGTGACAGGAAGGGACTAGTACCCCCTTCTGCTCCAGCGATGGGCTTAGCCGCCGATTGGTCCATTCTCCGCAAGTACAACTGAGGCTTTGCCTGAGGGCCGGGATTCTCTTCGATTGCGCTGTAGACGATAAACTTGCCGTCGCTGGAAATGGCCACAGCAGTTCGGCTGGGACGCTCCATGTCTCGGGCCCGGCCTTCCAGTCGGTGACCCGGCTCGACCTTGATGGTTGACGAGACGACCGAAGCGGGAGGAGCGGGCTGCGGATGCTTGATTAATGCCCGGCCGATTAGGATGCCAGCGAAAAGCATGACCGCCGCACCAGCAACCAGCCATAGAAGCGAGGGCCGCTGGGGATCCTGCGCCGCTTCGGAGGGATGGACGACCGGCGCTTCAAACAACTCGATCCGGGCGTCGGCGATCTCATGGAAGCGGAGGTTCCGGTCTTTCCGGAGACAGCGGGCGAGGACGGCGCGGATGTTCGCCGGCAGGTCCTTCGGCAGCGCATCCCAATCCGGCTCGCCTTTGAGCACCACCGCGAGAACCTCGGTAATCGTCTCGCCGGGAAAGGCCGTTCTTCCCGTCAGGCATTCGAAGAGGATGCAGCCGAAGGCCCAGATGTCCGCGCGCTTATCCACCGTCTTTCCCTTGGCCTGCTCCGGGCTCATGAAGGCCGCCGTCCCGAGGATAACACCCGGCTGGGTCATCTCGGCCGTGATCGTCGGCGAGTCGACGATGACTCCGACCGGCGACCTGTCCAGAAACGCCCTGGCCAGCCCGAAATCCAGGATTTTGACCTTTCCCTCGGGCGTGAGCTTGATGTTCGAGGGCTTCAAGTCGCGGTGGACGATGCTCTTCTCGTGCGCGGCCTCGAGACCCTCCGCAATTTGGCGGCAGACCTCGAGCGCCTCCTCGACCGGAAGCGGCCCCCGCCCCAGCCGCTGGGCCAGCGTCTCCCCTTCGACCAGCTCGAGGACGAGGAAGCGCTTGCCCTCCGCCTCCTCCAGGCCGTAGATCGCGGCGATGTTGGGATGGTTGAGCGCCGCCACAAGCTTGGCTTCGCGCTCGAAGCGGGCCAGCCTCTCCGGGTCCCCGGCGAAGAGGTCGGGGATCACTTTGATGGCAACCTGGCGGTGAAGGCGCAGGTCCTCGGCCCGAAAGACCTCGCCCATGCCTCCGGCCCCGATCTTTTCTAGGATCTTGTAATGCGAGAGGACTTTCCCGATCATTTTCTAAGCGCCCTAATTTATAGTAACCCTATCATCCCTGGACGAATCGTGTCAAGAAAAAGCAAAGGCGGCGCAAGTATCTCCATTCTCGTGATTCTTATCGGCGCTAAAGTCGCCTCCAATTCCCTCGGATCGTTACCTTATTATCGGCCGATGATATCTCCGGCCCAGAGCGCGGCCAGAAACAGACGCCAGGGCATGAGGCGGATATTCCCGACTTTACGCTCTTCCCTTTCATTACAGACGACGATCGCCTTTTTCGGCGAGTATTCATCCCTGAAGGAGGCCAGGGCGCGGAGCTCCCTGTCGTCCACCCGGCTTGAGCCCTTGACCTCCAGAGCGACTTCTCCGTCTCCCAAGATGAAATCGACCTCGTGGCCGGATTTCGTCCGCCAGTAGCGAATGTCATAACCCAATTCCCGGTAAGAGGAGTGGGCGGCGAGTTCGGTGAAAATGAAGTGTTCGAACGCCCGGCCGAAGAGGGGGCCGCGCGCCTCAGGGATCCGCCTCTTGACGACGGCGCCCGCCACCCCGACGTCGAAAAGGAAAAATTTCGGGGCCCGGGTGATGACCTGGCGCGAAGGTCTTTTAGCGAACGGCTCGACCAAACGGCCTAGGAGCGTGTCGGCCAGGATCTGAAAATATTCCTTGACCGTTTTTGAATCCACTCCGGCATCCCGGGCGATATTGGAGTAATTGATCATCTCCCCGTGGGAATAGCCCATGGCGTCGAAAAAACGGGCGAAGGCGGGGATGTTCCGCGTCAGTCCTTCGGCAAAAACTTCTTCCTTGAGATAATCCCGGACATAGCCGTCGAGCGATTTCCGCCAGGAATCCTGAAAATAGTGGTCGGGGATCATCCCCCGGTTCAAGGCTTGGAGGAGTTCGACCCGGGGGAGTTCCGCGGAAACAAGAGGGAACATCTCATAGCGCCAGGCCCGGCCCCCAAGGAGGTTGGCCTTGCCTCTTTTCATCTTTCGGGCGCTCGAGCCGCACAAGATGAAACGAAGGTTCTTGTTCTCGATCAGCCACTGGACTTCGTCCAGAACGGCCGGAACCTTTTGGACCTCGTCCAGGATGACCGGCGCTTTGAGCCGGGCCGGGTCCTTGGCCAGCAGCTGCTCTCTCAGGAGAGACGGCCTTTTGGAGAATTCCAAAGCTAGGTCCGTTTTCAGAAAATCATAGGACAGGCTGTCCGGAAAGGCGTCGCGGAGGTACGTGGTCTTGCCCGTTTTCCTGGGCCCCCAGAGAAAAGCAGACTGCCTCGCAGGAAGGTCAATTTTTAGGATTCTGGGCGTCTTTGCCATCAAGAAATGTTCTCCATTTTAGTTTAACCAATTCGGAATATATTCCAAAATAGTTTATTTGTCAAGCGACCCCGTTGACACCCAAACTTGCGGATAGCCTTTCTTTTTCTATGTGGACGTCAGGGATATAAAGTGAAACACCTAATTCTATTTTTTGACCGGACAGAGGCGGTTGAGCTCCTCGAACCAGTTCTGGACCAAGTTTAATTGGGTTACTTCCGTAGGAGTGTATTTTGGCCGTTCCCGAATCAGGAAGCGCCAGCCGTCCGGGGTGATGTCGTAGCAGCGTATCGGTTCTCCGCCACCGGCGGCGAACTTTAAGAGCACCTTCGGTGTTCCGACGGGCAAATCCTGGCCCGGGGGGATATCGACCTTCATCAGCTTTGTGTAGTCGAGGTTCCAATAGAACAGCTCCCGCCCATCCGGCGCCCACAACGGAGCGTTCCCACCCTCGTTGGAGATCGTCACCCTTCCGTCGCCGCCCGGAAAGGAACGAAGGTAAATCTCGGACCGTACCGATTCGTTGGAAGCATAGGCCAGCCGGCGGCCGTCCGGGGAGAACTCTGGATATAATTCGCGCGCCTGCTCCGGGCTCATGTAGGCCGCCGTTCCCAGGATGACGCCGGGCTCGGTCATCTGGGCCGTGATCGTCGGAGAGTCGGCGATGTCGACGCCTGTCGTCTCGCCCGCATACGCCTTGGCCGAGCTTCTCCAGAACCTCATAATGCCCGGCGATAAGCGTTCCCGGCGTGGTTAAATGGACGGGCGATTCCAGAGTTTTCGTATGGCCACGCTCGGTTCCCTTTGTTTCGGTGGCCCCAAGGTTAACAGAGGGGCAGGCGGGAAGTCAAACGGGCTAAAAACTTCGAAGTCTTCGAGGCTTCAGTCGAGCGCGGCCGAAGAGATGACTTTCGCCCTTTACGGGGCCCAAGGCAACTCGGGTGAGGGCGTCCTGGCACAAGGATTCTAGGACTTGACTAATTTGTATAATAATGCAAATAAGTCTTGACTATTTTGTAGCATGATGCATAATAGCCACATGCGGAGATACTTGGAAGAACCCATCAAGCGGGACCTCGGAAAAAAAATCGTCCTCGTTTCGGGACCACGGCAGGTGGGGAAAACGACGCTCTCCCGCCAACTCTTCGAGTCCTGTGTTTATCTCAATTTCGACTCCGGTCCCGACCGGGAGATGACCCGCAAGCTCGAATGGGACCGAAAAGCCCAGCTCGTCATCTTCGACGAGCTCCACAAAATGAAAAACTGGAAGTCCTGGCTCAAGGGTGTTTATGACACGGAGGGCATTCCGCCGGCCATCCTCGTCACCGGATCGGCGCGCCTGGACCTTTACCGAAAGGGGGGGGACTCCATGGCCGGCCGTTTTTTCTCTTACCGGCTCCATCCCCTGTCCGTCCGCGAGATAAGCGATTTTCTCCAAGAGAAGCCGGAGGACGCGGTTCTTCAGTTGCTGCGCCTCGGGGGATTCCCGGAACCGTATCTCGGCAAAGACGAAGACTCGGCTCGAAGATGGAGAAGGACGCACATCGATACGATCATCCGTCAGGACCTTCTGGACCTCGAGAAGATAAGAGCCTTAAGGTCCGTTGAGACTTTAATCGACCTCCTCAGGATGCGCGTCGGCTCTCCGACATCTCTGAACTCTCTTGCTGAGGACCTCCAAGTGTCCCCCCACACGGTCCGGCATTGGCTCCAGGTTCTGGAACAGCTCTGCGTCGTGTTCCCGGTCCGGCCCTACCATCGGAATATCGCGAGGAGCCTTCTCAAGGAGCCCAAGTATTACTTTTATGATGTGGGCGACGTAAAAGACGACGTTGGAGCCCGGCTTGAAAATCTCATCGCCGCGGCTCTGCTCCGCGAATTGCATCTCATTGAAGACACGACCGGGAGGAAAACGGCGCTCCACTACCTGAGGGACAAGGAAAAGCGCGAAGTGGATTTCTTGGCCGTGATCGACGGCCGCCCCGTGCTTATGGTCGAGGTCAAAGCGGGAGACGACAGCTTCGAGAAATCCCTGTTCCGATTTCGCCGTTATTTGCCCGGCGTTAGGGCGGTTCAGGTCGTCCTCGGCCTCAAGAGGGCAAAGAATTCCGAGGGAGTGGAAATGACCGCCGCGCACCAATTCTTGGAGAAGCTCTCTATTTCTTCCCAACCGGCACTAAGCGCTTGAGCTCCTCGAACCAGTTAAAGACAACTCTCAGGCTTTGGGGCGTTGTGCCGTCGCCCTGGCGAACAAACAGGAACTTCTGGTTGTTCGGCGAAACGCAGTAGAACTGGTTGCGTCCTCCGATTTCCTCGGCAAACATCCCCTCTAAAAGGACCAGTTCCTGCCCGGGTGTAAAAGTTGGGCTCATCTTTACAGGCACGGCTACCAGCTGGTTCCGGCGCCGATAATACAGCTCCTTGCCGTCAGGAGACCACATCGGTTCCCGGCCGCCGTGGGTCGAAACAATTTGGGGCCCCTTCGGGCTTTTCGGAAACTGCTGGACGTACACTTCGTCTCTTCCCGATTCATCGGAAGCATAGGCAATCCAATTGCCATCAGAGGAGAAGACCGCGGAACGCTCGTTTGCCGGGGTCACTAAGAAGGGCTCCGGTTTCTTTTCGCCCTGGAGAGGGAGTATCCAAATGTCCCGGCCGGTTTGAGGATGCAATTCGTAGTAGGCCAGGTATCGTCCGTCCCGCGAGATGTCGGTAATCCACTTGGGGTGCTGGTTGGCGAACAGCAATTCTGCGCTTCCAGCGGCTTCAACGCGAATCCAGAACAGGTTGACGCCGGAGGGATCTGTATTACTAAAGGCGACGCGCCGGCCGTCAGGAGACCAAACCGGGGCGCCCGCACTTCCTGACGAAGTCAGCTTTCGCCGCCCACCCCGTTCCAGGTCATACAGGAATATGGAGCTTTCGGCGCCGGAAGTTTGAGGTATCGCGACTGTTCGTCCATCCGGGGACAACCGAGGCCGGCCGTTGATTTCGCCTTCTATAGGAATGGGAGTTACTTCTCCGGTTCTATTGATCCAAGCCAACTCCAGGCTTTGCCTTGACGTGCCCAACGGAAGGTAAAGCAAGTTACCTGACTTTACCCTAAAAAATGTACACTATAAATCGAATAACCGCAAACCATAGGAAAATCAAGCACTTTCGAATGATCCGGGACTTGACATTTATGATGTT
>Ga0315284_10000798_pt1 | contig 43325 bp, 23 predicted proteins | sample YL17G09_16_MG_FD_203696 | JGI IMG/M metagenome (GOLD analysis project Ga0315284, IMG submission 203696) | Sediment microbial communities from Yellowstone Lake, YNP, Wyoming, USA - YL17G09_16 | ecosystem: Environmental > Aquatic > Freshwater > Lake > Sediment | place: USA: Wyoming | collected...
TGTCTTGCCGTCAGGGTTGGGCACCTGCCAGCGCTCCCAGACGTTCAGGCCGCGTGCTGGCTCGCCCAGCGACTCGGTCCGCAGGGCCGGCGCCTGTTCCAGCAACTGTTTCAGGTCCGGCTGTTCGGCGACGCGCCAAGACTCGCCGGCGGCGAGGTCGCGGCTCAGCAGAAGCATCGCGGCTGCACACAATCCCAACACATGAAAGACCTTCGTGCTCATGTTCATTCCTTTCCTGCTCACCCATGTCCCCGCTCGTTCACGGGCCGCGAGGAGAAGTCAGCTCCTTGAACTTCGCGTAGACCTCCAGATCATCCGAGGCGCCGCCGAACGTGAACGGGAGATGCTGGTTGCTGTTTCCCAGCATCAGGCCCCAGGAAGCGCCGTTGCTGATGCATATTTCGGCGGCCTGGGCGCCTTCGCGGCCGGTCTTGGCGTCCTCGTTGCAGACGATCGGCTTGTTCCATGCCCTCAGCGCGGCGATTCACGCCGGCATGTCGCGGATGGGCGTGTTATTGAAGTGAATCAGGAGGAAGTCGCTGGCGCGGGCCACCTCCCGATCCAGATCACCGCCGCCCGCGCCGGATACGCTGATCAGGATGTCAGGAGCCGCTTCCTTTCCCGCGCGGATCAGCTCCGCGATGCCTTGGGAACTTCGCAGGATGGGGCGATCGAACCCGCCGTGGCCGAATTCATTGGCGACCTCGACCACGACGTTGGTGAACCCGCATTCTTTGATCCATCGCAGGACATTGAGGAGGCCTGCTCGGACGGCCTGGTCGTCGCGGAGGACCTGATCCTGGCGCTGGTAGTAGCAGCCCAAAACCACGGCCGCCCCGTAACGGTCGCAGGCCTCGATCGCGCGCCGCACGCGGCGCATGTAGCTCTCGCGCAGTGATCCATCCGGATTGAATGCGGAGTTGACTGCACCTTCATAGCCGGGATAGCCACCCTGGAGGCACAGCGTGAATGCGCGAACGCCGTGCTCGACATAGTCAGGAACGCGGGCGATGAAGCGATTGGTGTTGGCCTCGGCGTCGAAGTCGGGCTTGTTGCGGTCCTCGAAGACCGCATTGACCATCCGTACATTCATCAACAACCCCTCGGCCGGCGCGCCTAGATACGTGATCGATCCGTTGATCTGCCACTTGCCGTCCTTGATCGAGATGCGGGTTCGCGTCGAGGCCGCTCTCGCCTGCCCCAATGCTTCGGGCGTTGACGCCGCCATGACGGTCACAGCGATGAAAAGCCAGGTCGTGAACTGCCCCATGGCCCTCTCCATTGCCTCAGCGGCGTAGAATCGGCAACTCGATTTGCGACAATCGGGTTGCCCCTTCCGGTCGAATGCCCAGGAAAATCGCCTTTTTCCCCTCCAGCGGCACATCCGTCGTGCTGTAAACCATTCCGTTGTATCCGCCGACGCCCGGCGGGGTTATGATGCCGCCAGGAGCGGGAGTTGCCTTGTCCCAGCCGATCATGTGAATGTTCTGGAAGGCATATCTTACCTGGTGCCGAACCTTGTCCTCGTTCTTATTGCGCGACCAGGTCAGGATCAGCCGGTCTTCATCGGGCACATACGTGGCCGCGACGCTGTAGACCTGCTCGTCGGCCTCCTCGTGCGATTCGCGATAGAACACAAACTCGTCAAGCCGGTAGATCGCCGGATAGCTTGTTGGCTTGCCGATCCCTTCCATGTAGAACCGGGTGAGCGTATCGAAGTAGTTGTACTGCTCTTCTCTGGTCGGGTGCGGCTGGTTGCCGTGTTCGGTTCCGCCGCTGGCGCCCCGGAAATGGTGTGGGTGCATGTTCAGCACGACCCTGGTCCACGTGCCCGTTGCCGGGAGGTTCAGGTGATGATACCAATGGCCGCCGCCGGTTTCGTCGGAGTGTCGGTCCTCACCGTTGATGCGCTTCACGTACGTCCCAAACTGGACGGTTTCGTGCCCGCCGAGGTCCATCGGCCGGCCATTCCTGGGCACTTGAATCCAGAAGCTCATGCGGTTGTAGCTGTTGAACCGCCAAGTCCCCTCCACGTATTCCCGCGCAAAGCCGCGTGTTCCATCGGCATTGTGGGCGTTGAACTGGGGGTAGAAGTTCCCGCCGGTCAGCTCGAACTTGGCACATCCGCCGCTTACGCCACCGCTGCGCTCCAGCGTCGCCGTGGCGTCACCGGCCGGGCGATACTGGCTGACGTATGGCACGGCAGCCTTGTTCAGCGGCAGATTCCCGCCATCAAAGCCTGCCAGCTTCATCGACGGTACGTGCTCTGCGGCTTGCACTGCGCCGCCGAGAATCGCCGCCGCCAGCAGGGATGCGCTCCATATTTTCATGACGGCTGCCTCCTCAGACGCCCCTGCCTTCGTTCATGTTGCGGCCTTCCTCGGCAAACGCCTTGAAATTCTGGAGGAAACTGAGGTTCTGCCTGCGAAACATGCCCGGACAGAAGAAGCCCATCATCTTCAGCATGACACTGCTGAACTGATACGCGCAGGTGCTTTCCCACTTTGTCCGATCCGGGCCGAGTTCGATGAAGCGGTTGCGGAGGGTGTTCTTGCCACCCTGCCACTCATACGTGCCGTTGAATTCGTCAGGCAGGTTGCGTTCGGTCACGGTCTCAATGAGTTCGATGGTGTGCTTGCCGTTCACGAAGACCAACCTGGACTTCGCCCCCGGTTGCCCAGGTTCACCGCTGATATGCTGAAAGCTCCGCAGCCCAGTCTGCCACTTCAAAAGGTTGTCCGTATTGTCGAACAACTCGATCACACGGTCCCTCGGCAAGGCAATCTCGATCTCGACGGTGTACTCTTTCATGGTAGCGGCTCCCTCTTGCTGCGAATGGTCATGCGGCAGTGCTCACGCGAAGTCACAACACCTTTACAGTTACCCCTTCATTCGGCGTTGGCCCGCTTGACCACATCCTGCCAGTATCGCTTCGCCGACTCGTGATAAGCCAATACTTCGCGGAGCTCATCGGGCGATTGAATCTTCGCCCGAATCTGTTTCTCCCGCTCGATGACCCAGTCGAGGAAAAACTGCGCGGAGTTTCGGCTGATCCGCCGTTTCTGCTCGCCGATCTCAACGTAGAACGGCGCAGTCGAGGCGAAACGGAACATGCGCGGGTTGTCGGCGATGGCGCGAATCAGGAACCAGCCGCTTTCCGCGAAGGACACGCGGCCCGTTCGCTGCTGGGATGGCGCATCGTCCGCTTCAATGGTGCTATCGACTCGGCCATTCTTGATGATCTCGATTTGCCGGACCCGATCGTTTGAGATCAGCGACATCTCCAGCCTCAGGTCCAATCGCCGGCCTGCTTCGGCCCTGAAAACGTGGCCCGGGGGTTCGCCATCCGCGTTACACAAGAGTAGAGGGCCGTTGGTCACGAAGCAGCGGCCGGCCTTCAGTTGACGCCACCACTGCTCGTAGTCCATCGCTCCATCAATATGCACGTAGACCCGGTTGTATCCGACGGGATTGGGCAACACGCCCGATGCGCTGCCGGCCGACGGCGGCAGACGCAGGTCACAGTTCAGAATGTGATAATAGATTTCCTGTGTCCAGAAGCCGTTGCCCCGCGGATCGGGAAGACGCTGCTTATCGCGCGGCCGGCCCCACGCTTCGTTGGCCAACATGCCGCTGCGCTGCATGTGGTTGTTGGCCACGCCGATGGAATCCACTTTCCCGCTCGCCAGCCACAACGGCACATCCCACCAGAAGGGCTTTTCGATGTCGATCCACGCATCCGGCTGGATCCGCCGGGCCTCCGCGATGAACTTCATTGGCGAGGGGTATTCGCGCTTCGCATCGGCGATCAAGAGCGGGCGCTGAAGGCCAAAGAACAGCAAGGCCCCGCCGTCGCGCTCATCCTCGCCGCCCATGATCTGATAGAACCGCACGTCATCCACACGCTGTAACAGTGTTGCGGGAATCTCCTGTCCCGACCACAGATTGGTCCTATTCCACCAGGTAATGACCGGCGTGACGTACAGGTCCTCCGCCTGCATGAGCAGAGGCACGTCCTTCAGTGGCCGATGCACGTGCAGATCACCCGAGAACCAGCCCCCCTTGGCCAGATCGGCGATGCGATTCAACGGAACCAGCACCGTCTTGTCCTGCGATGCCCGCAACTCCACGCTTCCGCTGACTGGCTTGTACTCCGGCCCGCGTTCGATCTCGTAGCGGTAGCGGCCAGGAACAAGCTCGAGGGCGGCTCTGCCATCGCAGACAAAGTGGTCTCGCCAGAACGGCAGGCCCGATCCCTGTTGCGGCCTGCCGTCTGAGTCTGCAACGTGAATCCGGCAAGGCAGCGCCAGACCCTGAACGTCTTTGACTTCGAACCGAAGATTCTGTCTGGCCAATTGGCTCTCCGCCGCATGAGCAGCAGAGACAAGCACGAAAGCGACGAGCGGTACGAGGATACTCGGCATGTCGCGCATTCCCACAAACAAGACTCCTATCGCAACAAAAGTCTATACGGCGAGGCGGTGTGCATGTTGTGGCGCCAAAACATCCGCGCCAACCGGACCAGCGTGTGCAGCAAAGAGAACGGCCAGATTGGGGACGTTCAATCCATCCATTGGGGACAGATTGCGCGGCGGCAGCTGTGGCATGGTGCTCACTTGCCGAGTAGAACCTCCAACCCATTGCCGGGCAGGTCTTGCGGCAGGCGCACCTCGCGGTTGCGGAGGCCCTCGCTCGGAAGGTGCCACTTCACCGTACACTCTCGCCCGGAGCGGAGTGCGAAGTAGGCCTTCACTGGACCTGCCACGCTCGATGTCCCCATGCACTGCGGGCTTGTCCGCCCCTGCCAGACGCTGACGGTGACGGGCCCAGGCACTCCCAAGGCCAGTCCAACCCGCAGCAGCGGCTTGTTGAATGAGTCGTTGTAGTAGCAGCGGATCTTGCCATCAGCGCAGGCCACTGCAAGGTCCAGCGAGCCATCGGCGTTGAAATCGGCCACGGCGCAGGCCACCTGGCCGTATGCGTTCTCCAATCTCAGCTCGCCCTCTTCGCCGAAGCATCGGAAGCCGCGGTTGAAATGGTAGGTGAAGGCGCCTTGCGGATGCAGGAGGCACAGATCCGGGCGTCCGTCGTGATTCAAGTCAGCCACGCGGCAACCCGCCAATCCGACGGCGCACTTGTAGCCCAATGTGCCCGCGCCGCTCGTGACGGCGCGAAACTCGCCGTGGCCATTATTCTCCCATAGTTCGTTTTTGGTAGTTCCGGCCAGAAAGATGTCCAGAGAGCCATCCTGGTCGAAGTCGCCCACAGCCGCGTGCCCCGGACCATCGGGGCAAGCGACAGCGCATCGCACGGGCTCTGCCAAGCCGCCATCTCGTCCCATCCATAGAGCTCCGCCGCGACTGCGAGGCTGAAGCACATCCCATCGGCCGTCATTGTCCAAGTCGGCGACGATGCACGCCGAGGTGACTTCACCACGGTCTTTCAGCGCAGCGCCGTCCGGCAAGGCGGTCTGGGCCCACTTGCCGCGTGCATCACGATGGATCATGACCGGCCGACCTCGCGTGCTGATCAGAATCGCCGCTGCACCGGTTCCCGGCACGCTGCACGTTGCGAGGCCCAGACAAGGCTGGTTCCACTCAAGCTTGTCTGGATCGAGTTTGAAACTGCCCTCAGATGCGAGCGTCGAGATGGAAATGGTGCCGCCATCCCAACTGACGAGCGAAGGTACTCCATTGTTTGCCACCCAGGTGAACTGCCTTGAACGGCTGGCCAGCTTCAGTTCGGCCGTGACTTCGTCGAATGCCTCGTCGCCTTTCCGGGCGCAGAAGACTCGGTCGCCCTGGGAGGAGCCAACGTGGAGATAGGTCATCGGGTCGCCTTTGATCTCGATCGTCTCCATCCCGGCGATCTCGCCCCCGACTGTACCGATCTCACACACATTCGGCATCCAACTAGCGCCCGCGGATACAGGCACCGTCGCATCGGGATCGGCCAGGATATAGCGGACCATGCGCAACAGCATGTCGGTTCCGCCGGCGTACACGGCGCTCATCGGGCCAGCAACGCCCTCCACGTCCCAGCGGCCTGGGCCAGCAGCCCGCATAGACAGCCACGTCCCGCCAACATGCAGGCTTGCCCGTCGGTCTCTGGCAAGCACCGACACAAACAGGATCGCGCCGTCTTTGCCGCGGCCGCTCAAGACCGCCTGCACGCCGGCGCGCTCCTCGGGTTTGCATTGAGACAGGCTCAGGATCAGCACCTGCTGCTCGGCTTTGCCTTTCACTGCCTCGACAACTTGAAAGCTCCGCTGCTCGCCCTCTGTTGCGGCCGCGACTTTACCCCATAGAACCGCCTGCGACGCCCGCAGAATCTGCGCGGGCGTCACCTTCGGGTTGATGATTCCCAGAGCCGGGCCGGCCAGGAACGTCACAATCAAAGACGCAATCAGGGTTCGCGTCTTCATCTGGATTCCCTCTCTTTGCTCACCACTTCGGCTGCGGCGCGATACAGTCGGGCCGATCGCTCCTGCCAGCGGTAGTGGTACGCCTCCAGCGCATGCACAATCGAGTTGCCCTGGAAAAAGGATGTCTCCTGGAGATCTCCCTTGAGCATCTGCCGGATGCGCGCGGCCGTGGCTGCGTCGAGCCTGCCGCGATCCAACGCCTGCTCCAGGAAGATGCGAGCCTCGCTTTCCTGGATTCCTTCCAACATGCACTCAAATCGGGCGCTGCTCTGGGCCCCGGCCGGCCCGGGCCACAGCACGAACAGCACCGGCATTCCCGTCAGCCACTTCGGCAGTGCCATGCCTTCGTAGTGCACGGCGTCCCATTCATCCGCACCGACGCGCGTGAAACCATTGCGGCCCAACGACACCGCCCGCTGCGGCAGCATGCGGTAGGCAAACGGCAGCGATGTCGTGTGCAGCGCGAATACCGTCCCGCCGACGCGCGGATTCAGCAGGTGGACCGTCTTGCTCTTCCACCCCTGGTCGCTGCGAAACGTCGGCCAGCCGCCCGGCCAGTAGCGGATCGTCGTGATCACGCTGTAGAAACGATCGTTCTTCGCGTACGTCCCGTTGGAGATCATCTCATGCGGGCCGGCTGTCCAGCGGACGTCCGGCGTGCAGGCAGCCAGCAGGTCCTTCAAACCCGGGTCGGCCTCCTGCTCCAGGGGTGCGCCCCAGTACATGCGTCTTTCCCAGCCCCGCGATTTCATGCGTTCGTAGAGCGATGTCGCGAATGCGCGCCAGGCTTCGCCCTGAGACGAGGGGATGTTGAACGCACGCTCCTGTGCCGCGGCTTCATCGGAGACCTTCACTTGCGGCGGCGCTGGCGGGTCCAGCGGACTTCTCATCCCGTGCATCACCACAAACTGCACCATTCTTGGCGGGCCACAGTGTTTTGCAGCCAAGTCCAAGTATCGGTCGAGCACCGCAAAGTCGAACACCCAGCGGCCATCCGCCTTGAGGACCCATCGGATCATCGAATCGTCCTTGTTCCCGAACTCCGTGTTCAGCAGCACCGGCACATTGAGCCAGGTGTTACCGATGCGGCCAAGTTGCCGGAAGCTGGCCTCAACGAGCTTGAAGTGTTCCTCCGACCAAGGCTTTGCGCCGTAATGCTTGGCCCAGCCGTAGGGGTTCTGCTCGCATCCCACCCAAGTCTGGAAGTTCTTCGGCTCGGGCAGGCGCCAGTTGACGATCTCCAACTCGATGGGGAGGGTTACGGTCCCCATTCCCTCGGCTGATACAGTCACCGTGCCGCGATAGGCGCCCGGAAGCGCATCCGAAGGAACCCGCAGCGAAATCCACACGGGCCGGCTTGTGTCCGCAGGAATGGTCTTTGGAACGTCGCCGCCCAAGCGGTCAAAGATACAGGCCTGCTTCGCGTCGTTGAGCTCGGCGTCGGCCGACAGTGTCCTGGCATCCGGAAACGATGCGCCCAAGCCGCGCTCGTCGCCCAAGCGGCCCAGGGTCCATTCCTCCAGCGGATACGGTGCCATAGGCAGGATGGAAATGACCGCTGAAGGCAACGATCCCGAGCCATCGACCTGCCTCAACTCGCCGCAGGTCACGCGCAGGCTTGCCAAAGCTCGATCGGTCCCGACGACAATCTGCCCTGCATATGTGCCGTTGCGTGCGCCCACGATGTGGACGCGCCCGGGCGGCTCTCCCAGCGGAAGGAAATCGGTGGTTTGCACGCGCTGATGCAGGTCCACCGCCCACGCCTGAATGCCCGGCGGACGATGACTTGCGGGGGCGATGCGGCTGGAATCGGACGTCAACGCGAGCCGCAGCAGTCGCGCGTGAGGAAAGGGCCTGGTGGGCCCGCCCCAGTTGACCTGTCGCGGGTTGGTCAGGACCACCGGATGGAACCGGCTGGCGCGGATCTCGATGCTCAGCACGTTGATCCCCCGACGCAGAAGGCGTTGGGGAATCCGCACCGGCCCGAGGCTTCGGTCTCGCAGGCTCTGGTTCTCCTCCTTGTAGGCAGCCGGCGGGTAATCCTCACCGGCCGCATCTGGCGGCAAGTCGCCGGAGGGCAGGTGCCGACGGGCTACTTCCTCACCGTTGACCCATGCCCGCACGCCGCCACTGTAGGCCACACGGAGCACCAGCTCGCCGGCCTCCGTTGGGTCGTCCACGATGAAGCGAGCCCGGTAAAAGGCCTGCTGAAGGGCCAGATCCATCGACGACTCATCGAACTGGCCGAGTTGCGGAGTTGTGATCGCCGCCGCCCGCGACCCCTGGAACGGCCCGCGCGCCAGGACCCATGTACTGTCATCGCAGCCGAGATTCGTCCAGTCCTGTGGAGGAGGCGGGGAAGGCGCCGGCCTGAAACTCTCAAACATGGGCTGAAGCACATGCCCGCGCCAGTCCGCCTTGGCCGGATCCAGCCCGCCCTGGAGCATCAACTTCTCCGTCTCGCGGCGCGTGCGCTCCAAGCCTGTCCGGCCCAGCACTGTCTCGCCGTCCATCTTGATCGCGCTGGCCGAGTAGCAGTTGACTCCAAAGCGATAATACTGCCGCAGCCAGCAGGTTTCGTTCAGGATGACCGTGCCCGTGGCCTGGCCGTCGGCGGCCAAGGCGGCCCTCGGAAGCAAGGCGATCAGAGACAACGCCAGGATCAGGTACTTCGCCTTCACCATCCCACCTCAGCTGTTTGTGGATTCAAGGCCTACGCCAAGCACCAGGCCTTGTGTCCCCATCCAATGGTTTGTATCGACGCCGAGGAGCGGCGTTGTCTGTTCTTTCCTCATGCGCCCTGAGGCGTAAATCGATTGAGCCCCTCGACGAGCCGCCCGGCTGCGGCGCCGCGCCGCGGAAGCGAACAACACGACGCACACGCTCGCGGCCAGAAGTAATGCCGTTGTCCTGTTGACCATGGTTGCACCTGCTTAAGGTCTCGCTTCGCGCGAGAGCGTCCATTCGCCGGATTCTCCCTCAAGCCATGCCGAGCCACACTCACTGCTGACCTCAAGCGAGCGCGTTTGGCCATCGCTTGATCGCGCGGTCCATCGGCCCGGATCGAGATTCGCTGCCAAAACGCGAGTGAGCCGCCGCTCGGGCAGCGTGACTGTCACGGGCTCTGCGGAAGGCGAGGCATCGGTTCGGAAGAGCACCAGCCATGAAGCGCCGGGGCCTTCGATCACGCAGCCAACCCGGCCGGCGGTCTCAATCGGCCTCACCGGCCAGCGCTGGGCGCGATCTCGGCCGGTCACCTGCATCACGTTGAGAAACAGGTCTTCCTCGGCAGCGGCGTTCGGAGAGACCTCGACTCGCCAGGCGCCAGCTTCCTTCGAGTTGCGGGCTAACTGTGCAGCATCGACGTCATTAGCGTAATTCGTGCCGAACACCCAGAACTCCCGGCCAGGCCCGCCGACCTTGACGATGTCCGCATTGGCAGCAGGCGGCAGAAGCACATCCAGCGTGAGCCGGCCGCGGCTTCCGTGCTGTGTGCAATCGACAATCGCAGACAAGGACTCGATTTTCGGCTCCTCCAGCGAATGCAGCAGCCAGTATTTGCGGAAGCTCGGATTGGCGCTGACGACGCGGTCGAAGATAACCGTTGCTGCGGGCACGTCGGCGTTGCGGAGGTTGAGGAAGACGAATGATCGGATGACTTTCCGGGTCTTCCTGCTGTACGCATCGGTGATGTCGCCGCTCAGCAGCGTGTAATCCGGCGTTTGTGCGTTTGGGCCGAAGCCATGCGACAGGACCTTTCCCGTGCGGTATCCGTTCTGGGGCGCAAGGAGCACAGAGAGGTTGCGCGCCTCGTTGCGGCCATTGGGCAGGCGCTGGCCGCCATCGTTGCCGTAGCCGCGTCTGCCGAAGTCCTCGTTGGGATCGTAGACTAGCAGGCTGTTGTGCGCGATGGTGCGCCACGAATAGTTCAAGCAGTGCGGACTGCCGTAGCCGCCGGATGATCCGCCTTCGTAGATGCCCGAATCGATCGCCAGCGCCCCCCGGTAATAGATCTGGAACGCGCCGGCGTCGAGGTGCTGATGATTTACGAAGTTGTATTCGTTGATTTTCATCTCGGCGATGACCGAGTCCTCCCCTAAGCCGGTGCGCGCCACCATCCAGCCGAAGGGTGAGCCAAAATATCGCGACAGCGGCAGCGTTGCGATCGACTTTGGCTCAAGCTTGGTGTCGCGCCAGAGGAACTCGAAGATGGTTTCGTTGCCGCCGCTGCCGCCCTGGCGCTGATACTGGTCGAGCAGCACCCCGTCGCCGTAGTAGCTGGCAGTCAGCAGCGTGCCAATGTACTGGCTCCACGGCCAGCCGCGCTGGGTGCTGTCGGCGAAGGTATCGCCAGCCCGCAGACGCTGCCCGTCGGGCCGCGTGGTGTAAACCCACAGGTAGGGGATGAATCGCTGTTCGGCGTTGTACACGTTGCCAGCGCCCAGGCGATCGAAGATCCACAGCGGATACGTATCCCAACCGAAGCGATGCGGGCCGTAGGAATTGCCCTGGTGATACGCGTGCCCGGGATAGAACCAATTGCGAACCGGAAGATGCTCACGAAAGAACCGACCGGCGGCCAGGTTGTACATCTCGGGAAACTCATCGTAGATGGCGATGCCGGCCGAGAGCATGTCGCGCATGATCATCGCTTCGGATGCGTGCCCCGTGACCGATCCCTGGCGCGTGGGCGAATAGCCGCATTCCTGGGTCCTGGCCAGTCGAACACGCTCGCGGATAGACCCTTTTTTTCGTCGGCCGTCAGCAGCGGATAGAGCCAGTCGTAGACGATGGCGCCCGTGACCATCGTCCGCCCGGTCACGCGGCAGGCATCCTGCCTGTCGGGTAGCTCGCATTTCCTGAGCAGGTCCAGACATTGCCCGACCGTGGAACGGCCCAGGGTCTAGTCGCGCGTTGCCAGGTATTGGATCGCGTTCCATTCAACCCCAGCCTGCGCCGAGGTCTTGGCCTGTGCTCGCAGGCTGGCGACGGCGCCCTTGAGCGAGGGGTCTTCGAGGCGCGACTTCATCTGGGCCGCCTCGCTTGCTCGCAGGTACAGCCGCGGGTGCTCCGTTGGCGGCACCGGGATCTTGGTTCCATCGACCGCTTTCCATTCCGCTGCCGGACAGAGCGCGGCCATCGACAGCGTGAGGAGTGCAAGCACACGTGCAGTGCACGACCGTAGGGTCATTGATTTCATAGAGGCCTCTCCACGTAATACGCCGCCAGATGGGCCGGAATGGCGGCGAGCTTCGCCTCCGATGTCGCTCTTGCGGTCGATGCCGAAGTCGTTGAGGAGCGTCACAACTCCATGAGCTCAATGCTATCGCATATCGCGTCCGTAGGCGATTGGCGGCATCAGCGACGTGGTCGGGCAACAACCCAGACCAGCCAAGGGTACAGAAGAGCGCATAGACACGTAAACCACCGGAAGGTCATCTTCATGAAGCGTCTGTCCCCTTTGCCCACCGTGCTTACGTTCCTCTGTGCGGCGATTGCGTTCTGCCTGGTTCTGAGGAGCAGACGACAATGAGAACGAACGCGTTTCGATTCGGGCGTCCGGGGATTGCTCGCGTCCTCGTGCGAGTTCTGCTGGCAGCGTGCCCATCTGCGCCGGTGATCTTCTGTGGGCCCCTGACGAAGGCGGCGGCCACGATCGAGCTGAGTGTCGTCGAGCGACAAGGGGTTCCGCGTCGCGGCGAGCCGGTGACGTTCGGTGTGCCATTCCCAAAGGGCGAGCTGCGCAGCATCGAGCAGGTGCGCCTGCTGCGCGATGGCAAGGAAATCCCGGGCCAGTTCCGTGCGACGGGATTCTGGCGGCCCGATGACAGCATCCGCTGGCTGCTGGTCGATCTTCAGACGGACATCGACGCCAAATCCCGGCAAATCTACACGCTGGAGTACGGCCAAGACGTATCAGCCAAAGTGAAGCCGGCCACGGTGGTCCGCATCGAAGAGAGTGATGACGGATATGCCGTCAACACCAGCGCGGCCACGTTCAGTGTCAATAAGAAGGCTTTCGACCTCTTCCGGGAAGTCCGAGTCGCGGACGGCACGATCATCGTGCCCCGGCCGGATGCCGCCAAGCCTCGATTCGGCGCATGGGTGCGCGGGCTCGAGTCCTTGGTGACTCGGCCGATCCCCGCCGCAGATAACAAGGGCCACTCGTACCTGGTCTACGTGACATGCTCTCCGCGGGCCCGCTTGGAAGACTTCACGTTGCGATTCACATCGCCTCGGGACTACGAGGTGACGGGCGCGCAGTCGGGACCGGTGGGCAGCGGAGCCTATCTACAGGACTTCACCAGCAAAGATGGCGCGCTCACAATCCCCGCCGATGCGTGGATGCGCTATGCGCTTCCTGAGAAGGGAGACGTATACACCTTTGGCACGATCCCCCATGGCCACGTGGCGGCCAGCGAGAATGTGCATGAGGCGACCGTGCTGGAACGCGGCCCGTTGCGCAGCGTCATCCGGCTGAAAGGCTCTCTTGGACCAAGCAGCGCGCCGGTCCTGGAGTTTACCGCCTGGTATCACTTCTATGCGGGCAGCGGGCGTGTGAAACTGGCGTTCACGCTGGAGAACAACAATCACGGCGGCCGCACGACGGATGGCAACGCTCGCAACGCCAACATCGGCGGCATCAACTGCGTCTTCTTCAACGAAATGGCTCTGCGCCTGCCGCTTCTGCTCGACCGGCCGGGCAAGGTTTACATCGGCGGCGATCCGCAGCAGCTTCCGGTTGCCGCGTCGCTCGACGCGAACGCCGAGATCTACCAGGACTCCAGCGGCGGCGAGCACTGGGATCTTTATCGCGACGCCAAGTTCCATCCCCGACCCAACAGCTACGTGACATTCAAGGGCTATCGATCGTTCATCGGCGGCGTGGAAGCGGCGGCCGGCCAGCGGGCGCTGGGCTGGCTTGATGTTTCCGATGCTGCAAAGGGGCTGACCGTCAGCGTTGAGGACTTCTGGCAGAATTACCCCAAGGCGCTGTCTGCCGAGAAAGATGGCACAGTGGAGATCGCGCTCTTTCCCGGCCGATATGCCGCGGATTTCCCGTTACGCAGCGGCGAGCACAAGACACACGAGGTGCTGTTCTTCTTTCATTCCGGCGCATCGCCGGCAGATGGAAACAGAGCCATTGCGCAGGCTTTCTCCGATCCGTTAAGGCTGGAAACCTCGCCTCAGTGGATCGCCCGGACCCGCGCCCTGGGCGATCTGCATTCCTTCGACATTGAGAACTACGGGGCGTACGAGATTCGCAACCTCTCGGCCATTGGCAACTTTCCCCAGGGCGTACCGCAAGGCCCCAGCCTCTTCAGTCGCCGCGAGGAAAGCGAGTTCTATGGCTGGATGGATTATGGCGATGTATCTATCGACTTCGAGGCGCCCTCCGGCCAATGGGGCATGAAGTACGACCTCGACTACGCGATGGCCCGGCAGTATGCGCGAACCCTCGATCCGAGGTGGTGGAGCCTGTTTGCGGCCGCCGACAAGCACACGCGTGACATCGACATCCACCATCAGCCCCATTATCCCGGCCTTCACTTCGTCAAGGGCGGCGTCTGGGCGCATTCGCTGCACGCCGAGCCGGGCAACAAGAACCCCCACCGCAACTACAACCATTTCACCAAGGACCTGGCCTACGGTGCGCGCGGAACGGCGACACTTTACCACTTTACGGGCGATTGGAAGTCGCACGACGCCTGCCTGGAGATCGCGGAAAACGCGCTGGCCGAATACATGTCGCCCCAGAAAGACCCCGGCGATCCGCATCGCAACAACCGCATGGGCTGGCGCGGCGATGGCTGCACGCTCAACCGGTTGCTGGAAGGCTATCTGCTCGCCGGCGATGAGAAGTACCTCCAGCGGGCGCGCTGGCAAATCCAGAGCTGCGCCTTTGACGGGAAGCCGGCCAAGCACGAGCCGATCTCGCTCTGGTCGTCGCTGTTCTACATGGAAGCCCTCGCCCGTTACGTGGAGATGTTCCCCAACGATGGCTCGGCCAGGGCATATCTGCTTGCCCATGCCGAGACGCTCCGCACGAGCGTCGATCCTGAGAACGGCATTTATTATACGATCACGCCACGTCCTGATGGGAGCGTGGTCGGTAACGGCGAGTGCAGCCACTACAACATCCTGGCCGCCGACATCCTGGCGTTTGCCTCCCGCCTGACGGGTCGGGTGGAGTACCTCGACACGGCGCGGCGATGCTTCGCATATGGTGTGAAGCACGCCAATGGGAAGAGTGGCGGGCCAGTGTACTATCAGGTGCATAGTGCCAATGGCGCGATGCACGGCAACGTGTTCATGACAGTGGAAGCATCGCTGCGGGAGAAGCATTGATCGGCCCAAGTGACTGACGGACACCGAGGATGCCCATGAACGAGGATTCGTTATCGCGACGCGAGCTTCTCCATCGCCTGAGCACGGCCGGCTTTGCCGCCGCCGCGTGGGCAATGGTTCAGCCATGCGCCGCCGCCGGGGCCGCGTCTGCCACCGCGCTGGTGGCCGAGCAGGCTCCGCTGATCCGATTGAGCGAGCATCTGGCCGTCTTCCGCGGTGCGCTGAACGTGGGAATCGTGCTGGACAATGGCAAAGCGATGCTTCTGGACTGCGGGGATGGGCAAGCAGCGCAGTGCCTGCCTCAACTCGGCGTCAGAAACGTCGAGCAGATCCTCTTCACTCACCACCACCGGGACCAGGCGTGCGGGGCCGACGCTTTCGCCAAATCTGGAGCTCGCTTGGTCGTGCCGGCCGGGGAGCGGAACTACTTCGAGAAGGTGGAGGCCTGCTGGAACGAACCGGTTCGCCGCTGGCATCTGTACAACCTGCATCCGCATCATCTCATGCTGGCCGAGTCTGTGCCCGTTCATGCAACCGTCGCCGACGGGCAGAGCCTGAGCTGGGGACCGGCCGCCATTAAGGTGCTCGCCACGCCCGGGCACACCGATGGCTCGGTCAGCTACGCAGTGGAAGTCGATGGCCAGCGGGTCCTCTTCTGCGGCGATGCGATTTATGACGAGGGTCGGCTGTGGGAGCTGTTTAGCCTCCAGAAGGGGACAACCACCACCGACTATCACGGCTTCCTCGGCGCCCGAGAGCAGTTGACCACGAGCCTGCTGCGGATCAAGGCCCAGCGGCCTGATCGGCTGGTGCCTTCCCACGGGCAGATCATAGCCAAGCCCGCCGAAGCCATCGACGCGCTGTGCGGCCGGTTGGAGGTCTGCTACGACAAGTACGTGGCGATCTCGGCGCTGCGCCATTATTTCCCCAAGATGTTCGCCGACTACGCGGGCAAGCCGGACCACATGGCCATCCGCCCCGTCAAGCCAGCCCCAGCGTGCCTGCGCCATTTCGGCACGAGCTGGGTCCTGCTCTCGGCAGATCGCTCGGCCCTCGTGATGGATTGCGGCAGCCCCGACGTGATCAAGAAGCTCAAGGACCTGCTGGCCAAGGGCGAGATCCGCCGCATCGAGGGGCTGTGGGTGACTCACTACCACGATGACCACGTCGATGCCATTCCCGCCTTCCAGCAGGCCTTCGACTGCCACTGCATCACCGACGAATTGGTGGCCAAGATCATCAGCGATCCTCTGGCGTGGCGGTTGCCATGCATCTCACCCAGCAAAGCCCGGGTCGATCGAATCACCCGGGATGGCGAAACATGGAACTGGCACGAGTTCCGCCTGACCGCGCATCACTTTCCCGGCCAGACGCTGTACCATGCGGGCCTGCTGGCCGAATCGGGCGACCTGCGGATGCTTTTCGTCGGTGATTCATTCACGCCAGCAGGAATCGATGATTACTGCGCCCAGAACCGGGTCTGGCTGGGGGCTGGCGTGGGCTTTGATCGCTGCCTTCAGTTGATCGAGAAAACCCGACCGACGCATCTGTTCAACTGCCACGTGGACCAGGCGTGGGACTTCACCGCTGAACAGTGCCGTTTCATGCGGGCGAATCTGGCCGACCGCGAGAAGCTCTACAAGGAGCTTTTCCCGTGGGAACACGCCAACTACGGCATGGATGAGAGCTGGGTGCGATGCCACCCTTACGAGCAGAACGTCAAGGCCGGCGAAACGGTGAGCTTGCGCGTCGTGGTCACGAACCATTCGTCGGCGCCGCGAATGGCCGCTTGTCGGGCGGTGGTGCCGCGGGCAATCGGCCAGACGGCCACGGCCATTATATCGGCGGAAATCGCAGCCAAGGCAGAAGGGTCGATGGAGCTCTCGTTGAAGATGCCCGCGGGCGCATCGCCGGGGCGCCATGTGGTCGCCGTCGATCTCCGCTATCACACTTGGGACTTGCCGCAGATCGCCGAGGCGATCCTGGTGGTGTGATCGGCGGCGTTTGGCCTCGAACCTCGGCCAGGGCCTGAATGCTTCTTCGCAAAGGAAATTGACACAGGGGAAGCGAAGTCAAGCGACTGCTCACAGCAACGGCCGCCTGGGTGTTGGCCGTGATGCTGGCCGGCAGGTGGGTCTTGGCGCAAACGCCGACGCAGGGCGTGCGCGGCATCGCCGCCCGCTACGTGGCGGATCGCGGCATCGAGAAAGACCCCGAACTGATCTTCGCGGATGACTTTGAGTCGTGGGCGGAGAACGGCACGAAGCCGCCGCCGAATGCTTGGAGCGTCCGCAAGAACAGCATCAGTCGGACGCGCGCGGCGGACGGCAGAGTGGCGCTGGCCGATGGGCGGGGTCCCGGCAACCGCGTGCTGGAGATCGCCTGCTGGACGGAGGGGAGCGGTTCCCAGGTCGGCGGCCTGTCGCGCAAGCTGGGCAACTGCAACCACGCCAACGAAGGTCTGGGCAACGGCTACGAGGAGATCTACGTCCGCTGGTATCAGAAATTCGACGAGAATTACCGCGGCGTCCAAAACCACGGCGGCAATCTCGGCGGGCGGGACCTGAAGCTGCCCGATGCTGCCTGGGTGGGGATGGCGGCCATCCGCGACATCGCCGCGCGCGGGTACTTCTACTCTGGCGTACAGCCGTACGGGGAGCTTGGCAGCCAGCAGATGGAGATGGGATTCTACAGCTATCACATGGATAAGAAGGGACCGTGGGGCGAGAACTATCCGATCCAGAAGAACCTGCCCATTCGGGTCGGCGAATGGCACTGCGTGGAACGCCACATGAAGCTGAACTCGGTGGACGAGAAGACAGGCGAGGCCAGGGCGGACGGCGTGGAAGAGCTCTGGATCGACGGCGAGCTCAGCATCCGCAAGGCCGATGTCCGCTTTCGTCGCGTGCCGCATCTGCGGATCACCTTGTTATCACTTGAAACCTATTATCACGGCCTGCCCAAGGAGTTTGACGCCGCCCAGCCGATCAAGGTCTACTACGACAACTTCGTCATGGCGCGTCGCTACATCGGGACCATGCAACCGTCGCAGCGGTGATCGTGCAGGCATCCGCCCTCATTCATGGACTTGGCAGGCGCACACACTACTTCAGCGGCTTGCCTGGCCACGTCTCCAGCTGTATGACAGGAACTTGCTGGGAGGCGCGCCCCTCAGCGGTCATCGGCACGAACAGAATCGCAATGCGCTGCTCGTCGCTCACGCGGTCCAGCGATAGGAGCAGCCGCCGCATGCCGCGATTCTCGGCCTGCGGCTTTGTCTGCTCCGCCAAGCTCGCCTTAAAGCGAGAACCCGCGGGCATTAGGACACGCGCCAAAAGACGCTTCCCATTCTGCGTCAGCATCGCCGAACCATCATCCTGCACGCGAATCTCCGCGGCCGTGGTCATGCCCCAAACCACGTCGCGGGGCGATGGGAACGTGAACTCATCCTGAATCAGGATGGCCCGTTCTTTCCTCAACAGTTGCACTCCGCGCGCAGCCCGCGTCACATTGGCGTAAGCCTTGGTCAGATCGACGACGGCCGCGCCGGCATCCGGATCGCTGTGCCAGCGCACGATGCGGGAGGTCCCCGCAGCGGGTTGGTCCTTCCCATCCAGCGTGCAGATGTTGTGGCTCTGTGAATTGAGTCGGTAATAACTCCATCGCTTTCCACCCTCTCGCGCATCCCAGTAGCCGGGCATATTGTAGTCGTCAGCGCCGAGATCAATGGCCCAACGCACGCCCAAAGCCTCCAACTCGAAGTTCCCCAGGTCCAAGTGCCCGTGCGGCACCTGGTTGAATCCCGCCTTGGCCCCGATCCAAAGCGCATCCGGGTCGTCCCACGCTGATCGCATCACCACCACCTCGACCGGCCCGGCAAAATACCGATCCAGCTCGCGCTTCCATGTCTGCCCCGACGGCGGCTGATACCAAATGACATGCAATGCACTGGCTTTTCGGCCGCGCAGGATCTCATGCTCGCTGTCGGAGAACTCCGGGCGCTTGAACTGGGCGGCCAACAGAAAGAGGCACGCCTGCGGCCCGCGCCGCGAGAGCATCCCCGCATCGGCATAGCACAGGTAGCGCCCGGTGGGGCCGGTGCCGTAGATCGGGAAGAAGCCTGACTCGGAGAAGCCCAGATATGCGGAGACCCCAAGGTCCTTGCCCAGCGCGGTGTCGAGGGCGGCGATGCCGTAGCACGTGTAGCTGGTGGCATAATTCCAGTAGCCAGGCCCTTCCATCCAGACGCCGTCGGGGGCGTAGTGCTTCATGGCAATCGGCAGCGACTTGATCGCCCCCGCGAGGATAGCGGCCGCCAGATCCGGGTCAGTATCTGCCACCGCCAGCGCCCCAACGCTCATGCCCAGGTTGCAGACCTGGTTCCAGTTGTTGTCGGCACGGGGGAAGCCGTACTTCTTCTCCTCGTACGCCTGGCGCCCCGGCTCCAGGCCGAGGCGAATGATGGCATCGTGCAACGTTTTGCGGCTGTCGTCGTCGAGGGTCTTGCAGAGCCAGTCGTAGCCGAGAGCAACCGCAGTGGTCATCTCTGCGGTGTCAAGGAAATGACGGGGGTTCCAGTCCTGAAAAGCGCAGACCGCCCGCAGGTCGCGCAATGCTCCCCGGGCATAACGCTGATCTTCCGTCCAGCGATAGGCCAGCGCCAGCGTGCTGACCCGCCTCAGGCACTCGCGGCTGACCGACAACAGCCGCAGCCCGTCGGGGATTTCGTAGCGCAGCGGCGTGGCATCAAGCAAACCATCCGACTCATCCAGCACTTCCTTCACATACCGCTGTAGAAGCTTGTCTTGCGCATAACGGTCTTTCAACTCGCGAAGACGCGCATCGGTCAGCATCAGCCGCGGGTGTTCCTTGCGCAGTCCATCCAAAAGGTGACGTGACTCGCCGACTTCTGCGCCGAAGACCGGGCGCGACGCCGTGAGCAGCAAGACCAACATGATTACGGGCAAGCGATCTGAAATCGACATGTCAATGCTCCTTTTGATCACTTCACCGATAGCGATACACCCAGATCGTGCCGTCATCCTGGCTGTCCCCGGCCGAGTGGATGAAGACCGCGTTCAACTCCCGATCGTAGAAGCCGTTCTTGGCTTGACGGTTACGGCCGAGTTTCTCGGGGATCGGCAACGCCTCAGCGGCCCAGGCGTTAACGTTCGGATCAAATACATACACTCCCAGCCGCTCCGGCTTGTCGTCGTGGAAGGAATGGAACACGAGCAGCACCCGGTCGTTCAATGGATCGTACAGCATGACTGCGTTCTTCGTGGGATAGCTGTTGGAGCCATGGCAAGGTGATCCCTTGGGCTTGGGGTCGATCCAGGTGTCGGTCTTCAGGTCGTAAACCCAAAAGGCGTTGCTTCCGGCCGGAGCCACTGGATAGCTGCCGCCGCCAATGTAGATGCGGTCTCGCTTGGGGTCGTAGCAGCTTGTAGCATCGATGCCGAAGGGCGGTTTGGGGCCTTTCGGATTCACGCTTCGCCACTTGTTTGTCTTGGTGTCGTAGATCCAAACCTCGTCGTTTCGATGAAGATAGAATGCCTGTTTTCGGCCGGGAAGATAGAGGAGCGTATCCCCGTACCCGGTGGGCGGGGCGCTGGTCCCGGTTCGCAGGCGATTCCACTTGCCGGTACCCGGTTCATAGAACCACGGACTGGCATCCGCCGGCGGCGGCTTGAGCCACTCCTTCCGCTGCGGCATCGCTTTCTCCCAGTATGAGTGGGCGTTGGGCATGCTCAGCAACCTCTTGCCGTCGGTGTCGTAGGTATTCATCTCGTAGCCGTGGACCTGCTGGGCGACAGGGATGAGCTGACCGTCGGGCGCAGCCTCAAAGCCATCCGCATTGAGTTGCAGGCGCAGTATCTTGGCCGGCGCTCCGGGATAGCAGCAGATCCAGCGGTGGGCGTTGATGTCATAAGACCACAGATCGTCCATGTAGTGGCCGTCGGGTTTGGTGTATCCGTGCTGCCCTTCGCCGTAGAGGAAGGCGCCACGCAGCTCGGGGGCAAGCGGCATCTTCGCCATCCACGATCGGCCCCGAGCGTGGCCCCATTTCGGGTCGGGAGCGGGAGATCCGAGCTCCAGCCAGCAGTTGTCCTGCAGAGCTTTGATCTTCTCGAAGTGCGCGCCAGGTTTGCTCGGCAGACCCGCCAAGGGACCCTGCGCCGCCGGGATGGTCGCGCTGTTGTCCTGCGCGGCTGCCATCAAGGCCAGGAACAGCGAGACTGTCTTGGCAGTCGCGAGCTTCGTGATCATGGCAATCGCTCCCTTCTTGCTCATGTGAGCGGGCCGGCCGCCCAGCACTTCGACAGCCTGGCCCTTGCCGCCGATCCCGAAGGGCTATCGGGACGCCGCCGCTCTTCTTGTTATTACACGCCCGCACCTTGATTTGTTACATTGCCGCGGTGGCAGTCGCCGCATTCATGAAAGGCAACGGGGGTTCGATTCAACGCGTAATACACCAGGGCAAGGAGGCGCAGGGCGCAAGAGATAGGAGTGCTAGCGATGGACACGCGTATGCTTTTCGGCCGCATGCTCTCCCTGATGGCCATGATGCGCTGTGCGGCCGCCCGCGCAGAATGGATCAACGTCACTCACGATGCCGGCAGCGGCTCGGCGGAATGCTGCGGTATTACTACCGCCAGGCAGCTTGAACGATCCGGCGAGACTGCCTGACGGCGCCCCTGGCGCACACATGCGATCGTCGCTGCGTGGCACCACGGCTGCAGGCGCAACATACCATAGCAGCCAGATCGCGCTCCAGGAAAGATCGAGCCGTTTGAATGTCGACCAAGTCCGCAATCCGCAATCCGCGCCCCACCTTGTCTTCGATCTCACATTTTCTGCAGTGTTGCTGGTCGGCTGAGTTCCATCACGATACGGGACAGAACTTGCGCATCGCCTGATTTTCTTGACCATACACCATACGGGTCATGAACACCACAAGGCGTACAGGCAGGCGTTCTTCAGCGTGATCCGCAATACCACCGGGGCGTTCAGTTGTTCCAAGCCGCCTTCCGCCCACTCCACAATGGTGTCGAGACTGTCGCGACGGATCGGCCGCGATCGGGCGATGGGCTTGTCGACTGCTCCGCCCGCCGCGAAGCCGGCCGGGTGTGCCTCGATCACAATCTCGCCGAAGTTGGACTGGGCATTGAGGTGAAGGCTCTTGCGTTCGAGCTTCAGCGGCTTGGTGACCACTTCGCCCCCATCAAATGACGCCTCCAGCGAAACGAAGCGGTCCCGCCGGATCGTGGCGAAGCCGATGCCGCCGGCCTTCGGACCGGTGTCCTTTCCTTGATACGGCGAGTGGCGGTACGTACGGCCGCCGTAGTACATGCGCAGCTCGTCGCCTACGACGATCGGCGGATTGTTCGCCAGCGACTGATTGAACCGGTCCCAACTGCCGATCGGGCCCATCGTAAGAATTGGGGACCGATCCGCCACCCGCGAGAAGTGCATCCCATCACGACTGACGGCCAGTTGCACATCGAGCGTGCAGGCGTCGGGCCGGGCGTGGAAGACCTGCACGAGGCCGATGTAGATGCCCTCATAGGGAAACACGTTCATTGAGTAGATTTCCGTGCCCGGCTGGTCCTGTAGGTCGACGGTCAGGACTACGGGGGCGGTGAGCGGCTCGGTGAATTCCCATTTCACGAAATCGGCCGATTCCACACGGGCGACGGCCCGGCCGGAGTGCCATCGACTGTACCAGTCGTACCCGGACCAAGCCTTCTCGACTTCGGGCAGTGTCTTCTGGGTTCGGCCGTACAGCACGTACGCTTGCCGGGCGGGGTCGAACATCCAATGTGTGGCTCCGTCGCAGATGGCTTCGGTGGCGAAGCTGTCGATGAGCTTCCAGTGGATTCCGTCGCGGCTTCCGGCCACGCCCAGTCCACGGCGCTGGCCCTTGTGAAAGGGGCTCTCACGCGGGCCCGTGTGCTTCCAGTCGATGCTCAGGAATCCCATCTTGTAGCGGCGCGACGGATCAGCCTCGCGCGGGTCCTTATGCACGCCGAACAATTCCTGGTAATAGGGGAGTTCGTCTGAGCCCGTGGTCTGGCTGTTCTTGCAGAAAAGGATGTTCGTCTTTGAACCGTTGATCGTCACCAGATCGAGCCGCGGCTTGACCCACGTGATGCCGTCGTCGCTCTCGGCATAGCTGACGCCAGGGCCGCTCTGATACCAGGCCATGTATTTTTCGCCGTCGCGAATGACCGATCCGTAGACGATGTTGAGCTGATCTTCCCACTGCTCGGTCTGCCAGATGACCGGATTTGCCTTGTATTTCTCCGCGGGGTGGACACGCTTCTTCACGTTGGTCATGGATGCGACGAGATGATCGTCAAGGAACAACTGTTTCTGCTGCCCCAGCGCAATAGGCGCATCGGCGCCAACGGCACTCAGGAAGAGGGCGGCAAGCAAGGGGGTTGCTATCATGGCCGAGGCTCCTTAACAAGTGCGTGAGGGCTGTTGGCCTGTCTTTACTCAATGATCCGCACGACCTTTCGATACCCGGCGATCTCCCGGCCGTCATCGACGGTAATGTCAAAGTCCTCGTTGCTGTCACACGCGTCATGGACGGCGGTCATCAGGCGTTCCATGAGCCGCTGATACTTCCGCCAATGCTCGCCTTTCGTCGGGTCGTTGCCAGGGACCGGCACCCACGGCAGACCCTCCATCGACGCGATGAATCCGTCGGGCAACACGATGGCCGTGTCGAGCACGGCCTTCGGACCGAAGATCGATTTTCGCGGGTGCTCGGCCGCATGTTTGCGGAGCGTCCGCGTCAGCTGCATCTGTTCGACCCACGGCAGGTGATGGTCATGGTCGCTTGTCCAATACCAGATGTAGCGCGCGCCCATGTCGTAGGCGAGCGTCACGGCCCTGGGCGCGATTGCGGGATCGCACTGGCCGTAGATGGCCGTGCCCCAGTATTTATCAAACGGTCGCGTGCCGCCGCGGAGGAAGGCGTAATGGTATTTCAGCAACTGCTCCGCCGTGTGCTTGCGATCCGTATGGGTGAACTTCGCTACGGCCTTGTCGAAATCGGCAAGTTGATAGCGCCCCTCGTGAACGATGCCGTTGCAGCCGCCGCGCATCTGGTAATGCGCCGTCTCGTACAGCGTTTCCCAGGCGGGAAAATCAAACTGGTCGAGGCGCATGTCCCCGGTGTTGATGCGCTGGCCGGAGTTGGGTCGTTCCAGGGCATAGCGGCCGTAGTCATCCGAGGAGTTATAGCCGGCTCGGACTCGCCGCTCGAGAGCCGCGGCCGCATCGGAGAAATGCCGCAATCTGCCTTGGGCATTCCTGTCGGCGATCAGGAGTATCGCGGGTTCGTCCATGAACATCACCGGCCCGAGGTAATTGCTGCGATACAGATCGGCGGGGTATTGGAGGGTGGTCTTGCCGTCGCCAGCGCCCCGTATGTAGAAGGCCGGGTGGGTGCGGACGAATTGCTCCTGCTGGGGCTCGACACAGAAGAGGTTGATCCCCGCGTCGAGCATGACACGGTAGTCCTCTTCGGTGAAGGCCAGGTAGGCGTAGTCTTGCGGCTTAGGCGTTTGCGGGAGCCGATGGCCCTCCTTGTCTTTGAAGGCGCGTCCGGTGCCCACGAGCAGTTCCGGGTCCAGGTCCAGCACCTTCGCGTCAGCCCAGGCGTCCCATCGGGCATTCTTGCTTGTGGACCGCAGCGTCAGCACGTGGCCCAGATACTCGCCGGTCTCGGGAAGCCCCGCCTGACGGGCGGTGCCGCGGGCCTGTCGCGGGACGAAGTGATCCTGGAAACCGCCCCAGCCGGGAAGCCATGCGCGACCGGTGTGGATGTTCCGATACTCAAGGGTCTCGCCGGCCTGGGGGATTCTCACGAGATACCGCTCAAAGCGAAGGGGCCCATTTCCACCGGCGAGCGGCAAGCAATCAGTTAGCGCACGAACCTGCACGAGGGGAGCGGTGTTCGTGTCTTCGTTGGCACGGATATCGAGCTGCCACCACACAGAAGTGGTGTTGCCAACGTCCTCGCGTGGCCCGCAGATGATGTCCACGGAACCGATCGGCGGGAGCGTATCTACGCGGCACGTCAACACCGCATAGTGCCCGACGGTACCTGGTGCCGGCGGGACCGCATTGCCGGCGGGGGCTGCAAGGATGAGCGTCGTCAATATCGCTTGGAGAACCATGGTTCATCTCCGCTTTCAGCTTTACGCTTCCGATGAGCGAGGCGATCGTCTACTTACGATCCTCGAACGGCGGGAACGCCCACCAACGCGCCTCGGCGTTCCACATCTTCCACGGCTTCAGGGCCCGCTCGAGCCGGGCCTTGACCAGCGGGTCGGCGGTGCGTGCAATCAGGCCTTCGAGGAATCTGATCTGTCGCGGACGGATCTCGTTCAGCCACTTGCCCGAATCCGCCATCGTTTCCGGCTTGTTCAAGGCGCCGCCGGAGCCGTAGCCCATTTTGCCGTACAGACCCTTCTCGAGCATGACGGCATTGTCCGCCATCTCCCGGCCGACGTCGCCATAATAACGCAAGTGGAAATCCCGCACCGCCGCTTCCCATGAGATGTCAGGCGACCACAGAGCCCGCGCGGCGACGTACATGTTGCAGGGGGTGTACCCGTACATGTCCGAGGAGGCCCCTTGCGCGCCCAGGGACTTCAGAATCCGCAGGTCCTGCACGATCACCTGACCGCCAGGATAGATGTACGGGGCCACCCAGCAGTTGTAGTACTCGTAGATGTAATGGTGCTTGGATCTGGCCATCCAGGTGAGATCGTTGCCCAGGTATCGCAGATTAATAGCCGACTTGGGCTCGCCTGCCAGCGGGCGGTAGCTGTCGCGGGCGATGTGCGCCAGGCCGGCCAGCAGATTATCCGCCAGTTCCGGGCAGCCGTCAGGCATGACGCAGTCCGTCGGCCCGTAGATCAGCGGGCTAATCATGACCTTGGGGTGGCTCTTGCCGATCGCTTCCGCAACTCGATTCATGAACCGGATGTAGCTGGTCGCATAGGCCGATTTCACGGCGTCCGCGGGCGTGCCTTCCGGCTTCTTTCCCCTAGCCGCCTCCGGCACCAGGCCTTGCGTGCACCCCGGGCAATGGCAGAAGACGTCGCTGTCGGGATGCCAGAGGTCCACGACGTCGACTTCCGGACAGCGGTCCAGGAATCGCTGCATGTTACGGATCAGCTCCGCGGTCATGTCAGCGTTGCTGACGCAGAGGGTCGGTGGCATGCGCTGGCCGTCGTTGTAGGCGAACCAGTCGGGATGCTCCTTAAACTGCTCCGGAGGCAGCCAGGTGTGCATGGTATGGCCGCCGAAGATCAGGTTCAGACCGCGCTTCCGGATTTCCGGCAGCATCACCTCGCGCCGGTCATACCACGCCCGCGGCTCGCTGGTCGCGTTGGGGCAGGGGTGAACCCAGTTGAGCCGGTTCTTAGCAATCCAGTCCACGATCGCCATGCTCTGGGCCACGCTCATCAACGGAAAGTCGAGCATCATCCGGTACTGGAACGCCGGCGCGGTGTCCACCTCGAGCGAGGGGATTGAGAGGGTAGACCGCTTCGGGATGCTGTCGTCGCCGGGAACGCACCATCCGCAGCCCAGCCGTTCTAGGAGGTCATATGTCCCATAGAGTGCGGCTCGCGGCGTTGCACCCACGATTACGATCCGTCTGTCACTTGCGTGGAGGACGTAATGATCTGCCGGATCGGCGTGGAGTCGGCGGACACCGGCCGCGACTGCCCTATCCGGATCGGCCGTCACCATGACCACCGACGCATCTTCCACCGTCTTCATCGGAACGAGCGGCAACGATGCGCCGCTCATGGCTTTGACGTACCGCTGAAGCTCCTGCGCTGCGAATAGCACCGGGCCCGTTGCCTCTGCATCGGCCAGCACGATCTGAGCCTTCGGACGGCCCTCGGCAACCAGGACAAAGTCCGCCGCCAGCGTCGGAGCCGCCATCGCGAGGCAGATTACAAAACCCGACATGCGGGGGTGTGCTTTCATGGGGTCGCCTCCGGGAGTCTTTGTGCCCGGCCGGGTGCTGCGTCACCGAGCCGGCGGCGTGGCGGTTCCGGGCTTCCTCGCGTAAAGGAACATCCGCTCATAGATGCCGTTGGCGCCCCAGACATCCCAGTTGCAGAGAACGCGGATGGTGATGCGGTTGCTTCGGCCGGGCTCCAGCAGTTTGCCTACGTCCATCTCCAGGGTGTGCGGCCGCCCCCAGGGCCCCAGGTACGGGCGGTGGCCGGCGTACCGGCCGTTGACCCAGACCCAGGCCTCATTCACAACGCCCAGACCATGCAGGAATACGGCCTTACCCTTGGCGCTTTCGGGCACGCTCACGTCGAACTGATACCAAGCCAGGCCCATGTACGGATGGCCCTTTTCATCCTGCGAACCTTGTGTGTCCCACCCGGAGGTCGTTGCCAGGGGTTTCCATTGCGAGAGGTCGGTGGAAGGCTCCTGCCACCGCTCATAACGGCCGTCGTCGAAGGGATCCGTGCGAAAGCGGGCCATCTCCGGCAGCAGCGCCACCAGTTCACCCTCCGCGCCGCCTTTCTTGGCGGCTGTCGCCTCCATCCGTTTCTTCTCCCATTCGGGCCCGTACGTGGGGTATGGGTACCAGCCCATGAAGGGAGTGATTCGATTCATCTCTGCCTGCAACTCGATCTGGCGGCCCGTATGCTCGGCGGCCGCGGCAAATTCTCCTTCGCGCTTTGCTTTCTCCGCGGCGACGAACTCGCGGAGGTTGTCATAGATGAGCCGATCGAGGTGCAAGTGCAGCTTTTCGGTGTCCGACTGCGCCGCCGCTTCACCCGCCCGAATCGACCCGTCCAGCTTCGCCATCAGAGGCTCGCTGTAGATCGCGCGTAGAATCACGTCCTCGTGGCCGTGCTGCGGGGCCTTTTCGAAGGCTTCCTCCAATGTTTCGTAGTACGCCTTCATGGGTGCGGCAGCGCGGCCGTACCACTTGGCGTAGAAGTCCCCCAGGATAGCGTCCACATCGGCCTTGGTGTCCCACTCCAGGCGGGCACGCACGAGGCGCGTCGTCAAGCCCGACATTGCCCAGTCGGCCTCATCCTGGTCGTGGAAGCCGATGACGCCCCAACGCTTCAAGAGTGGCATGTTCCGGCGCAGGCGATGCACCATCGGCGTGATCGTTCCCCGGTTTACCAGCATGGTGTAATTGTAGTTGTACATCCACACCTTGTCCGAGAGCCTGCACCACTGCTGGATCATCTGCGCCTGCCGTTGCATCTGCCAGCACTTCGGATCGTCGTAAGCATGGATGGTGCACGCGCAAATGTTCGCGAACATCACCGTGAGATTGCCTTTGGGATTGAAGACCATATCCGCCGGCGCCTCGGGCGGGACGTCGCGGTTGGCGTAACCGTTGGTCGAGATCATGTGGTCGGGAAACTCTTTGTTCACATCGGTCAGGATGCGGTTGACGAAGTAGAACCACTCGTTGCTGGCGGAGGAGTCCGGAACCGGGTCGCGGTTGTTGGAGCCGTAGCCGTCGAAGCTGTTCCCGATTTTCGCGCAGCGTTCGCACCAGCAACGGGGCAAGCCGTCGTCCGGGGCGAACGCCGAAATCGGTTTTCCAGCGCGGGCATCGGCTTTGATGCGGTTCACGAAATGTTGAATCATGCCTTCGCTGGTCGTGCAGGGATGAGCGTTCGTGCGCTTGCCGTCTCGCTCCAGCGCAAACCAGTCGGGGTGGGCCGCAAACTGGCCTTTGGGAAGATAGCCCTGAACCGAGCTGTCCCCCGGAACTCCGAATGCCACATCGGTGGCCCGGGGGTTCATCTTGTTGTGGATCTTCCACTCCTCGCACTCGGCGTCCATTTGGCCGCGGGCGTGCTCCCAGAAGTTCCGCACCGGAAAGTCCGGCCGCTCGAGGACTCGCATCGGGCCGACCGATAGGGTCGCCATCTTCGGAACCACCTGGCCCATCTCGCCCGGCATGAACCAGCGCACGCCGAGCCGGTGCAGGAACTCGGCCACGGCATAGCGCGTGCCGTAGTATGGCTCAATATCGTTTCCGGCCAGGACGAGCCGGTCGGAGTCGGTCTGCATGACGAATCCCTCCTCGCGGAGGTTTTTGGTCTTGCCCGTGGGGATCTCCAGACCCGCGATTCGATCGGTCAGGCTGCTTCGGCCCACCAGGATGAGCGTGCCGGCGGGAGGGTTTTCGTCGGTGGCGATGGGGAGTCTCGCACCGGTGATTTTCTCGAGATATTTCTGCAGCTCGGCCGCGGCGATGCGGGCGTTCTCGCTCGGCTTGGCGGCGGTCACGATCGCCGCCCGAACTTGCCCGTCGCGGACGAGCACCAACCCTCCTCCGGGCGCGGGTGACGCTGCCGTCGCGCCAGACGCGGTGAGGCCGGCCGCAATGCAGAAGATCCAGACGATCTCAGCGAGGGCAGCAGGCATTCGCATGGGAGCCTCCTTCTTGCGTCAAACCGAGAACCGCATCTCCGACGTGTGAATAGATCGATCGAGCTTAACTGACAGCGCGATGCGTGACAACACGAAGTCGCCTCATCCATGACCTCAACTCTGTTGCGCATCGTCCGCGGATGAGGATGCTACTGTCCCTGTTGTTTCACGCTCACCTGGCCGCCGGTCCATAGCGCGCGAAGCTGGGGAATATCGAGTCGCTCCAGTAGGCCGGGCACGTCCGCCAACGCCTGGTCGCCTCGGGCGCGCACTTCGTCGTGGAGGCTTGCCCGGGGAACGTGAACGCTGCCGGACTCGATCAGTTCGGGGGCAGCAGCGCCGGCCAAGAGGGCGGACCAGCCGTAAGTGTTCTCGGCATCCAACGAAACAGAAGGCGATGAGAATCTGTTGCGGCAGAAGCGAGCGGCCTGGACGAGATCCATCGCCCACATGCCTGGCCAGGGGCGGCCGGCGAACCAGGCCCAGTTGATCACACTCCCTTGGCCCCCGGAAATCTCGCCGGCGCCGCGGAGATCGAAGGCGAGGACTTGCCGCCCGGCCCGCAGTGCGCGCTCGATCGCCCGACTATCCCGTCCCGGAACAAGCGTGATCGGACCCGGGGTTCCTTTCTTGCCAATCCAGATGGCAGGCAAACGGATTCCAGGCTCGGTCTCGATGATCCAGAACTCCGCGAACCACGCCCCCATCTCCTCCTGTCCGACCTTCTCGGCTTTCACCTCGGGCAGCCGATCGGGCCAGCCGAGTCGCTCGCGCAGGAACGCACGTTGCTTAGCCGGATCATCTGCCACGGTCGTTCGCGGAAGAGGCTGTAACCATGCCGTGAAGACGTCGCGGAAGGTGAGGTTCTTCTCGGGAAGACCGCAGCGAAGGTCCTCAAAACTCTCCACTTTCGCGGGAAACTCCTTGCCGCCCTGAGGGAGGGGCGGTCGCAGGTACTGCTCGACGGCACGATAGAGCACTTCGCGTTTGTCCTCCTGATAGCCGTGCGCAGTCGTGGATTCCCGGTGCGCTGCGACGTCCTCCGCTCCGAGCAGACGATAGACGTGTTTCGCCCACTGGAACGATTTCTCCGCCTCATCGAGCGGGAATTCCTGGTCGTCGGTGCCGCGCTTGCTACTGATAACGACGAGCGGATTGGGGGCGTGCAACGCCAACAGCGTTCCGATGTCGGCGGCGCGGCGGATGCCGGGCGGCCGCTGGTGCCAGTCCCAGTTCACGTCCGTGCGAATCCAATAATCATAGGTGGTGACGGAACAGACCGGCACGGCGAGTTTCACGCGGGGATCGAGCGCGGAGACCCAATAGGTTGAGTTGCTGCCACCCGATTCGCCGGTAAAACCGATCCGCTCCGGGTCTACTTCGGGACGGGCCGTCAGAACGTCCATGGCACGAATCGCGTCCAGCACCTCCAGCGCGGTCGCCGACCGCCGGGAAAATGAGAAGGTCCGGATGTCGTGGCTGTTGGCGCCGGTGGGGTTGTAGAGGTGATCGCCGGTCTTGCGCTCACCGTAGCCGCCGTAGTCGTAGCAGAGCACGACGCAACCGCGCAGCGCCAGGTTAACGTTCCGCTGCTGGACGTAGTCGGCTGCCTTGCTGGTGTTCGTGTGGCCGCTGATCGAAACGATGCCGGGAACCCTCCCTGAAATGCCATCGGGGACGTAGACGACCGCCGGGATGGCCATGCCCGGATAGCTCTCGAAGATGATCTTCTCGATGTGATAGCCTTCGCGGCGGATTATTCCCTTGCTCCTCAGAGCCAAATCCCATTTCGGGGGCACAAGATCGTCAATTCCCAGCACCGCCAGGATCTGGCGGCGGAGGGCGTCGCGCCGGGCGAGCCATTCTTGCTGAGTCTTGGGCAGAGGCAGGGGTGCCGACTGGGTCGTTACGAAACGCTGCATCATGGTCGCGGCTTCGTTCTCGGGCAGCAGCTTCCGGGAAAGCCACGCCGTCCAAGGGCGATCCGGGGTGGCGCGGACTACGAGCGTCCCCGCCTGCTGAGCGATCAGCACTCGATGGGCCGTGGCACCGTCCCACAAGTCCCCCTCCACGCGTCGCGCCAGGGGCAACACGAGCCTTTGTCCCTTGGCCGATCCGACAACCAACGCACGCGCTTCAAACTCCAGACGCGCAAGCGACCGAGATCCACCAAGCGTCAGCTCGCGCGGCTGGGAATCGGCGGCGGTTCGCAGCAGCGCCAGGTAGAGCTGTTCCGCATCCGTGCGAGGCAATCGCTGGTCCCAAATCGTGGCCGACGCCGGCAGCGGCAACGGTTCCAACCCCAGCGCCTTGTCCAGCACTTCGGCCCAGAGCCCGGCGACGACCTCCTCCAGCCGCGTGCCTCGCCCATCGGCGTCCGGCGCCACCGGCCAGGCGCCCGGCCCGAACTCCTGCTCGATGCGCCTCCCCTGGCGCAGCGCCCGCTCGGTAGCACCGCGGAGGCGTTCCATCAGGTCGGCCGGAAGCCCCTCGGCCCGCAAGATTGCCAGGCCTGTAAAGAACAGATCGCCCATTTCGCGCCAGAGGCGTGATCCTTCCCGCAGCAAGCGCAGGTAGCGCGACAACTCGGCGTAGTCTTCCTCGGAGAGATGCGGCTTTGCCTTCTCCAGGGCCACAAGGGACTCGCCGGTCCATTGGACTGCCTGCTCCCGTTCGGCGACCACTTCGTCCAGCGTCTGCCGGTCCGGGTGGAGCAGCTTCGCCAGCGTCTTCTCCAGTTCCGGCGCCGACCGCGTGCGCAACGGCGCCGTGCCCACCAAGCTGCCATAGGCGTTGTACAGCCCGTGAAAGAACGGCGCCAGATGCCCGTGGGCCGACGTGCAATAGAAGCCGCGCGTGTTCACGGAGTGTTCCCAGATGTCCGCGGAGCGCCGCAGGGCCTCCACCACCTGGGGAGCGGCTGCTTCGCCGTAGCGGCGTGCCGCCCACTCTCGCCAAAGGTCGTCAAGGGATTGCGCGGGCGACCAGAGCAGCCGGCTGGTCAGCCAAACGTTGAACTCGCTGGGCGAAGCGAAAATGCTCCGCGGGTAAGCCGAGTGGTCCAGCCGGAAGACGGCGCCTCGGCCGCCGTGCGCCGCGGCACGCCGCAGATGCCCCGCGTAGTACGCGGCAGGGAGGACGACCACGTGCGTCTTGCCACGAAACCCTTCCCCGAACGTGTCCTCCAGCAGGCAAGGCCGGTCGGGCAACTGGTCGAGCGTCGGGTCGGGCGGATACTCCAGGCCGAAAAAATCCCACGGCACCATCTTCGACATGACCAAGAACGCATCCGGAGGTTGGATGACGCGGACGGCGGCGAGAATCGTGTCGATCTCCTCCCAGCCGTGGCCGAAGTTGCGGACGATCAGCTCCTTGTGGTGTTTGCGGCACGCCGCCAGCGCCGTCTGGATGATACGGCGGGCCAAATCCGATCCGGTGGCCACGCGGCACGCCTCGCACCGGCACGGTGAGCCGGCCAGCACCTTGATCTGAGTCTCGGATAAGACCAGGACGATGCCTGCCAGGCTGGGGGTCTGGCGGAAGAACTCCTCGTACTTGTCTTCGAGGATCCGCCAGACCTCCGGCGACGACAAACAGATCGGTGCCCCTTGGCCCCGGACTTGCGGGTAAGTGGCGGCGAAGTCCTCCGGCAACTGCAGCTCATGGTCCCACAGAAAGAGACGCACGCCGAACCTCTGGGCGTCGCGGGCGAGGCCTTCGAGCACCTCGGCCTGCTGCCTGGCCCTGAGGCGAGCCTCCGGGGATCGGTGTGCCGCCAGGAGGTCCCAGCGATCGTAATTGACGAATGTGTGCAGTTCGCCCACCTCTCCACGGCCCATGAGGCTGAACGTGTTGATGCGGTAGGACGGCGCGCGAGAGAACGCATCGCGGAGGTAGGCCAGGTAGCGGTCGTTCTGGAACCAATCCGGCGATCCGCCCATCCACCGGCACCAGAAGTCCTCCAACTGGCTGGCCCATCCCCGGACCGCGAACCGCGGCTCGCTCCTCACATCGAGCCCAAGGGGCAGCGTGCCCTGGCGCTCAATCTCCTCGGCTAGCGCATGGCAGCCGTAGAGCAATCCGTCAGTCTGGCGCGACGCCACAACCAGCCCTGGGCCCTCCGTCTTGCCAGGAATGGGCTTGATACGGTAGCCGTCGCCAAGGGGCCAGTTCTCCAGACCGACGTTTCGGCTCCATTTGAGGGCATCCGGTCCACGTTCGTGAAGCAGCAGAATGCGGAAACCCTTCGCCGCGGCAGCGTCCCGCTCCTTCGCGTCCGCCGTGCGCTCCTGTCGCATCTCGATTCCCGCTCGCTTGAGCGCGCGGGCCAACCGCGCGACAGCCTCGTTCATCGCCGGGGCCTCGGGCACGACCAGATCTATCGTGACGACAATCGGCTGCGGCGGCGCATTCCCTGCGTGCGCCCACCGGTCTGAAAAGCCGTTTCCCGTAGCGAAGATGACGACTCCGAGGAGCCAGCGATTGACCTTGCTCATTCGTCTCCCTTTCGAGAATCCGCGGAGCCAATCCGGGCAACATGCGAGCCGGACTTCATCGCGTCGGCGCGATCCTGCAAATAACCAGCCGATGCTACGAACAGCTACTCGCCGGTGCCAGCATACGGCTTCGCGAGCCCACTACCGCGACCCCGATTGCGTACCTCCTATTCTTGCCCGCTTGCGAGCCGTTGACCAGTTTCTTCATGAACTTGACGCTGTCGCGCGTGTTGTCATCCGAACCGTGGCATACGATGGACACAGTGCCGTCCCAGTTGGTCAGCTGCAACCGCTTGATGTACCTCTGGATGTTCTCGGCGTTGGGCCCCATCATCGGATAGGCGCCATCAATCTGCGATGCTTCCAGCCCCTTGTTGCCAGGAACTCCCGCAGCGCGCGGATTGGACTGGAGCGATTCGCAGAAATCGTATTCGAGGGTCTGGTTCGCCTGCATGGCGATCGCTTCCCTCAGCCTCTCGCTCCGAGCAGATGCTGTCATTCATACCTCGATCAGGTTTCGGCACCATAAGGGGCTACAAGTTAAGCGCCGGGCCATTTCGCCGACGCTCCGATCGCACGTGATCACTTTCCAGGACCATCCTGCGCAGGTGAGTCGCTTTTGGGCTGGGGAGGGAGTAGCCGCTCGCGAAGAAAGGCCACAATGGCCGCGTTGTCGGCGGCCGGGTCTTTGCCGGCTTGTGGCCCGAGACGCGCGACCACCGGCACGCCATTGCGGCGAAGTGACTCGGCCAGCAGGACGCTGTGCCAGACAGAATGCGGGTCGTTGATCACCGCTGGCACGGGCGGATCTGGCATCGCTGTCAGGTCCTCGCCCCACGCGGCCATCACAAACGCTGGCGGATCATCCCGGCTCACCAGGAACAGCGGCGACGCGTCGCGAATCCGCCTGCGCAGTTCGGGATCCCGCTCGTATGCCTCGGCGGTGCAGCCGAACGCCGCGGTGAAGGCGTTGGCGAAGTCCTGGCCGCGCAGCGGCTGTTGCGCCAGCTGGATCGGGCGCACGCGGGTGAGATCCATCGGCCCGGCCAGGGCCACGAAACACGTGAGCCGACTCGAAAGCCGCTGCACCATGTCGGGACTCTCCGGCGTTGCCAGGTCATCGTGCACAGCAAGCCATGCTGCCAAATGTGCGCCCGCCGAGCCGCCCATGGCGCCAATCCGGTTTGGATCGAGATTCCACTCCTTGGCCTTTGAGCGTACGAACTGTACGGCTCGACCTACGTCGTCCATCGGCGCGGGGAATTGATGTTCCGGCGTCAGGCGGTAGTCAATCGACACGACGGAAATCCCGGCACCCAGGATCGCCTCGATGAGATCCCCCTGATAGACGAATTGGCTCTTGGACCCGCGACGCCAGCCACCGCCGTGGATCTCGACGAGGACCGGCGTCGGCCGGCTCGACGTTACCAGGTAGGCGTCAAGCTTCTGGATTTGCGGGTGTGTGCGCCCATACATCACATCGCGGTGAATGACCAGGCGCGGGTCGCCTTCGAAGGGCAATCTGCTCCGCACTGGAGCGACAACAAACTCCATGTTCACAAGGTCTTCATAAACCCGTTTCAGGTCCGCAGTGGCAGACTCTGGGCGGTAAGCTTGGGAATAGTGTTTGATGTAAAGCACCCAGCCCTTGTGCCTGCGAAGATCGTCGGTGCTCCTGGCCGCATCGGCAAGGATGTCGGCGGCGGCCTGCGCGTGAGTTGGCAAGCCGCGTTCGATTGCCCGCGCGTCGGTCTGGATGAAAGACCGGTACTGGGTATCCCATTTCGTCCCGCCGGGGCCGCTGGATGGGAGATAATCAGCGGGCTTGTCCCATTTGGCGAGGTCGGCCCGTCCGGCGGGGGTCTGGGGCGATTGGCCACGATTCACGCCCTCCGTGTCGGCTTTGAACGCGAGCGTCGTTGGCGCCAGATTCTCGGCACGCGCGCTATCCAGCATTCGCTTGGAGACGGTCAGCGCCGCCACCTTGTCGCGCGATAGGGGCGCTGGATGCAACTGCCCCGTGGCCCAAAGCCGTATCGTGCTTGTTCGAGACGGGCTGTCAGGGCTTTCCGACGCTCCGATGGGGAGGATCGAGAGGGCAGCGTCCACGTCGTGCAGCGGGACGAACTGCGTGTAGGACTGGGCCGCCTGCGATTTGATCGTGCCCCCGTCGACACACGTCAAGGCAGGGATGGTCAGATCGTTCCGCGGGTCCAACGAAGCGAAGCCATCGAGGCTCTCGAAGTAGCCCAGCCGGCGCTGGGTGACCTGACGGCGTGCGATCGCCGGCCACTGCTTCGGATCGGGTCCATGGCGCTGCACGGCGCTGGTCCACGCCGCGGCGAGTGAATCGTCGATGAAGGCCTGCTCCAGAGGCGTGATGTCGGCGCTGGGATTCTGTCCAAGGCGCGCGTCAACCGTCTTCAGGAAATAGCACAGCCCGCTCTGCCCGCCGCCGTAGATGCGGGCCAGATCGGTGGTCGTGATGCGGAAGAAGGTGGGGATTTCACACGCCAGTTCAGCGCCGGACGACATGAGGTCGGACGATGCTCCGGCCGCGAACCACGGCCGCAGATGCTCCAGGGCGCTGACGGCCCCTTCGGACAGATTGTGCTTGAGGACATCGCGCAGGTGCAGGCCGATGCGCACGATATCCCGGCGGGCCGGATTCACGCCGTCGTGGTGGATGTCCAGCACATCCTGTGGCGAGAACTTCGGCTTCATCTCCAGTCGCTCGCACAGGCGCCACGAGCGCTCTGTGTCGCCCAGCCAGCCGGTGCTGGCACCGAGTGGGATCGGATAGAACAAGCCGATGGCGCGGTGATTGGCGCTGGCGATGTATCCGCGTTTGGGGTTGATCACCCGCGGCAGCAGGTCAGGCGGGACGATGGTCTGCCAGTCGAGTCTGGTCGCGGAGCCGTCCATGGCGGCAGCGCCGGAGAGCGGCTCGAGGGGTGAGCGAATCGGGATCGCGCCGGCGATGGAGAAGCCGATGTCGCCCTTGGCGTCCCCGAACACCACGTTCACGCTGGGGAAGCGCCAGCCGCCAAGGGCCGACATGAACTGGCCAGCGTTCCCAGCCCGCATCATGGCGATCGCGCCTGTGATGGTCTCGCGCTCGGTTTCGCAGATGGGAATGCGCTTGAGGGCGACCTCGCTCTCGCCGGGCAATGCAAAGCAGAAGGCCGTCGCCACAGGCCCGAGATGCGAGAGCCGGATGGTCAGAGGCTCATCCCGACCGCCCCGTACCTTGATGGTCTCGCGGAGGACGGTCATCGGCCGCCACTGGCCATCGAAAAAGTACTGGTCCGGATGCTGTGAATCGGTCTTCAGGCGGAAGAGATCGGCCTGGTCAGCCCCCAGCGCGGTCATGCCCCAGGCCACATGCTGGTTCCAGCCGATGAGGATGATCGGGCTGCCGGGCACACCGATGCCCCGGGCATTGAAGCTTTTGCCCTGGATGTGAAATTCGTAAAACAACGATGGATTGCGCACGGGAGTTTGCGGGTCGCTGATGAGCACAGCCGAGCCGGTCGTGGTTCGGCTGCCGCCCACAACCCAGGCGTGGCTGAACTTCGGTCCCTCTTCGCCCGCCGGCCGCGTCGCCGGCGGACCGTAGCGTCGCATGAAGTCCTGCGTCACTCGCAGCCAGTCGGCAGTGACGTCCTCTCGCTGGATGACGGCCGCTGCATCATCTGGCCCAAGCGCCACCAGATCGCGCGCTTCAGACCGCGGGGCACTGCGCGCGAGGCCGCGCCCCGGAGCGCCGCGCACGGCTCTGCCGGCGGGCTCAGGGCCACCCCCGACTGTGTTCCGGTAGTGGATCAACTCGCGCGTGCCGTCGCCGGCGAAGAACTGCCCCAGATGCCACCAGGAGGTGATGCAATCGGCCGGCGTCCACGGCTCTGGCTCCAGGCCAAGTTCATCAAACAAGTAGTGTCGCTTGTCGCGGGTGGCGGCCATGCAGTCGTTCACGCCGTCGCTGTAGGCCTGAAGCAGCGCCAGGGACTCGCGATCCAGGTGGCGCACGACTTCCCGCGCGGCACGGCAGAACCCGAAAGTCCGCATCTCCCGGTCATGATCGACGGCGGTGGTCTGCCGGCCGGGCATCATCGCCAAGCCGACCAGCTCCGCCAGGCGGCCCTGCATGATACGCAGCGAGTAGTACATCTGAAACGCGCGGTCCTCGGCGGCCGCATAGCCCAGGCCGTACATCGCCCCTGCATCGGTTTCCGCGAAGACATGTGGCGTGCCCCAGGTGTCGCGGATCAGCTCGATGCGACCACGCTCGGGTCGTACATTGGCGACATCGTCGGCGGCCGCGCACGAAGTCAGCAAAACCACGATGAACAGGAACTGCCAGACGTGCCGACGCATATGGCGTCTCCTTAACTTACTGATCTTTGGCGAACGATACGGCGACCCCTTTCTCCAGGTCGTCACCCTGCCAAGTGCCGGATTCGAAGCCGTTCACAACGAGTCGATAGCGCCGCGTTGGCTCGGTGCGGCGGAAGTCGACCACCGGCTGTCGCTTCCAGGCAAAGGGAGTCGAAATCCGCAATCGGACCTGCCCGTCGCTGATGCTGCACTCGCTCACGTTAAGCCCATTCACGCCGATTCCGCGGCCTGCGGCCACGTCCACGATCGCATCGCGGAGATAATCCTCCTCGATCTCGATCCCGGCCATGCCACTGCCGGTTCCCCAGTGAAAGCGGCTCACCCCGGCTCTTCTGCCGTAGCCCACATGGGCCCAGTTCTCCGATGGCGAAATCGGAAATTGTGCCCGCAGGGCGGCAATGCCGCGCTCGAGGTATTCGACCTTGCCGGTGGTCCGATAATAGTCGAGTAGGATGTTTCCGCACTGGCTCTGCCGCGCATCGGACCATTCAGCATCCGAGTTCTGAGTCGTGAAACCGCCCAAAAGCATCGCCGGGCCAGTCATGTTCTCCAACACGGGATTGGTCCAGCACTGCTGGTAGAGCAGGAGGTAGTCCAGCAGCACCTCGCCTTCAGTGAGGTAGCTCGCTTCGCCTGTGATTCGATGAGCCAGCAGAAAGGCGGCCACGGTCTGCGTGAGCGCCAGGTTGTTGGCCGGCCATTGCCCGGTGCGCTCATCAAAGCGAGCCTGATGCGGACTGCAACTCCAGAACGTCTCATAGTCGTACCACTGGCGTTTGGGTATCACCTCTGTTTCGAGAAACTCCAACCCTTTTCTGGCCGCCTTCAGGTATTTGGGGTTTTTGTCCTGGTTGTACAACTCAAGCAGAAAGAGGACCACCGGCCCCGTCTCGGCCTTTACTGTCCGCGCGAGTTCGTCTTGGACCGACCCATCCTCAGCAAACCGCGTGGGCAGCATGCCGTCTTTCGTCTGCCGATCGATCATGAATTCCGCCAACTGACGACAACGCGGCAGGATGCCTTGGCCGCCGGGCCGTTCGGCCGCACGCCACTTGAGCAGCCAGTAGCCGCTCCAGCACATGTCGTAGCCCAGGAAACCATCCTTCGTGCTCGCGCCCGAGCCGTCGCCGGCGGCCCAGACGGTTGATCCCTCACCTTGCGCCGGGACCGCGATGCACTTGAAGGCACCGTCACGGCCGGGGGCTTTGAGCGCCAGTTCCACAGTCTGCCTCGCCAGCTTGAGCAACTCCGCGTTGCCAGTGCGCCTTGCGTACAGGGCCATGCCGCAAGACGTCCGCAGCGTGTTGAACCACGACGAAAGATATACGGAAGGCCCATGTCCCCAACGACGCGTGCGCACGTCGCCGCCGACCGACCCATCGCCCAGCGGCACCGAAAGCCACAGCTTCGGCGACTCCTCCTTCCAGACCATGTCTCGCCATTCATCCCAGAGGGCCAGCGACCGGTATCGGGCGTCGGTGCCTGCCTGCTCATGCGCGGCCTGTGACTGTTCTGTACGCCCGAACCGCTCCCAATGGAACCGTACCGCCTCGCGATACGCTTGGCCGGGCGCGGCTGACGCGGTCACCAGAAGGTAGTAGGCGTTGTCGATTGTCCCGCCGGCGATCCAAGCGCGATTGGCGTCCAAGGCGTAAACCGCATGGGACGCGAGCCGAGCAGGCATGAACCCCACAGCGAGCATCGGTCCGCCCGGTACGTCAAGATCAAGAGCATGGTTGCAGCGCATCAACTCGTCGCGGCCCAGCACTGCGAGGTCCGGAACGATCGCCAGGGCCACGCGATCGGCTTGGACTAGAACCAGAGGCGCCTTGTACTGCGCATCCGGATTGAAACCGCCCACTGAAGGCGAATACGACCAGTCCGCTCGTTGAAGGAATCTGAGCCGATCGGATAGCTGATGCAGCGACAATCGCCCCGAGGGCTGCAGCCGCGTGTCCACGCGAATCCAAGGACCCTCGCCTTGAATCGTGAGCTTGCGGACCACGCGGTGGTCACCCAGCGCAAGCTCCTCGGTCAACGTCCCGTCGCGCAGCGAGAGCGCCCCCACGGAACCGCCCAGTGGTTTGCCGCCACTTATTGCCGACACGGGACCCAGGGTCTGGGCCGGATCGGAGCTGGCTACCTCGACCCACGCGCCGTTGCGAATGGCCAGGTAGCGCTCGCGCAGGCGGCCATCCCTGACCACCACCTCCACCGCGACTCTTTGGCCCCGCAACACCTGCTGCGATTCTATTTTGCCAAAAGCCCCACGCGCCCAGCAGCATACCATCGAGATGCTCAGATAGCATAAGAGTCGTACCATGGGTTGGCCTCTTGATTCCATTCTACCACGATAAACTCTGGCCTCCGCATGGGCCGCGCCATCAGCGAGGCGCTTCTGCCGGCTGGGACGATCCGGTCGGAAGTGCCGAGTCCTTCTTGGCTGCAGATCCCTGTCCGAAGGTCAGAGCCAGTTTCTGGATGTGGTAAAGGTCCGCTTTGCACCAGGGGATATCCAGATACAGCGAGAGTTTCGTGCTGTCGTCGTCGAAGATCATCGCGCGGGCGCAGAACACCGCCCAAGAGTTACTCGGGCGATCAATGCTTGTCTCCCATGCGTCGTAACTGAGCGGGCCCCAGGCCAGATACCACGTCGGGCGGAGATGCTCGACGTAGTGATGGTGAAGCTCCGTGGCCGCATCCAGCGCATGGTCGCGAATGAGGCGGCCCAGTTCCGGTGAGAGGAACAAATAGCGGCTGGGCTGGGTCCGCAAAAGAAGCCGCTGATGGAAGTGCGTCTTTGTATAGGTCCGCTCCGCTTCGACGCGGGCACGCAGCAATGCCACTGCAGCATTGACGGCCTGTTTTTCGGCGTCAGTGTCGCCGAAGCGACGGGCGAGCCGCGCGTATGCGATCACCCCGCTGATCAGGTCATTTTGAAAGATCACTTGCTCCGGCTGGGGCGGGAGCTTGACCTGTTCCCGCAGTGGGCGAATGACCTCTGGCCAAGCCCTCTGAAGCAAGTCCCAGTCGCCGCTGACATCGGCCCAGGCCCACAGCGGGTAAAGCCGCCGGATTCCCGGAAGGCGGCTCTCCCAGTTGCGGGCGTCGGGATAGGGCATGCGGTAGTCCATCCGCAACGCGCCGTTGTCAACGGGAAGCGATTTGGTAGTGACCGGATTGTGGGCGGCGAATTCCTCCCGCAGATACTGGCGAGTCTTCTCTTTCAACGGCGCATCCAAAACCGGCCAAGCCAACCCCAGGGTCTGATACAGATCGGCCGGGTCGTTCCAGATATAGATCCCGCCGAACATGAGGTCCGGGAAGTGCAACGGCATCCACTTCTGTGAAATCAATTCCTCAACACGATGGTTGATCTCCCGCCGCAGCGTTTCCGAAGCGGGGCCACCACTCGGGCGGCTGGCTTGCCAGACATACTTCTCCAGCGCCTCACGGTGAATCGATGCAGCATACTCTCTCGCCTTGGTGCGTCGAGCCTCCAGCTCATCCGCAGCCTCCGCAGGCAGTACCGAGGGATCTTGCGGCCAGCAGCGGCCGTAGGGCTTGATGAGCATGTCCCAGTCCAGAAGCTGCTGGCGGATCAAGGCCATGCTCTTGGGCTTCCGGTAGCCATCATCCCGGAGACTCTTGTCGTTGGGATCTCGCCAAGCCGGCTTGGCTGTTTGGTCGGTGCCCCAGGCGATCAGCATGGCATTGGATCGGCCTTCAGGGCCGGGGATGTAGTAAATGGTGCCGTCGGCGACGGCGACGGCGGCATAGGTGCCCGTGCCACCGAAGACGCCGGCGCCCCGGGTGAGGTACTCCAGTCCCGGCGGAATCGGTTCGTCATTGATCAGCCGCAGGAGATTCATCGGGCCGATGCTCTCATCGCCGTAATGGATGTTGTCGGCCAGCACCTCGGTGATCAGTCGCGCCAGGTCCAGCCCAACCACGCCGCGGAAGCCAGAGTAGCCCTGGCGAGCGTGGATCAGCACCGAGCCGCTGCCGGTCAGGCGCGACATCTCATCGTGGACCAGGCCAAACGGCCTGCCCTTGGCTGCATCAAACGGGTCGAGCAGTGGCGTCAGATCGCCGCTCTTCAGGTCTAGGTATCCCGCGCGGATGTAGCGCGCGTATTGATCATGGCGCGCCTGGGTGAACAGCGCATACTTCACGATCACGCGTCCATCGGGCATCACCACGGGCGGATTGCCCGGCCCGCCGCAGCTTTCTTCCCAGCAGATGGGGGCGATCCACGGCTCTTGGCCGGTGTTCTTGTCGAATGCGAAAAACGTGCGCGTCTCCGGACGCTGGCGGTGGATCTCGCGGACACCGTCAAGCTGCCGGCGCAGGATGTCCGGATCCATCAGCAGGAGGCGATTGTGTTCATCTTTGGCTCGGATCTGCTCGCGGGTTTCCTCTGGACCGAGCGGATCGGACCCGATGCGGCGGCGCGGCTGAAGGCCCAGTTTGCGACACGCTTCGAGTAGCCCATTGACCGCGCCGAACTTGCCCAGCCCGGGCTGGGTCGTGAACATGACGGTGTCGCCCGCAACCACCGGGTGATAAGCCCGCGCGCTGATGCCCTGGAGTCGCGCGGTCCAGAGGATCCGGCCATCCGTGGCATCAAAGCAATAGGCCCGCATGTCCTCGCTGGCCACGTAGACCTTTCCTCCGTCGTACGCCGGACTGGAGAGAATCGGACCGCCTACCGGCGTGCGCCAGGCCAGTTTCCCGCTGTCGGTTTCGATCGCATAAAAGAACCCGCCGCGGCCGCCAACAAAGACACGCCTTTCGGCCACGACAGGCGCGTTCCAGATGCTCTTTCCCGTTGCATAGGCCCAGCGAGGTTGTCCGCTCGTCGCATCCAGGGCATAAACCTTTCCATCCATCGCGCCGAAAAAGCACAGGCCTTCAGCAATTGCCGCGGCGTGGAGGATTCCCCCGCCGGCTTGGAAGCTCCAGCGGTCTTTGCCCGTTTCGGCGTCGATCGCGTGCAAGCGGCCGTGCATCGTTCCAATGAAGACCGTCCGGTTGGCGATCACGGGTTGCACACCGCAGGAGAGGCCCTCTTCATCTCGAATTATTCACCAATCCAACGATTTCTTCGCATCGCAGCCCAGTTCCGCCGCGTAGATAGAGGGTAAGGACGCCCTTGACCCACGGAACGGGAGACACACCCAATGGGTGAAGCACAC
>Ga0315284_10000799_pt1 | contig 43298 bp, 50 predicted proteins | sample YL17G09_16_MG_FD_203696 | JGI IMG/M metagenome (GOLD analysis project Ga0315284, IMG submission 203696) | Sediment microbial communities from Yellowstone Lake, YNP, Wyoming, USA - YL17G09_16 | ecosystem: Environmental > Aquatic > Freshwater > Lake > Sediment | place: USA: Wyoming | collected...
TTGAATTTATCTTTCAATTTATGCTTTAATTCAGTCATAGTTATGGTTTTATTCTTTTTAATTTCATCTAATAAAAATTTAACATGTTCTTTATGAACTTTATATGCAACTGGTTTTCTATTTTCTCTTTTTATTTCACCTTCCTTTTCATATTTTTCAAACCATCTCATTAAACTTCTTGGACTGCATTTAAAAATTTCACATACTTCTAATTGTGATTTATCACCAACTAAATAGTATTCAACCGCAGATAATTTATAATCTTCACTTTTATGTTTTGATGTCATTTATATTTAATATTATGACATAAAATATTTAAAATTATGTTATAATATTATTATAGTAATATATGATGAATGAAGAAATAAATAAGTTAAAATACCAAAAAATTTATAATATAAATTTAAAAGAATTTTAATTAAACATAAAAATGCAAATCAAAATAAAACAAAACAATCATTGGGTCTCGGCAAATCCGGACTATTGCCAAGCTTACCAAAATTATAAAAATCAGCCGATTTATCATCCAGAAGAACAAGTTATTACCAATTCATTAACCGTTTATCGAACAAATAATGATGTATATTTACCCACATATATCAGAGATGGTGACAATATTTATCCAATTGCTGATTTTGAAGATGTCCGCGTCTTTTTATTAGACTCTAGTCATGTGGATTGGTACGCAGCGAGGAATTACCAAATTTGGGCGTATTATGACTTCATGTATGATCCGACAAACCAGACTCGAAAAACATATGCTTCAAAACATTCTTCTTATTTGGCATATCCGCCAAATACGCGTGACCGTGATATAGTTGAAATTGAGATCGATGGGTTGCCATCTAATATTGTTTTTAGTATTTCCCGGAATGAAAATAATAGTGTGTATTATGAACGCAATGACCCGAGAGGGACAAGAGTGCGGATTTGTGATAATCATATGGCGCGTATTGGATACAGCGGATTTTATACAAGGATGACGATGGATATAGGAATTACAGTAATACCACCACAGTTACCACAGTTACCACAGAATGCAGCATTTTCATTAGATGGACTACCGCCACTGGAACAGACGGATATTGAAGAAGACCAATGTATATTATGCTATACAAATAAAAAGAATATTACGCTAAGCCCGTGCAATCATAATATAATGTGTTCGTTGTGTTATGTAAAATTGGCAAAAAAGAATGAATGCCCTGTTTGCAGAGGGGGGACTCTATTTTACAAATAATTCTGATAATAAGTTTTTAGAGTTTATTTTTATAAATTTAAAATAAAATTTATCTATATTATCTATATATATAAATGCTTTTATTTACAACGTATGTAAATGATGAATATACTGCAAAAAAAATGATGATAATTTCTAAGAAATTAGGTAAGAAATTAAAAATTGATATTGGAATGGTGTGGCAATGGGTTAAAGAAGGGAAAAAATTGGTTATTGCTTGTGATTTTCACAAATATGATTAATTATTACACATTTAGAGTAGGTTCTAGTTTTGGGGTTAGAACCTTTTATACTAACGAAGTGCGAATCGAGTCTGGGTTTTAAGGAGTAACACATGTAAGAGTAGGATAATATTTTTTTAATTTTTCTATAATTAGTTTTTTATCATCGACAGTTAATTTTTTTGAAAGAGAAATAAAATAAATTAAAGTATCATCATCAATATTTTTAATATTAATTCTTAAATGATCCATACTATTTTAAACAAAAAAAATTTATGATTATCAATATTATCAATATCATAAATTGATTTCTAAAATATTTCTTCAATAATTGATTAAAACCATATAATGCTATTTTTTTACAGCGGATTTTATACACGGATGATGATGGATTGAGGGAACCTAGGTCCCCCATAACTCCTCTTCTTCATTGGTAGGAGCTAGGATGGGAGCTGGGCTAACACCACCAGAAAAAATGGAAGTTTATGCATCAGTTCATTTTAAATCTGAAAAAAATTGATATATAATTTTTATATTAATAATATATTTATTTAAGCTTTTCAGATGCGATCAAACCCATCTTTTTGGAGACGTCTTAAAGAAGCACTTGAATACGAAGGAAATATTGGAATCCGGAGGACTCTGAAGTACTGGAGAACTCTTTATCAGAGATCATTTACAAAATCTAAAAAAGTGACTCGTCAAGTTTTGAAGGCGTTTGCATTTTGGGATTACAGGTTCCTAATGACAAACGTGCTTTCTGATCTCGCATTGATTAATGATTGTGAAAATTTAGTTAATCCGCACTACAACTTTTTCAAGTTGCTCGATATTGCATATGTGATCTTGAATATTTATATGCCAAGAAAACATTTTGGTATGACTGAATCTGAAATTACACCCTTCCGATTAGAGTTCAAACGAATTTTGCGAGAAATTGATTCGTGGATTCCATCCACAGCAATAAAATTTTACAATGAAGAAAACTCTAATTATTACAATCAGGTTCTTGAATCATGTGATCATTGTGGCAAAGACCCACGCGAGCGTTGCACATGTATGTCTTTGCCAAGTTCTGAAGAACTTAGTTCTCAGCTTCATAGAATTGGAATCTCAACATTGGAAGGTTCAGTGAGTCTTGCCAGTATTTTCATGGTGGCGGGTGTTTTTACAATTTATGATTTGAAGGGGTTTTCACAAGAAGATGTCTTATGTACTCTTGAGAAAGCAAAACTCAACCCTGTTCAGTTCAAAAAACTCTTTGATTTTTTGAATTTTTGAACTCAAAAGATTAAAAACTTAATTTATAATAATTTTTTTAGAGTATTATGCAATATCTGATTATGTAATACATCCTGTTTCGGCATTTTTTAATGTTATAAACAATTTTATTTCAATTTTTGTATTATGTTTTTTTATGATTTTAAAAATCATAAAAATTTATCAATAAATACTGTTAAAAATATTACTGGAATGCGAAGCTGTGAAGGCTTTGTGTGTACGGATTTTTTCTGAACGCATCGAGAATATCTGGATGAATTCTGTCAACTCCGATCGGGTCATTGGCTAACACATCCTTAAAGTGCGTTTCACCAAATTGGTTTGGTTGCGGTACACTATTATAGATCTTCGTGCTCATCACACCGCGGTTCTCTATGCGCGAATTCTCCTGTTCTCCATGACGACTTGTATTCATATTAACGTACTCCTTGCTGACCCCCACTTTCGCCCCCTCTTTCGACGGTGTTCGCCCAACTGCTACCTGTTCCCTAATACTATGGATTGTCGCATTATACATATCTCCATATGATTTGGGTGCTTTCACAGATGCAGGCGCCGCATTCCCTTTCACTTCCCCAGTCAAAAATTGACGCACAGTATTCTTTGCCTTTACGCTAGTTTCCGTATATCCACCTCTCTTTGGTCCCGTAGCATCACCCGTATAATGCACGCTAGTTGTCATTCTCTGTGTATTCTTTGCATCCATCTTCTTTGTCTTGTAAGCACCCCCACTCAATTGATTCTGTATATTTCCCATATTATTATTCAAAATTGTTTGCTGTTTAATCGTTTGTGCTGGAATATTCTTTGGGTCATAAACCATTCCCTTTGTTCGTCCAGTCATCCCACCCAGTCTGTTCCCATCAATTGTCTGTTCTTTGATGGTGGTTCTCGGTAAATTATTAGGATCATATACTTTACCTCTATTTGGACCAGTATTCTGAAAGTTTCCTTGATAATTGTTGTCAATCATTTGTTCTTTAATAGTAGTTCTCAAGACATCATTTGGATCATAAACTTTGCCTCTATTAGGACCAGTATTCTGAAAGTTTCCTTGGTTATTGTTATCAATCATCTGCTCCTTAATGGTCGTCCTTGGTAAATCGTTTGGATCATATACTTTACCCCGATTTGGACCCGTATTCTGGAAGTTTCCTTGGTTATTGTTATCAATCATTTGTTCTTTAATGGTAGTTCTTGGCAAATCATTTGGATCATATACTTTACCCCGATTTGGACCAGTATTTTGGAAGTTTCCTTGGTTATTGTTATCAATCATTTGTTCTTTGATGGTGGTTCTAGGTAAATCATTGGGGTCATAAACTTGTCCTCTGTTAGGACCAGTATTTTGGAAGTTTCCTTGGTAGCTATTATTAACATTTTGCTCTTTGATGGTAGTTCTGGGTAAATCATTGGGATCGTAGACTTTGCCCCTGTTAGGACCAGTATTTTGGAAATTACCATAACGATTATTTCCAATAATATTTGTCTTCCTTGTGTGCCGAACATTAGGCTGATTGGGAGCCATGGCGTTCTTGTTGGGGACACTCATATTTGTAACTTGCATTTTTGGACCAGTAACTTGGCGACTATTGGGCTTAGTCTTATACGATCCTCTACCATAATCATTTGGTATAGATCGATTAGGTCCGTCAATCTGCCACTGACCCACTGCATTTTGATTTCTTGGGTTTGCCCCCACAAAATTAATACGCGTGGATTCTTTGAACACTGGCTTCATTTGGGGCTGACTTCCAATTGCTGCTGCCGTCGCTGGACCCACACGATTCTTCAATTCAGTCGTCTTACGATTGGTATAGCGAATCAATATATTAGGGCGCTGGGTAGGACCCGTCACATCACCAACAGAAGTAAAAAGACGGTCCGGACCATTAACATAGAATGTATCCGGCTTATTTTTGGCAACAATACCAACTTTTCCGGGCTTAGCAATGTGGTTGCCTGGAATCACTACGCCCTCATAGCTAACTTTTGGCTTAGTTTTTACACGGAGTTCATCAACTGTCTTTGGCAAAATGAATTCCAATGTGTTAGCCTGTTGGAAACCTCCACTGCCTTCGGCGGTGTAGCCCTGGTTCAGACCTGGACCAACACGGATGGGCTCAATGGGCGCCTGATTATTTCGTAGATTACTGACTATATATCGGTCTAAATTATATCCATCCAAATTAGACATACCATATGGATTACTAAGATTTGCAACTGGTTTAAACATATCATCGCGCTTAACTTCAACTTTTTGCTGATAATTCGTATCATTTCCGGTGAAATTCTCCAATAATGTTTGATTTGTATTTTCCTCCATATTCTGCTTAATAGTTCCTCCAAAAAATGGGACCATATTGTTATGAAAAAAGCTCTCTCTATCCACAGGATTACCGGTCAAAGATATACCATTCCAACCACCAGAGGAAGCATAATCTTTATATAATGTGGGTATATCTAAATCATTAACTTTCCGGTCAAATTGTGGTTTATATTCTTTCGATACCAATTCTTTATCAATTTGTTCAATCCTCTGTTTTAGACCATTTGCTCCAATAAATTCAACTGGAAGGGTTCGATCAACGCCATCCACTTTATTAAAAATTGGGACTGGTGGTCCGGCAATCATGTAATTTGTTTTAAGACTGTTCTTACTTTTTGCAAATATGCGGTCCGCTAATTCTTGCTGTTCTTTCCAAACAGTTTGACTCCTTGTATTATCATAAATTGTATTACCACTAGGTATATAATTTTTGGAAACTTTGTCAGTATATGTAATAGTTGTCTGTCTTGGAATATTATTTTTACTTAATAAATATCCCATTCCAGCAATTGCAGACACTAATATAAATTCCATTGGGATTAATTTATATTAGAAAAAAATTAAGCCTTTTTCACCGTTCAGTCTTAAAAACATTGTTTTTAAGACTCTATGGATAAAAAACTCTTTTAGTTTTTTAGCCATCCGTGGTAAAAGGTGCTACCCCTCCCCCCCAAAACGCTTGTTCTTTTTCACCACTAAGCCCCGAAACTGCCGGATGGTGGCAAAAATATTTATAAAATATTTTTTGCTATAATACGGCAAATATTTGGGGATTCTTGTATCATTCTAAATAAGCATATGGGTCTTTATACCTTTGGATGTTTAAAACGCTGATGTATTTACCATATTATATATTTTAACATCATCATTAAATAATTCTTTTATTCTATCCTTATTTTGTTGGTTTATTTTTCCTCTTATTTTATTTGATACATTAACCGATTTAAAAGAATTAACATCGTATTCATATCCAAAATATTTTAACATTTTTGGTAAATTATTTAAAGTTATAATAATGTCTACATTTTTTGTCCAATAATCAATTGTTTTATATGGTGAAAATCCTAAAAAATCTTTATCTGTCATCTTTGAAACAATTTCATCTAAATTGACATTTTTATCATAATGTGCATATGATAAATGTTTTGGCCAATCATTTCTAGGATTTTTTTCATCCAAACGATAATTTAATAAACTCTCAAATCTTTCAACAGGATTTCTAATAACTGTAAAATAAATAAATTTATTATTAGGAGTTGCTTGTTGATGACCATTGTTTCTAATTTTTAAATGTGATAAAATAATAGAAACATATGAACCAGCACATTTTGGAGTATGTATGAAAACTAATTCTTTTTTACTTGTTACTAATTCTGCAAAAGGATGAGTAGAATACATTATATAATATTACAATATATTATAATTGGCATTTTATATGTCTAATAGCAGATCATCTATCCTATTAGGCAAGTTCCATAAAATTCATCGGCAATGGCTCCACAACCGTGCAATAATGTCTCTCAATCTTCTTCATATTCTGTGCATCATCCATCGTCACTAGATTAATAGCAATTCCCTTCTTCCCAAAACGACCACTTCTTCCAATTCTATGAATATATGGCTCAACTTTATAGGGAATATCATAATTAATTACAAGGGAAATTTGTTGAATATCAATTCCTCTGGCTAAAATATCAGTTGCAATGAGAATACGAGTTTTTCCAATCTTAAAATCACCCAAAATATCATTCCTCTCATATTGGTTATATCCACCATGAATAAGCCCAACTGTATAATTCTTTTTCTCGAGTCTTTCCTTTAATTCTTCTGATTTCTGTTTAGAATTCACAAAAATAATTCCCTGGCTTACACTAACCGTTTCATAAATATCTGACAAAACCAAGAATTTTTGCTCTTCATTTTCAACACTCACGTAAAATTGACGAATTCCTTCCAATGTTAATTCTTCTTCTTTAACCAAAATTTTTACTGGATTTCTCATAAAATTTGCTGTTATTTCCAGAATTTCTCTGGGAATTGTTGCACTAAATAAAGCAATTTGTGAATCATGTGATACATAACTAAAAATTTCCTTAATTTGATCTTTAAATCCTTTACTTAACATTTCATCTGCTTCATCTAAAATCATTAATCGCAATGAATTTAAATTTAACTTTTTTCTTTTTAACCATTCACATACTTTACCAGGTGTTCCAACAAAAATTTGACTCTTCATATCTGGAGCAGGTATATCATCTCTTGTACTATAATCAATTTCTGATTTACCAAGACCTTTGCCAACTAATAAACTCGTTTTTATTCCTGTATATTGTCCCAATGATTTTACAATTTTATATGTTTGCATTGCTAAATCTTTAACTGGACTTAACATTAATACCTGAGGGCTTTCAATTTTTACATCAACAATCGATAATGCACTTATCGAGAATGTTCCTGTTTTACCAGTTCCAGATTGAGCTTGAGCAATAATATCATTTCCTTTCAAAATGGGTAAAATTGCTTTTCTCTGAATTGCACTTGGTTTATCCCAACCATGTGCATAAATCCCTTTTAAAACTTCATCAGATAAATTTAATTCTTCGAAAGATCGCACTTCTTGAAGTGTGGTACTTTCTTCAATTATAATATTAGATGTTTCCATATTTTAAATTAGATTATTCAAATTTCTTTAAACCGCCCCAATTTTATAAAGTTTATATAAATTCTATTTGCGGTCTAGTATTAGAAAGATGTGAATTATTCAATATGCTTGTATTTTGTAATTGGATATTTTATATATGTCTGATTGCTAAAAACAATTTAATTTATGTGATTTATCAACCTCAAAAATGAGTGAAAACCCAGAAGTGCTTGAAAAATCACTTACAAGAGCACTTGCAGGAGGACCACGTTCCGATTTCATCGCCGAGCTTGTGGTACAGCCCATGTATTCGCTTGCTTCCATAATAAATGCGGAGTATTTCGAAGCTTTGGCGCGCCGCCGTGCCGTATTGTCCCGAACGCTGCATTGGTCTATATTACGCATGAGCATCGGTTCCCCACAGCGTCTTGCTGTGATGTGCAGAGGTCATTTAAGCGCACTGCTTGTAAAAAAGCTGATCTGCTTTCAAAGTGAACGCGATGTGAAGCGAGAACTGAAACATGCGATCTCCATTTTGTCACGGAGGCATTTTGTGGGCTTAAAGGATCGTGCTGCAACATGCATCTCAACGCTGCAATGACACAGCTACGATGTTAGTTCTGTCACGCTTCATCCATCTGGGACATATCTTGTGACTGGCAGCTATGACAAGACCGCTAAGGTGTGGTGACTGAACGCGGATTGTAGTGCTGCGACATGCGTCTCCACGCTGCAAGAGCAAAGCAATTTTGTTATATCTGTCGCGTTTCATCCATCTGCGCAGTATCTTGCGACTGGTAGCAGTGACGTGACTGCTAAGTTGTGGCGGCTGAACGCGGATTGCAGTTCTGCAACATGCGTCTCCACGCTGAAAGGACATATCGGTGGTGTTAACTCTGTCGCGTTTAATCCATCTGGGACATATCTTGCGACTGGCAGCTCTGAGTGTAGCATCAAGTTGTGGCGACTGAACGTGAATTGCAGTGATCCGACATGCGTCTCCACGCTGCGAGGACACAGTGACAGTGTTTGGTCCGTGGCGTTTCATCCATCTGCGCTATATCTTGCGACTGGCAGCTGGGACAATACCGCTAAGTTGTGGCGACTGAATGCGGATTGCAGTGCTGCGACATGTGTCTCAACACTGCAAGGACACATCAAAGGTGTTAACTCTGTAGCGTTTCATCCATCTGCGCCGTATCTTGCGACTGGCAGCGGCGACAAGACCGCTAAGGTGTGGCGACTGAACGCGGATTGTAGTGCTGCGACATGCGTCTCCACGCTTCAAGGACACAGCCAAAATGTTAACTCTATAGCGTTTCATCCATCTGCGCCATATCTTATGACTGGCAGCGGTGACAAGACCGCCAAGTTGTGGCGCTAATAGATGCTTTATCTTCATTTATATTTATAATTTTTAAAGAATTCAGAGAGATTGTTAGTAATTCAAATATTTATATGATGTAAAGTTGTAGTGGATCCATGGATTATTGTTTATATAGTCATTTAAAATAACTTATAAAAATAAAATATTATATTCTAATTAAAGAATGGGATATTTCAAAGAATGGATTGTAAAAGAAAACTCTCCTAAAAAGGATCACCAGAAAGAGCCGCAACAAAATGACCACCATAAAGAATATCACCAGAAGGATCAAGAAAAAGTGATTAAAAATTGCCCAGTTCAAGTTTCTAATATACAAAAGTCCAATATAAAAGAAGAAACCAAAGAAAAAATTATTCGCAATTGTTTCATGAAAGACAAAAAAGATAATTTCATAGTTGAAAAAATAGATTCAGCCCCATCAACTCCTAAAAAATATGTTTATACAGACGGTGCATGTATACATAATGGAAAGAAATATGCGAAAGCCGGAATTGGAATATTTTTTGGTGTTGGTGATAAAAGGAATGTGAGCGAGCGAATTACTGGCAAACAAACCAACAATGCAGCCGAATTAGAGGCGATCCTCCAGGTTTTCCAGATTTTAGAGAAAGAAATTAAAAAAAGTGAAGAGTATGTCATAATGACGGACTCTGAATATGCCATAAAATGCATGGGATCTTATGGCTATAAATTGGCACTCAAACATTGGAAGTCCGACAAACCGATTCCAAATCTAGAAAAGGTAAAAGCGGGATTCATCCTTTTCCAAACTTATCCCAATGTTACTCTTCAGCATGTCCGTGCCCACACTGGCAAAAAAGATGTACATAGTATTGGTAATGACTGGGCAGATAAATTGGCTACTTCCTCTATCCAAACACATCATATTGATACATAGGCATATTCGGTGCAGCACAAGTCGGCACAGTTTTATGACAAGGAAGTGGTTTAGCAGGGGGCAGTGGTGGCTCACTGATGACCTTTAGACTAGGGATGCAAGGGCGATGATTATCACGGAAAACTAGACGAGTAGATGTGTGATATTCTCCCGGGAAAAATAATTTCGCTTGGGGATTGAGTCCCATGGGCTCAAAACGATTTATACCAGTCCCTCGCAATGTTCCTGGAGGATTTGATAATCGTGTATCCTCTGTATTAAATGAACAAGATGGAAAGTCCACTAAATTATTGTCTGTGCATCGCTGTCCATTTTTGCGAAATAAACCTTCTCTTGGTTTTGCTTCAAACCCTTCTATTATTGTATTTCCACGGGCAGGCATTGTTGTTGAAATAACACCTGCACCGGCAGGTTGTCCTTGATTCACAGCTTTGCAATTTCGTGCATCTGGATAATATTTATTTTTAGGGCAATTACTTGCGACTCTATTTAAATTAAAAAGGTCACTCTCTACATCAATTGGTCCTGCATAGAAACGCCAATCGACACCAGTATTTAGACTTACTCCTGTGCGATTTGGATGAATTCGGGGGTCATCTGGAAGACAATTTCCACAAATGACAGGTGTTTGAATATTATAATTTGCAGCTTGAGTACTCTCTTGTAATCTTTTTTTTCCTTCACAATAATCATATAGTGGTCTATTAAAACTCATCTTTTAATATTATATAGAAATAAATTAAAAAATATAGTTTTTTAATTTATTATATCAATTCAACTAATAACGGGGCATTTGACATTCCATTGGTTTAAATTGAGGAGTTTTTGGAATAGGTGGATATCGAATCATTTGACAAGATGGCTGATTAACTAAAGGATATTGTTTTGATGGATCGCATGGTAATCCATCACAACTAGACTTTCCATTACCACCACACTTCGGTTGATATTTATTTTTTGGACATAAAGAAGCTGGGCGAGTTTGTCCTCGTAAATCAGACTCTAAATCAACTAAATTCCCACTAAAAAGACTAACTCCATTTCCACCAACTTGCCCTAATTCTATTCTACATTTTGCACAATTCTCATATTTTCCAGAATACATTGTATATGCAAATTGCCCAGTACTTTCATTTAATGTTTTCTCATAGGCACATGTATCATACATTAGACGGTTTGAACTCATAATATATTATTAAAAGAGAAAATTATATTATTCTTTTTTTATTCCACATAATTTATAATAATCAATATTTTGAATATAGGCTCTACTACTTTCACCACCTCGCACCCAATATTGAGGAATAATATGTTCTGTATTTTGTATATTTTCTTGCAAACAAGGCACTAAAGGAATAAATCTGTCAATACTTACACCTGCTAAAGTATCCGCCGCTTTTTTTACTCTTGTATCATTACCACTCACTAATTTACTATATAAAACTGGATTTACAATATGTGTTTCTCCAGCACCCATATAAGGAATACCCTTAAATGCTCTCGATTGGAGTTGCTGTTTTTCTTTATAGTTTGTTATAGAACTCTGCTTTAGGTTTGATTCCATATCAATTATTTTTCCATATCCATCTTTATTTAGAGATGCACTCATGCCCAAATGGTCTAAACTTTGCATATAAACATTTCGGTTAGTATTATTATTATAATTCATGGTGTTATATGTTGAAAATTTTTTATCTTGAATATCTTTGTAAGAAATTGAGCAATCTTCCATATTTCTTCTTGTATTATTATTAAAACCTTGAAATGAAGAATCAGTCATTATTATTATAATAGGAAAAAAATATCTACTATTTTTTAATTATGGAAAAAAAAATAACAACTGAAGACATCACTTCTAAATTAAATCGTTATAAATATGAAATAATTATGCTGATTATTATTATTATTATAGCATCAATTGCAAAAGCTATTTTCAATATTATTTTAGATTATCGAATCATTATTATATTTATTGGATTGCTCTGGTATTTAGGATATATGAATACAATACAAAATAAAGTTAAATATCAGCTACAGCTTTTACATAATCGGATTTCAAGCCATCAATCATAATAATAAGTTGTTGCATAATCTGAATCATTTTCTTTTCATATGCATCACGAGTTGCTTTTGGATTTACTAAAGATAAACGAATATATAATTTTCGGTCTAGAGGATGAGGAATATGATATCCAATATAATGAATATCACTGTCTTTGATCCCATAAGTTTGTACTATATTACCAAGTGTATCATCACTTTTCTCAAAAATAAAGTCAAATCCAGCCATATTTGTAGGGCTTGTTTCAATATAAATCATTTTACTGCTATCAATATTTTTTATTTCTTCTATTTTATTCTGAAGTAATTGGATAAAATAATCACAGCCCAGCGAGAAAATCTCGAGGATTGGATACATTCCATCTGTTTCTAGCTCAAAATTGTAAATAGAAGGCAGAAGATTTTTTGTCTTTAGATAATCTTTTTCATGAGCAATAGATTCTTTATCTTTCGAATCGGACTCAAAAAAATAGACACATTTAGAAACTGGGCAGAACATACCCCCATTTTCTTTATGATTTCCTCTTTTCACCTGAAAAACGCACTTCATTTCTTGATCTGGCTTAATATTTGCCAATAAAATATCTGGAATTGTAATATATTTACTATTCTCCAATAATTGTTTTTCATCTCCATCTCCATCTTCATTTGTATAATATAGTTGGATATCTTTAGCATAATAAGATGTTGGATCGACAATATTTGTGCAAGTTGCATGAAAATGAGCTTCCACTTTTGTCAAATCTAATTTAGAGAATTCTTTAGCATTTAGAGGGATTAAGGCGAATCTTTGACTCATAAAATCTTCATTGTAAATACTTGTATTTTTCTGAAAGTGAACAGATTCTCTACTAAAACAGAATGCATCTAAATTTACCAATATAATACGCCGTAATCCATTGATTAGAGCAATTTCATAATTTTCTTTTTTATTATTTATTTTAAATTTGATTGAATTTAGACTTTTTGTAAGAAGTGTAATTGAGCTCATGATATATTTATATATAACTTTTACTTTAAATATTTAAAAAATCATTTTTTTTAGTTTAATATTAAAAAAAATTAACGAATTTAGGATTATATGGAAACTTACATTCTTTTTTATAGTAACTATTGTGCAAATTGCAAAGAATTCATCCAATCTTTATATAAATCTCCTTTTTTTGAAAAATTTAAAAGAGTATGTGTAGATAATAATGCAAATGTTCCAAAAGAAATTACTTCAATTCCCGCAATTATTGTTCCGCGAATGACGAAGGTTTTAGTTGGAACTGAAGCATTTCATTGGCTTCGTGGAATGAATCAAATATATTTACAGGAACAAGAGAAAAAGGTGAATAGTGATGTATCAGATAAGGTGAAAAATGGTGCTCCACCAGCAGAGGGAAGCACAGGTGACCCAACAAATTTGAATTATGCTATGGGGGCAGTTACAGCATTCTCAGGGACAATGGGGGGATTTTCGGACAATTTTTCATTTTTGGGAAATGAGAATCCATTGGAGCACCAATTTGAATTTTTAAGCAAAGGTAATGGGAAAATAAACACACCACAAGAAGATGGGGGGGATCCTCGATCCCAGATGACGAGTGGTGGAGGAGGGAGTGAAAAGAAGGGTGCAATGGACAAAGATTTCGAGAGAATGTTGGCAATGAGAGCGACTGATACACCAAAACCTATTCATCGTGAGGGGTGAACTGGGGGGGAAGCGCGCTTCCCCCCTTACCCCCCATGCTCTTGTAGCCCCGGGGAGAACTGCTGTTCAGTCTTTAAGACTCAAGGGATAAAAAACTCGAAGAGTTTTTTAACCGTTCCCCCCTTACACTAACGAATCGCAAGCGATTCGTTACCCCCCATGCTCATTTAGAAAATTGCCAATATAGGAAATGATTTGGGAATTGGTATGTAATAATAATTCCCCTCTTATTTGCCACATTATAGCAAAATTATTTATTAAATAATTTTATTCCATCATAAATTTATCAGTAATTTTGACCCAAAGCGGCAATTGCGGGGCTGCAAAAAGCATGGGGGGGTAAGGGGGGAAGCGCGCTTCCCCCCATTTAAAGAGAATAGTATAAAATATGCATATACAATATCCAGAAAATGAGTCAAGTAACAACACTAACCCGTTTCAATAATACAGTCGATTGTTTAATTGATAGCCTTATTGATAGATATTCACATCATGAATATTTTGCGAAAGAGCTAAGATTAATTAAAGAGAAATTTACACTATTGCGAAAGACAAATCCAGCAAAAGTTGTAGAGGGTGTTTTAGTGAAAGTTTATCCTTATAAAAAACAGATTATGGAAGATGATGATAGTTTTTTCTTAGAAAAAGATTATGACAATGATACAAAAAATGAGGGGAATTTAGTGAAGGTATTAAAAATTAAGGAGTTATGGGACACAGATATGGATGAGAATACAAAGCAAACATTGTTCAATTATTTTAAAGTTTTTATTGTTTTAGCTGAAAAATATGTTGCTGAAAAAGTGGCACAATAATTCGGTTAAAAATCTATTTAAAAAACTCATATTGTATTATATTATGAGTTCTGTTGAAAATTTAAATAAGGTTTTTTTAGAATTGTGTGATGATTTGTCAAATGTTGTTTCCGGATTTGAAGATTATATTGATAATGCCCGAAAACGCATAAAAGAGAATCCATCCACAAAATATTATTTAGAATATTATTTTCGTCATTGTTTGATATATGCCGACAAAATTACAAGTTGTGATGGAAATAAATTATTGGATATGAACATAATGCATGGAATAAAATTTGGGGATGTTTATAAGAAAGATTTTCCATTGACATCCAAACATGCATTATGGCGCTATCTTCATACTTTTTATCTTTTAGTTCAGAGTTATCCCAAATTGGACAAAATTATTGAAAAATATAAAGAGAATGAGAATATTGATAAAATAAATCAGAGTTTAGCGAATCATGATGATAATTTACGCAATATTATGAATTCGAGTGCAAAATTTGCAGAGGAAATTATTAAAGAACAGGTGAAACCGACAGAAGATGGAAAGATGCCAGATATGTCATCTTTTTTGAATGGGATGGATGAGAAGAAATTTGAGGATAAATTTTTGAATTCAAGTATTGGAAATTTAGCGAAGGAGATTAGTGAAGAATTGAATGGGGATGATTTAAAATGCATGGAGAATCCAGATGACTTAATGAAAAATTTATTGAGTGGAGAAGGAGGAGGTTTAGGTAATATTATTCAGAAAGTTAGTTCAAAATTACAGAATAAGATGCAAAATGGGGAATTAAATGAGGAGGCATTAATGAAAGAAGCGACAAGTATGATGGGAATGTTGAATCCAGCATTTAGTAAGATGGCTGGAGGGATGGCTGGAGGAGGAGGTGGAATGAGTAATCTTTTTTCTATGATGAGTGGAATGATGGGAGGTGGCGGTGGCGGTAGTGGTGGAAAAAAGAAGAAGAATAAGAAGCCGAATAAAAATTAATATTTTATTATAATAATAGATAAATGGAAAATACAATAGAAAATAATTCAGATGAATTTTGGTACAATGACCCAAAAATTTTATGGAAATTTAATAGGTTTATTGAATTTTTCCCTAATACAAATATATCTTTTTCTGAGAAATTAAATGCTTTAGTTCGATTGTCAATATATATATGTATTATATTAATGGTATTTTACGGAAATTATTTATATATTTATATTCCAATAGTTGTTTTGGCATTTACATATTTAATTTTTAAAAATAATAACCTAGAAAAAAAAGAGGATTTAATGGATTATAAAACACTTCTAAATTCGATTGATACTGAGCAATCTATACGAGATTTTGACCCAAATGAAGCTGAAATAATAACTTCTTTAGATGATTTTGTTTTAAAAAAGAAAGATTGTGTGAAATCTACAATAAATAATCCTTTTATGAATGCGAATTTGATAACAGACAAAAGAGATAGAAATGCAGCTTGTTTATATTATGATAATCCAGAAATTGCTGCGAAAGTTGAAACAAATTTTGATAATAATTTATACAGAGATGTAAGTGATTTATATAATAAGAGGAATTCACAACGACAATATTATACGATGCCTGCAACAACAATACCAAATGAGCAGACATCATTTGCAAAATGGCTGTATTTGAGTCCACCTACTTGTAAAGAGGATGCTATACGTTGTGTGCCAGAGACGACACAACCACCTCAACCAGAAATTAATTTAGAGTCATTGCAATTGCAAAATTAGGGTTTTTTTTTGAATTTTCTATAAAAATTATCTTTATAGAAAATAAATGAATCGATTTCAAAATTTATTCCAATTGATAAAAAATTCAGATGATAGTGGTTTTATAAAAGAAATTATTTATTCAAAGCAACAAAAAGACGAATTTATTGTTTTGCGATTGAAGCCATCTAATCAAGATTATGATATAAACATTATGGTTTGGAAGAAAGTATTTACAGCCTGTGGAATATTTCAAGTAAGTGGACGTGTTAAGAATCAAAAATTTCGTGTATTTTTTATGATAGATAACAATGAAAAAGTTGATTTATTCGATTTTTCAAATAAAGATGAATTATGCCAAATATTATATGATAAGAACCATCGTTTTTTAGAGATTAGAGATGATAATTTAGACATTCGAGAAAAAATATATCAAGATACAAAACAATTAACGAATAAATTTAAACAAAAATTTCTAAACAAAAAATATGAGTAACAAAACAATATCTGGGATTGCAGCAAATCAATCTTATGCTTTAGTGATTGGAATAGATTATATAAAAATACCTGAAATAAAATTGAGTGGCTGTTGTGCTGATGCATATAATATGAAAGAAATGTTATTGAATAGATTTGGATTTTTGAATGAAAATATTATTATATTAACAGATGATAATAAAAATGTTACGAAGGAAGCAAATACTAAAAATGTGGAAGATTCATTAAAATATTTAGCTGATAAATCATTGAATGATGCAAAATTTATAATAGTTTTTTATTCTGGGCATGGAACTCAAACTTTAGATAATTCTGACAAAGATTTTGAGATAGATGGGAAAGATGAATGTTGGGTTTTGACGGACTATAAAACGCATGGATTTTTTTTGGATGATAAATTAAAGAGTCTTTTTTTTGATAAATTGGGGGCAAATACGAATGTATTGATTGTATCTGATAGTTGTCATAGTGGGAGTATGTCAGATTTAAGTTGGACATACAACTCATCTACGAAAAAAATTGTGAATACAAAAACTACTGTAGATAATACAAATCCAAATATTTGGCAAATTAGTGGTTGTATGGATTCCCAATATTCAGAAGAATTGAAAATAAATGGAAGAGTTTGTGGGGCATTGACGCATTGTATGAATGAGTTTTTATTAAAAGGGAAGAAAATGAAAGATATTTTGAATTTAAGTCAAACTACATGTAGAAAATTAAAATTATCACAAATTCCAATTTTGAGTTGCAATAAAAAGAAATTATTAGATTATACATTGTGAACATAATTTAGAAATATATATTTAGGGTTTTTAGCTATATTATGAAAAATTATATTCATAATTTAGAAATATATATTTTAGGTTTTTAGCTATATTATGAAAAATTATGAATATTTTTTTAAATATATTTCTATTCTGCGTTTGAAAAATATTTAAAAAAATATATATTATAAAAAAAAATCTAATATATATATGTCTTATTCTCAAAGTAGTTTAACTACTGGGAGTTTTACCACCGCATTATCTGATAATAATGGAGTCGCTTATCAGGTTAATGGAGCAGATAGTTTATTGTATAATTCTTTAAGTTCTAGTTCTAGTTGGACTCTACAAAATACTTTATTAAATACAACAATTAGTGGAATTGTTTTTTCAAGCACTAATGCAATAGCTGTTGGGATAGATACGAGCAATAGTCCTATTATAAGTTATTCTCTTGATTCAGGCACAAATTGGCTGACCACAGGATCATCTCTAGTAGGAACAATAATTACAATAACTAGTATTAATGTAGCATTAGATGGACTTAACGGTATTGCTTGTCTAAATTATACAGGTGGAAGTTCTACATTATATTATACTGCAAATGGCGGTGTTACTTGGACTCCAAGTGATTTAGATGAAATTTCTTCACTAACTATGACTCGGGCAGCAATATCTGGTGCAAATGCAATTATGCAAGCTACATCTGGCGGTACACTAATGTCATTTATTATTCAACAACTAGTGGTGCTAGTTGGACTATTGGATATACTGCTCCATCTGGAGTATTTATTTTCAATATCGGTATATCAGGAAGCTCTGCAATAATTGTAGGAATAAATACAGGAAACTCTTATGTTCAAATTTCTCCAAATGGTGGAGCAACTTCTACTTGGGTAGATCCAACTTCTGGATTATCAACTCCAATATCTAATCTTCTTCTTAGTAGAGTATCTATTAACTCAAGTTTTGTAATTACTGGAGGTGTACTATCTGGAACTTCAAAAATATATTATTCTACAAACAGTGGTGTTGATTGGTTATTAAGCGATCTATCTTTAACTGGAATTAATTCAGTTAGTTCATTATCAACGTCTAGTACTAATGGTGTTGTTTCTCTAAATATTAATGGTACTCCCGGCTCCGGTTATATATATTTTACCGATGATTCTGGTGCTACTTGGACACAAAAATTATTTTTAGATGGGACTAGTCGTATTAATAATGTAGCATTATCGGGTAGTTATTCAATTGCAGGCACAAGTGCTCTCGGTATATATTACGCATCTTCTCCATTATGCTATGAAAAGAATACACTTATTTTAGTTGTAGAAAATGATGAAGAAGTGTATAAGAAAGTCAGTGAATTAAAAGTGGGGGATATAGTAAAAACATATAAAAATGATAACAAGAAAATAAAATTAATAAGGTCATTAACATACAAGCCTTTGAATAAAGAAAATGATTTAAATTATTTATATAAAATGAAAGAGTATAATGTAATAGTAACAGGTGGTCATAGTATATTAGTAGATGAATTAACTGAGCAAGAACAATTAAATAATAATAAATATAATTTTAATAATACTGTTGAAGATAAAAAATTATTATTAGCTTGTTCAAGTGATAAATTTGAAAAAATCGAAGATGACTTGGAATATGAGCTATGGCATTTTGCATTAGAAAATGATGATGTTAGTGCGAATTATGGTATATATATAAATGATGGTATATTATCTGAAAGTTGTTCAGAAGCAGAAATATTAAAGATGTTATAATATAAATAATATCAATCTAATTTTTATAAAAATAATATATATTTATATAAAATGAGTCAAATAACAGATGCAATTATTAAATTAGTTTCTCAACAATCAATAAATAGTGATATTCCATTAACTCGGTCAATTAAATTTCATCCATTTTACAATATTATAGCAGTATGTTATAGTAATAAGATAGTTTTTTTGACATTTTTAGAAGATATGTATTTAAGAAATATACAGGTTATTGATTTATCCCAAGATATGCTGCGGGATGAATTTATTTCAAATATTTCATTTTATCATATATCAGAGCAACAATCATTTTTTGCAATTGGTACTAGTAATTCAATAAAGTTATATAATATTAATTTAGAACAAAATTCTTTACCAATTGCAGTAATAGATACTCGCATGAGATGTAAAATTGTTGAATTTCAACCAAAAATTCCTTTTCTTGCAACTGTATTATCTGGTAGTGAATTTGATACAATTGTGTTGTGGAAATTTGATTATCGCAGTGAAAATAAACTAGAAAAATTAATAGAATTTAATGATAATAATATTATTAATTGCATTGCATTTCATCCAAATCCAAGACCATTATTTTTTGCAACTGGTAGCATGGATGGATCCGTAATTTTATGGCAGACAAATTTAGAAAGTATTCCAACAACATTAATAAAAATTAAAAAGTTACAGAATCATACCAATTCTGTTAATTCAGTTGCATTCCATTCAATATATCTAATGTTTGCGACTGGTAGCAGTGATAATACTACAAAGTTATGGAATTTTAAAAATAAATCAAGATTATTCAGAAATGATGTCATAGAAGTTAAATGTTTTGCAACTTTAGAGGGACACAATGGTGCAGTTAATTGTGTTGCATTTCATCCATCCAAACTTATTTTGGCAACTAGCAACAATATTACTGCAAATTTCTGGATAATAAGTGAAGATAGTCAAAATGGAGATAGACCTGTCGCAATTTTGATCCATAATGGAAGTGGAAGGAATAATTCTTCTTTCGATAAAGTTAATTCAATTGGATTTCATCCATCTGGTACGTTATTCGCAACTTTATGCAACAATTTTACAGATTCTACAAAAATATGGCTATTAAATGAAGAGAATGGAATTGCAATAAATTCGCCAGATAATATGATAGAATTTGAACTCGAACAACCTCGGAGACCAATTCAAAATAATAATCAAGAAAATTATGAAGAAAATGATTCTAATGAAGAAAATGGATTGCAATATGATATTTTAGTTTCTCAAGAATTATTAAATCCACGTGCAAATAAAGATTCTTGTCAAAATTTTACACCTTTATATAATTTTATTATGCAACATGATGCATTAGTGGGTAATTTTACGTTTAAATTTGAAGATGAATTAGGGATAGATTATAGAGGATTGTCAAGAATTATTTTTGATAAAATATATCCAGTTTATATTAAAAAATTTTTTATAGAAATTTCACAAAATAAAGATTATATAATATTGAAACCCAATTTAAATTATAAAGAATTTAAAAGTAATACTTTACAATTAATGTTATTAGCAAAAAGAAGTAAAAGTAATATATTTTTAAACATTGACCCAACCCTATTTGATTTACTATCATCAGAGAATCCGCAACAATTTATAAATAATAGTATAGAATCTCATAAAAATAAATATAAAGAAACTATTAGTTTTGTTAATCATTTAATTCAATTAAATGAGTCTAATAATCAAAATCAATATTTAATTAAAAATAATTCTAAAATGGGTTTTAAAAAATTAAAAGAAGAAAAAAATGAGGAATTAAAAAAAATAATTAAAAAACAAATACTATTTAGAAAATTTGCATTATCATGTGGATTTGAAACATGGGAAGAATTTCAAACAATGCAGAAATTTATAAAAAAGATATGGTTAAATCCCAATAAACCCGGTTCTAATACTTTTACTAATGTATTAAAGTTTGATAAAAATAGTATTAAAGAAAGAATTAAAATTATTAAAATAATATCTCCAGTCGGAGAGCTAAAAAGAGGAATAGAAATAAAAATGAATGACTTAGAGGAAGAACATTTTATTGAATATCCTTATTTAAAATTAATAATAAACTATATTTTAGGTGGGAAATCAACAGATAAAAATCGAATAAATTTTGTTAGATATGTTACTGGAAGTTCATTATATCCAGGAATAATAACTATTGATTTATCAAATGAAGAAATTTCAAATAGATCAACTGGTCCTTTTTATGGTCAGCCATTTTTAGCACATACATGTTTAATGAGTATTGATTTATTTAAAAAACCGAGAGGATTTAATATTAATAAAAATACACTAACAAATTCATGGATAAATTCTGAGATAATTAAGGGATTAAGTTCAAAAACATATCAATAAAATATTATTTTATATACTATATTATGTCAAATCGAAATTCGAAAGATTACATCAACAATGTATATCAACCGCATTCAAACTATGTAGCACCTATACAATATGACCGCAAACTTGGAGCCTATTATAATGAACGACCCAATTGGTATGGTGGTCAAACTGAGTCATTAAGTCAAGGAATATCTGACTATATTTTTCAATCAGTGAATTTTAGGTGATAAAATTTTATTCTCCTAATACAATAGAAATGAAACAAAGCGAATATATGGGATATTGTTTTGGTTTAGTTATAACAATATTACTAATTGTTGCCATTTTTTCTTTCCATTATAATTCTAGTGTAGAAAACGAATATTTTGAAAATTTTTTACAAATAGATAATCAAATAAAGAATCTTTAGGATTTTTTAGTGTAAAAAAACCTATTTTTTTTTAGTGTAAAAAAACCTATTTTTTTTAGTGTAAAAAAAACTATTTTTTTTTAGTGTAAAAAAAACTATTTTTTTTTAGTGTAAAAAAAACTATTTTTTTTTAGTGAATGATTGATATGTTTTTCTTGCCAAATATGTCGCCAAAAATATTGGTATAGTTGCACTAGCAATCCCAAATATTTTTTCTTTTCTTTCTTTTTGGAGTAAATCATCAATTTTTTTATTAATGATTTTATCATTATTATTATCAAAATCACAAGCATCTTCATATTCACGTTCACGATCATGTTCAAGTTCACTATTTATATTATTAAACGAAACTAATTCAAATTTATTAACTAAAGACAAATTATCATTTTCTAATTTAGATATATTTTCAGATAGTAATTTTATAGCTAACTCCTCACCTTGAGTAGTTATTAATTCATTAATAGATATACTATCATTTTCACATATTTTTTTGCAAATTAATATTTTATAATCGATATATTGTGGAGTTTCAGTAAGAATAATAAAATTACTATTCTCTAAATTTATTTTTTTTTCATTATTATAATGAATTACAAAATTATCAAAAATATCATTATACATCTTCTTTTTTTCTCTTAAAATTTTGGATTGAAACTCTAAATTACTAAAATTTGGATTAAATACAATATCAATTAGAAATGGTGTATTATCTTCATTTAAAATAATATCTAAGGCACACAATTGATATTGTAGTTTTGATTTATTAAAATTCTTATTTTTTATTCCATTTTCGACTTCATAAATATGATTTGTTATAGTAAAAAAATTAGAAATAACTAATGTAGCTTTTTGGATTAATTTATATAAATTTTTCAATATTGGATGAGAACTATTAATATTATCACTATTATCATACCCTATTTCTAAAAATTGTATAAATTCAGTCGTATTTATATCATTTATACCAAAATGAATTAATAATAAAGGATATAAAAAAGTATAGTATTTTTTTTCAATTCGTACGAATAAAACATATACTCTTATTTCAAATGAATTTCCTTTAAAAAGAGATGGTTTTTTACATAATTTTTCTAAAATAAATTGTAAATTATCATTTGATTCTTTATATTTATTTAATATAATTTTATTTATTTCTTCAATTGATTTTAATGGATAATTGTACAATTCTTTTTTACCATCTGAATTTCTTAAATAATAAATACCATCTTCAATAAATTGGGTATTATTTAATAAAATATTGTTCATATTTTTTTTATAAAAATGAATAAATGGTAAAACATATGAATCATCCAATTCTTTCAATATTTTTTTAATAATAATCTTCGTATTTGAAGATTTTGGAAATCCATATGACAATTTTTTAGAATGACTATAATGAGCTATTGTTGCATCATTTGCAATTGATTCTTCCCATTTTTCAGACTCCATTTTCGAATTCAAAAAATCTTGTAAATCACGATAAGGAATAAAATTAAAATTATATCGGAATATTGACATATTATAGTAATTATTTATTTTTTCATCTTTTGACGTTAAAAATTGATTTATTTTAACATAAAACTACTCATAAAATAAAGCATAATAATGACTGAAGATAACCTAAATCTTTTTATATCTTCATTAGATGGTAAATCTCCGGATAAAACCCTTATTATTTTGAACAAATATTTGGCAGATTATACAGTAGAAGCCATTTCAAAAGTACATCGTATAAATATAAAGAGTCTTGTCCAAAAATTTCCCATACAATGGTCCAAAAAAGAAGAGAATAAATATTTGGCTCCTTCTTTTAAAAAAGAGGAATATATTGAATATCTAACATCTATTTCAAATGGATATAAGATATTACAAACGCCAGATTATATCCCATTATTTCAGTTGTCACAAATACCCGATTTTGATGAAAATTGGTATAAAATAACTATTGAAGAATTTATGGATGTTGTTATGAATCGCAATACCAATGGAAAAGATATATACAATTTATCCTATGATAAATTAAAAGTATTAATCCAATCATATCCTTTTTTAGCAGATTTCATTGTATCCAAATATAATGAAATCTTAGAGGATGATGGTGAATTATGCGAAGAATGGTGTTCATCCAATATTCTTACATCATTCAAAGGGGGAAATCCAGAAGAAATCAAACGTTTTCGTCCAATATCTGTTTTACCCATTATTGTGCGTATTATGGATTGTGTTTTGAGTAAAAAATTACACAATATTTTACTCCAATACAACATCATTGATACGAGAGTGCAGAAAGCAATTTTACGCAATTCGAGTGGGTTATGGGAGAATATTTTTGATGTGAATTTCAAATTGAGTCAGTTATTTGACAAAAAAGAAAAAGACAAAATATTCTTTTTCATTGATTTGGCGAATGCTTATGGGAATGTAAATTATGGGACAATGTTATTTATATTGGAATCCTACAATTTTTCTCCAAAATTTGCCGCTTATTTCCGACGATATTACACTAATATTTGCGGATTTTATCAAAATAAAATGTTCAAATGGAATAATGGATTATTCCAGGGAAGCGCTCTTTCATTGGTACTCTTTATTATTTACATAGACTACATCTTGAAACATATGTTTCGAGATATGAAAATGACTGGATTAATAAAATTGGATTATGATTTACAAGAGAATACTTATGCATTTGTTGATGATATTACAATGATTTTGCCATATGACAACAAAAATGATGCACGATTCGAATTAATGAATGGAATTTTTGGAATTTATGGAATGAAAATAAATACAGATAAGACTTATTTTATTATGTATGATCCTGAGATTCCTATGATTCCAACGATCCATTTAAATGGACTTGAATACAAACGTGCTGGAAATGATTTTCTCTATTTGGGTCAACATTTATTTGTATATGAAAACGATATATTTTCTGAAATCTTGATCAATTTGACAAGATGTTTGGAAAAAATAGACCGATTGACTCTATCACCTGAAATCAAAATTTACATTTATTATTCGAAGATTTTTCTAAGAATAACCAGGGTGATTGAAATATATTATATTATTCGTGGAAATAATCCCAATATTCAGAGTATTAATCAACTGATTATGCAATATTTGATGAAATGGAATATTCCGGAGATATTTATGAAAAAACATCTGGAGTATTTGGGACAAAAAGGAGGAACAAAAATTGCCAAATCTCTCAATTTGAGGAAATATATGTTACAATTCAATATTCCAGAATCAATTATGGATGAGAAAAACCTTGAATATGAAGATATTTTTGGTATTTCCTTGCCGGAATATGATACTGTAGATGAAAATTTACAGTATTTAATGAAATATGAGAAAGAAGAATTTTACTCTGATTTTTATTCCAGTATATAATTATGTGGAGAATCTTTCTTGTGCTATTTATACTCTCCATAATAGCTTTAACTTACCAAAAAAATATTTTGGAATCTTATAATAATATAAAAATAGTTGATTGTAAAGGATGTTTAGATGAAAATTTACAGTGTCATCCTGGTACACTTGCTTCATGTAGTAATATATCAAAAACATTATGTTACAGTTTTTATGATGAAAAAGGGTTATTACAGAATCCATGTGGTATTAATGATACATTTGGAAATGTTGAAGAAAGTTGTAAAAATTGCCAACAATATTGTAATTATTGTATAGGAACAGATGGTATTGGTCGATGTATACCTCGAAGTCTTTTTAATTGCGATAGATGTCCTGGAAATAAAATATGTAAAGATAATATAAATGCAGTTTATTATTGAGGCATTATCCCTCATATTTATATCGCTCATTTTTGTATCAATTGATTTAAATAATTACAGTGGGAAATGTATGGTAAATTTAGATAAATCAAAAAAAACACATGCTTTTATTATAATAATAACTCATCATCTATTGGCAACTATTGGCAATTTTGGTTGGCTATGTTCTTCCAAAATAATTTTAATAATATTTTGTGTTACGATAATATCAATAATTATTCATTGGATGTTGAATGGTAATAAATGTTTAGCAACACAAAAATTGAACCAATTATGTGATTTTCCGGACACCCATTATTTCCCGGATTTTTTCTATATTATTGGATTAAAAAAATATGATTTTTGGAATCATTGGGGTTATTATCTTTTTTATATATTAGTCTTGTTGATTGGGCTTTATAAGTTATTTATTTTTTGATGCTGATGTCGCAAAAATCGCATAAGTTTAATATCATCATTTGCAATAAAAAGCATAAGAAAAATAAATATATAAATATCATTTGACCATATAATTTCTGGTTTATAAAAAAGATTATTTATTTGATATGTCCAATTTACCGCAAGTAGAAATCCATAGGAATACAAATTATACCGGATAAAACTTTTCAATGAGGTTAATGGTTTAATGAGGCGAAGAGCCAAAAATAAATTTACGCCACATGCATAACTACTTAAAACACAATAGACTGGCAAACCAATCCAAAATGTATTAATTGAATAATCTATTTTTGTATTCAAATAAGAAAATATAAATGATCCGATATGATGAATTTTACTATTCATGGGCAAATTTTTTACAAAAAATAGACCAATTATATCAAGAGCCGAATAAATATAACCGATTCGATGAATTGTTTGATTTTGCCAGTTATTATGATATACTCCGTCAAATAATACAGTTGAGCCATATATAGAGATTGCAATGAGAGCTAATGTTTTTACAATATTTTTTTGAAAATAGTATTTTCTGTCCTGAGTAAGAAAATCATAATTTATATTTTGTTGAAAAATAAAATGGATAAGTTTGTATCCGAAAAAATAAAATGTTAAACTAGCAAAAAAATACTCTATTTCTAGAAGATTATTAATCATTATTTTTATTTTATTTATTTTCTTTTAAGTATATAATAATCTATAAATGATTAAAGAATTTTGCAAAAAGTGTTATGGCAAATTATTTTGTGTAGAACAAGAACCACAGATGAATGCGGATGAAATTATTTCTATTATTTTAAAATCTTTAACACAAAAATCAGAGCAACAATCAATTAAATTATTATACACTCATTTTCATCCACATTATCGGGCAAAATTAGGTGGATATTCTGAGTATAAAAAATGGATTTGGAGCCATTTTCCGGGTTTTATGATAGCAATAAATATAAATTTACTGGATTCATTCAAAGAAATAGATCAATGCTACGGATATTTTAGAGTATCATATTTATTTCATAATAAGCCAATTATTTTAAAAATTGAGATGGAAAGAGCATATGATTATATCAATAATTTACCAATGTATGACCGATATACAAAAAAGAAATTATATTTATTCTGGAGAATTTCTCGAATAAGGCTAGAGAAAAGTAGGGTAAAATTAGGAAGACGTATTGTTTTTGGGCGAGAATAGGTAAATCAAAAAAAATGATTAATAATCTATCAAATTCTATAAGATTTACCAGTATATTATCAAGGGAATAATGAACTATAGATTATTTTGCATTTTTTCTCTTTTTTTTTGCAATATTGTTATTCACAGTTTGGTTGAAAAAACAAATGTCCAAGTTCCAGATTTTAGATGGACAAAAACTGTATGTAGTCCAACTTACGGTTATTGGATGAATAATGTAAATAATGCACGATACTATGATATTCACGCATCTCCATATGAAGCAAGTTATAGATGTTGGGTTTTTCGCGATGAAATATCTTTCGTTCAACCAATATTGCCATATGAAGTTTTGGTTTTTTTGGACATATTTTTTTTTGTGGTGGGTTTGTTATTTTTTTGATATTTTTATTTTATTATCATACAATAAAACAATGGAATACTTAATTGAGGGTATTGTGAATAAAAAAATGATTCCGTTATGCCAAAAATTTATAAATAAAAATCAAGATATTATAGAAGATGTTATGCTTATGCGAAAACCGCAAATAAAACCAATGTTTGATGTAAAAACAAAAGCTGCATTAGAGAAAGAAATAGATAAATATATAGATATAAATGATGAAGATATAAAGAAAGATGAAAGTTACACAATGATGGTATGGAGATATTATTGTTGTAGTTTTCCTGAAGTAAAGTTATTAGTTTTAGATGGGAAAAAATTGGAGAAAAAAGATGAAAAGAATTGTTTATATGAATTTCATAAAAAGATATCTGAGCATGCATTAGATGGAATATTATTGCAGATTATGTTTTCCCAATTGAAGTTTAATGAGATTATTGAGTACTTATTTAAAAAATCAGAAGAGTATAAAAAAGCAGTTTTAGACCCTGTTTACACACGGAAAATTGTGGAAAATCAGGACATTCGTGTTTATGTAATGCGTAAAATTGAGGGTAAATACAAGCCATTATATGAGAGCAAAGATTTCTATGATTTAGTGGAAGGAAGTAAAATATTCTTGCATTTGAATAATTATGAGTTTTATGAAGAACAATTGAAGTTTGCATTTGCAAATAAAATGAAGGATACAATCCGTTTATTTTTTTTACTGAAATTTTTAAAAATTTTTTTGTATAAGAAACATTCATTATTAGTGGGTGAATTCATTATGTTAGGTGGGAGCTTTTATTTATTTTCATTGGGATTAAGAGAATCTAGAGATGTGGATATATATGTAATTTATAAGGAATATTTTGAACAAATGCGTAAAGAAATGAGTTGTCAATATGATGTATTGGATGCATCTAATATAGAAAAAATGGCGCTAAATCCAATAAGACATGCAATATATTTTGGATTTAAAGGAAATATGATAGATTATGAAATTTTAAAAAGATTGGATAGGTATAAAAGATTTAGAAGTAGAAAAGCTTTAGCTGATATTTTTATATTAAAATATTATTTTAATTTTGGAAAGAAAATAATAATAAAAGATATGGAAAAATTATTATTTTTTAGATATAAGAATTTCACAAAAAAAATTATATCATAAATAATTATAATGAAATATAAGTTGTCGTATTTTAATCAAAATGCAGGTGATACTGAATCAGAATACACATCACCAACAGTTACTAATAATTCTGAGAATAATAATGGTAATGATAGCACTGAATGGAGTAGCCATAATTCTCAAGGTAGATTGCGTAGAAAATTTTATGAGAATGATAATGATCCTGGTTTAAATAATTCTGAGAATGGTGGTCCTCCTTCTAATGGAAATAGTTTTAATTCAGATACCCCGGAAAACTCAAGGTATTTATTTCCATACAGAGGAGAAATAAGTAATCGCAATATTGAATTTGAAAAAGAAATTAAGGAAGAAAATTTAGAAGAATTATCAAGAATTGATGCAGTTAAAAATATATTAGGAGAACTAAAAAAATCTAAAAATGATAAATCGAAAGAATTAATGAAATCATATAAAAGCATTTCTAACTTACAAATCAAATTATCAAAAGAAAAGAATTTAAGTAAGCGGAAAAATTTAATAGCAAAAATAATTAAAGAATATAATAATTTAGATAAAAAACAAGCAAATATATATATTAAAAAAATGAATAAATTACAAAAAATTGAAGCCAGAAATAAAGAAATAAAGAAATTAATAAGAAGAGAAAAAAAATCAAAAAATTTAAATAAGTTTTTAAAAAATTCATTAAATATTGTAAATAAAACATCTCTATCTCAAAAATCGGAACAAAAACCTAAACAAAAATTAAGTAAACCTATGAACGAAAATAATAATAGAAGTAATGCTAGTACTGTGAATCAAACTACCAAGTCTACCAAGTCTACCAAGTCTACCAAGTCTACCAAGACTAAACCGAGCAAAACTAAGGCTAATGCTGATAAAACTTATACTGGAAAGACTAAGAACAATATAAGAGCTATTAGACAAAATGCAATTGTAGTATAATTTTTTATTCTATCTTATAATAATATGATAGAATTAGCATTTGAAGACGCACATTTCCAAGACATAAAAAATGGGAAAAAAACCGTAATTGGAAAAATAAATACTGACCTTCCTGGAATTAAAAAAGGAAGTACAGTTATTTTTTATAAAGATGTAGGAAATAATTCCAATTCCAGTGAAAAAATAAGTGTAAAAGTAAAAGATATCCATAAATTCAATGATCTTATGTCCATGTTGAAAGAAATGAAGCTAAAAACAATTCTTCCTCGTTCAAAAACATATAAGGATGGAGAGAAAGTATTTGAAACAAATTACGGAAATCGTTTAAAAGACGCAAAATTTATTGCATTTACATTTGATATTATTGATAATACTGGACCTCGTATCAAAAATAAAAAGAATGCTGAAACCAATGAAATAAAAATTCATAGAGGTAGTAAAGTACCTCCTGGTTTTGTTCTGCGAGCAAGTGCAAGTAATAATGGCAGAGGAGAAATTCTTGATTTTCAACCAATAAATGATGCAAAATTACACATGCAAGAACGCCATGACCGATATAATAAGCCTTTGATGAATCACAAAAATATGCATAAATCACATAAGACACCTCATATTAAAAATAAAAATAATTTTGCAAATGAAGACGAAAATAATGAAAATAATGAAAATAATGAAAATTATATTGAGCCAAATGGTCCCCGTATCAAAAATAAAAAAAATGGGGAGTCCAATGGTCTACGCATTAAAAATAAGAATCTAGATTTGCTATATTTAGAAAATCTCCATAATGGTCCTCGAGTAAAAGATAAAAAGAATGGTGATAGCAATGGTCCACGTGTAAAAGATAAAAAGAATGGAAATGCTTCAAATTCCAATCGCCTCCCTCGTGATTTTGAATTGACAGTCCGCGAACCCTGGTTCTCTCTTATAGAGAATGGTCAAAAACAAGTAGAAGCTCGCTTATTTCGTGGAATAGTCGAAGAATTTAGAGTAAATGATACAATCCATTTTATCAATAAAATGAATAATAAAGAGAAGACAGTTAGTGCAAAAATAACAAAATTGAAAAAGTATCCCAATTTCAAAGATTTACTCTTTCATGAAGAATTATACAAAGTTCTCCCCGGATATCCCGACATTAAATGTGGAAATATTTTATATGAAAAAATATATAAAAATATTAATTTGATAAGGGAATTTGGTGCATTAGCAATTGGAATAAAAGTAATATAAAAGGCAATAAAGCGGGTAAAAATTACTTCTTGGTTAAAATGCATAAATTTACTGGCGGGATATTTTTGTAATTTTTAATGGTTGTTAATTCCCATTTCGACGCATTTTTTTTATCTATCAGCATTTTCACATATGAATTTTTTATATGTGGCATTTTATTCTCAAAATAAATAATATTTTTCATTGATAAATTATAATATTTTTCAAATATTAAATCAATATCTTGTAAAACAAATTCTTTATGTGGCAAACTTGATATTACATTTTCGTACAATGATGGAAATTTATTTGTCAGAAAATCTCCCTCTATATAGGAACAACGATTCCCATATTTCTCTTTTGCTATTTCTAGTAAATATTTATTACTATCAATAATATCAATTTTTGCTTCTGTTTCTAATTTTTTTACTAAACTCTCCAAAATTGTGCAATTCCCTACTCCAATCAAAAGCGTTTTTCCTTTTTTATCAATATAATTCGTGATCCCATTAGATATTTTTTTCGTAAGAGGCCACAAATACTTGTCATTCTCCATCTTCCGTATTACTTTAAACAAATAAATGTATTTATTATATAAAATATATCCAAATAATCCAAAAGTTATCATAAAAATACTAGCAACAATTAATGTAATAATAATAAATAGCAAATAAAATTTGTTCATATCTGTAATCATACCGGGAAAAAATATTTATATATTAACCGAGCCAACTGAGCCAGAGTTTAAAAAAATAATCTTATAAGTAGTAAAATACCGGTACAGCTAATGAATAAATCTCCATTAAGATACCCTGGTGGTAAAACACGAGCTTGTAAAATATTGGATGATATTATAATCCAGTATTTCCAAATTTCATCATTTGATAGGATTATTTCGCCATTTTTCGGTGGTGGTTCTTTTGAATTCCACATGCAAAATAAATATCATTTGCGGATTATTGCAAATGATAAATTCACACCCCTTTCAAATTTCTGGAGGACTTGTAAATCCAATAATGCCGAATTAGTTGCGGAATTGGAGAAGAAAATAGATAAGATTACAAAAGCAGAGTTTTTGGAATACAGAGCCCAAATAATGGAAGAACCTCGACAATTGGAGCAAAGTATGATGTATTTTATAATAAATCGGTGTTCCTTTAGTGGAGCAACTTTGTCCGGTGGATTCTCACAAGAATCATCGAAAAATAGATTTACACAGTCATCAATTCAAAAAATTGCACAGTTGGCGCTCGATGATTTTGAAATTGCAAACCTTGATTTCACGGATTTTCTAGCCCAATTGCCGGCTTCGCAACGAGATTTATTATTTTTGGATCCACCTTATTATCTAGAACGTGGCTCAAAATTATATGGAAAATCAGGAGATATGCACGAGGGGTTCCCCCACGAATTATTATTTCAGATAATATTGGGAAGACAGGATTGGATAATGACCTATAATGATTGTAAGTATATTAGAGACTTATATAAAGATTATACAATCATTCCAGCAAAATGGTCTTATGGTATGAATAAGACTAAGATATCATCAGAAATTGTTATTATCGGTCATACTGGGCACATATGAGAGATTCGGTGGCAGTCTAGTCACATCATCGAGTGAATATGGTGAAATTGGCAATGAATTTATATTTTTAGGCTGACAAGCTATTGTAACGGATAGACTGCAATAGCCGTCTTTATCTTTTCTTGTGTGAATCTTAGTTCGAACACGCATTTGTTGTTCGACTTCAAAGATTGGAACGTTGAAATTGCAGATATCTTCGCCAAGATGATATAATCCATATCCATCACTGATTTGGATATATTGGCATCCTTTTTCATGATATAACCGCCGGATTGTATCATTTGGAATACTCATATAATAATCATTCCATGTTCTGGATTCTTTTTTTATTTCGACCCACTCTTCATGTGTGATCTTTTTTTCATAGAAAATTGGAATTTGCCCATCAAATAAATATATACCACTCAGAATATTATTGAATATATGTCGCGTCCCATCTGTATTTTTACCCATAATACTAGCACTCCACTGCTTATCGGGTTCATTGTAATGAATAGAACACTGCATCCAATCAGGTGTTTTATATTTTTTGACTTCGATACCAATATCATGTAGGGAATTAAAATTGCATTCAATATCATTTTTGGAACTTGATCCACCCAATTCATCTTCTGATTGGGTGTGAAAAGAGCTGCCATTGATGAGGCATTTTTTTAGTATGTGGTGAATTTGTTTTTCATAATTACCGCCGGAAATGGAACATAATTGTCCTCTCATATTTTATAATAGGGGGGCTTTTTTAAGCCGCCAAGAATTTATGTGGAACTCTAGTTGAGTTCAACCTGATTTTGAGATCCAAGATCACGGATCACTCTGACTTTGTCAGTGATCTCACAGAAGAACTGATGGTCAGAAAATGGTTTAGCTTCTGCGGAAGATTTCACAAGTTGAGCGTCAGCAATGACTCTGTCATACATTGGCTTTGAGAGGATTGCGTCCGCAGTGACTTTCGCAAGATCAGTGCCGTCACCCAATTTGCATGGGTTAAGGCAACGTTCCCACGAAGTCTGAGTGATGAAAAAAGTGCGAATTACTTTGACAGCCATAGAGGCTGAAAAGGCGGGTCCACCAGTGACATCACATACTTTCTCTGAGTCGCCCATCAAGCCACCAGCTCCATAAGTGGTATAGCCAGCGTCACGAGCTTCTGGAAGCTTTTCAACTTGGTCAACTTCTGACGCCATTAGACCTCCTTCGAAGCCGTATTGGCGAACAGTTTGGGCAAACTCACTGAGATCACCAGAATCCTGACGGGCAGAATTGATGAGTGACAGTAGTGATACCCATTCTTTCATCAAAACTCCATCTTTCATCGGATGAACCATGAAGCAAGCAGCAGCTTTACAGAAGCTGCGTGATCCAAGAGTGTCCGGGAGCATAGGCATCGGTCCAGGTTTGCCCTGATTAGCGGTCAGATAGTACAAGTACGTGCTGACACACGCAGAGAGGGGCAAATGCTCCGGATTTCCGGCGTGCTTGTCGAGCCAGGCGAATAGGGCTTGAGCCAACATTTGGATCTCATGGGCATGGGTGCCCACTGATCCGATAATGCTAGCTGGGTCAAAGCCAAGCTTCTTCGTCAGAAAATGAACAGCGTCAAAAGATGATGTCCCAGCGATTTTTGCACCAGGAATCTTCTTTGCAAGGAAAGCCTGCAAAAGAAGCAACAAGAAGTGACCAGTTCGGCGACCAGCGAAAAGAAATCCCGTCATTTCAGGGCATTGTGTTCCAGCAAAGGTTGCAGACAGGTAAAAGCGGAAAAGCGCCTCATAGAGCCACTGACCAAATGAGCAGCCACGTTTGGCAAGATTGTGATTCAAAGCAGTCTGGTAGACAACCTGCATCATAGTCGTCTCCAAAAATGACGCCAAACTAGCTTTACCGATGACTTCAATATGAAGGCGATACTCACCAGTCTTAGCGTCATTATCCATAAAAACGGAAATGACAACTTGTCCAGGTGCAAGCACCGTCGGGTCCATGATAGGCACTGAACAGATCACAGATCCTTCATACACAGGCACACCATGCGGCGCAGTTGTAGAAATAAGGGTCCTTGGGGAGCCATCTGGATTCAAGAAAAGGGCGCGCCCTTCCGGAGAATGAAAGAAAGCTTCACAAGGTTTTCCTGCAACGGTGTCGAGGATGACCTGGTAGTCAAAGGTGCGGTGCTGGAGCGCATTGAGAGCTTGGATCACTGCAGTAGTAATGCCGTCGGTATCTGCTGCAAACATATCGCGAAGTGTTTTGTCGCGAATGTCTAGGGCAAATGTGACAACAGCATGACCGCCGCGGAGCTTCTGGAGAAGATGGATGGTCCAAGCCATCGACAACTTGTAGTAGTCGTTGTAGCACGACCCGGTAATCGCACTACCAGCAACCCCAACAACTGCAAGGAAGATCGGATCAAACGCAAAAAATGCAAAAATCATTGCAATTAAATGCATCCATTGTAATAGGAACGCATTAAATGCTTTGCGTTGTTCTGGAAATTGGGTTCCAATAGCGGGGTTCGACATAGCAGCTTGAAACTGCTTAAGTGGGGTTTGGGTTTCGCCGGTAATACCGGTCTGAAAAGAAGGTGCTTCTGACATCTTTAATGTTGGGCAAATGAACAAAAAATTAATATTTAAAATACCATCAATTTTTTTATAATTTTAGGGCTTTTATGGCTTTTGTAAATTTTGAGAAGATAGATTACTAAAGCAGTCTGTTGAGTTCATCCCCAAAATATTTCAGCAACGCTTTTTTCATTTGCTGCGAAATTGGGGATGTCCCATGATTTGAAAAAAGCTTCAAAAAAATAAATTTGAAGTGCCCAGAGATGCATAGTATCTGTCCCTTTTTTGAGGGAGTAATGTTTGCAAGCTTGTAATCAAGCACACACAATGGGAGCCTGTCTTGCAGAAATGGGATGGAACAAATTGGTCGAGGCACAGGAACAATCCAATAGTTCACCATTCCGACAAATGCATCATACACACGAAGTGTACGATGGACATTCCGATATTTTCCGTCCACGTTCTGCAAGCTCTGGACACTCTCACAGATGTACTTTCTTGAATCCGCAAAATAATCTGAAAATTCAAGATGGTTGACAACTCCATGGAGAATCTGAAAAAGCATGGCTGAGAGTCGTGGGTCAACTCGTTGAAGAACGAGCACAAATGATGCAACATTCCAATCCTTTTGTTCCCAGGCATATGTCATCAAAATGCTGACACATTTATCGAAACAGTTTATGGCATTTTTAGAACCAGGACTAGAATCAGGACGTGAAAGCTTCTTTGCGACTCTGAGTAGAACTCTTCTGACAATGTTGAACCAGTGTCCGAAGTCTACTCCAAAAAGTTGCATCAACTCTCGAAAGTTCTTGCCATAAAGGCGTTCAAACGCCTTGATAATTGCAAAAAATGTCATCTTTAGCGCAAAAGTATTAATATATAGAATATAATACCCATCAATTTTTTTATAATTTTAGGCAATTTTGGGAAAGATTACTGAAGCAATTTCTTGAAGATTTCATCCCCAAAATATTCCCGCAACATTTGTTCCATTTGTCGAGAAATTCGTGGTTTTCCACGATTCGAAAAAAGCTGTGAAACAATGAACTGGAAGTGCCCAGAGATGCATAGCATCCTCTGTCTAATTTGAAGAGTAGCGCGAACATCCGCACGTGCGACTCCAAAGCTGCAAACTGAGAATCTCCGCGCGAATGCCGGGATTGAAAGAATTATTGGTGACACTGCGTGCAACCGCTCCCAGTGCTTGAGCATTTCTGACAGCGAGTCATACGGCGCATAGCTGCAAAAATTTTGGATCGCACCAGGAGGTGGTGGTGGCTGATCATATTGATTCTTACGCGAAAGCCTCATGGAACTTTTCAATCCTTCATTGGCGGAGATCTTCTCGATCATCTCAAAAATCATTCTAGTGATCTTCGGGTCAACTTTTTCAACAATCAGTGCAAGTGAATGCACTGACCATTCTTGAGGCTTCGACGAAAATGATGTCAAAAGCATAATACAATCGGAATGGGCATAGCTTCCTAAATTACGATCTGATAATCGAGGAAGAAGTTCAGCGACTGCATAAAGCCGATGAAACATGTCAAGCCAAAGTCCAAAGTTTGGACCAAGAAGTCTCTTCAATGAAGCCTCATTATCATCACCAAAAAGATACCTCAGCAAATCTTGACCAAAACTGGCAACAAGTTGATGCAATGGCTTAAATGAAATAGATGACATATTTGTCTGTCTATTTGACTTAAATAATTACTATAATCTTAAGTTTTTTACCCATCAATTTTTTATATTTATAAATATAATGCTTCCATTTACACCAATTAATAGTCGGGATACTAAGCCGACAATCCGGGGGTTTGAAAATAGCAATTTTACTACTCGCCAACCCACCGATTTCCCAGTATTTGACCCTAAACTTTTTTCAATGGGCGGACAAATCCAGCCTGACCCCCAGAAAGAGCACAAAAATATCGATAGAGGATTCTTATCCCAGCGAAATTATATTGAAGAGACATCTGAAAGATTAAATGGATTTTCAATTATTCCAAAAGATACTCGACATGATACAACTAAAAAAACGGCTGAACAACAAATATCTCAAATAACAAATCGAACTACTGGTGTTCCATTTCATAAAATATAATAAAAATATAAAAATCTATTCATAAATTACTTATGAATAAAAATCAATTATTTAAAAAATTACCGCCAATCGATTTATTTGAACGTCTTGTTAAAATATATGGATTAACTGATATAAATGATTGCCGGAAATTTACAAAAGACCATTTAATAAAAAATAAAACTCTCGAGAAAATCGAGGGATTACGCGAAGAATTGGAGGAATATTATTTGCCCTGTAAAATAATGAAATATTTGATGGATTTAGATGAAAAAAAGCTTATTACTATTTTGCGACAAATTGCCAAAATTTTTGACTATCATGTTATAAGTAATGAAAAATATTTAAATTCTAAAAAAGTATTGCAGTATAGTCTCGAAAAAAATGGCGCAATTTTTGATGATGTGAATTATAATTTGAAGATAATTGATTTTTAATTTTTTTCTAAATAATAACTATATGAATAATTCAAGTGTATCACATAAATCACATCATTATTTTATAGGTAAAAGATTAAAAAAAAATGAAGCAATGAAAATAAGAGAAATTCAGCAAAAAATATTCCAGAAAAATTCATATTTAGATGAAAATACAAAAATTGGAAATATATATACTCCGTTTGTATATCTTGGATATTTTGATGAATCAATTGAAGAAAAATTGAAAAATATGGTTTTACCAGAATTTTTTGCTATTGCTGAAAAATTACATCCATTCAAATGTCCTCTCAAAAAATATACATTTACTGGTCAATCAAAGCGTTTTAAATATTTAGGATTAGAATATGATACTCCTCAAAATATATTAATAAAAGTCATCATCCCATTTATAAAATATTATATGGACAAATATATCGGTAAAAATCTTACATATGAAGACATCCCAATGATTCCTCTTTTTCGTTTAGATAATCACAATAAAGAAATATTCCTCGAGAAAAATCAGCATACTTTTATTAATAATCAATATAATTTTATGGATATTCCAATGCCAAGTGTAAAATATAATATCGATAAAAAAGAGAAATATATTGAAATTGATTCTCTTGATTTAATGAGGGCGACACCCACAAAAGTTCGCTCTGGTAAAAAGACTTTTAATGAGCAATTACAAGTAGATACTCTTATGAGTATCCCATTTAATAGACCTAATAATAATAAAAAGAATTAATTTGCAAATTTACCTGGGATTGAAATATATGTACTATCACCGTTACTAACATTAATCGCATCTCCAAACCCAAGATATCTATTCCTGGATTTTATCCAACTAATATAATAATTATAATAATACTTTTGGCGTTCAAATGGAAAAAAATATTCAATAAATTGTTTCGGAAGTCCTGGGTCTTTCCCTAATAAAAGTGTTTGTGAAATTGAAAAAAGTTGCTTCATAATAACAAAAGACATATAAACTAAATTATAAAAATTTACAACTGTTTCTTCTCCAATAATTGGTAAATTTAATATTTTTCTTAGAATATTATTATAATTTATTTTATCATTAAATTTATAATAATTCATTGATAAATCATATATAATATATTGATCATTCTGCTTAATTGGAACATTCTTACCATATGTAAAAGTATAAATATCTTCATTAGTAATTTCCATATAAAAAACTGCTTCCCATGGCACAATATTATTATTACATGTACTTTTTCCTTTATCAAAATAAAGATATGATTTTTCAATATTTAAACAGAATGCTATAAATTCATTTCGTATATTATCTTTAAAAGTAGTTAATTCTGGAGAATCTTTAATTGATGGCACTAATCTAATATAAAGGTCTTCTAATGAATACAATTCAATTGGCGAAGAAATAAGCTGTGTTCTAAGACATTTTGATATTTCCTGTGTTCCAACTAATGCTTCCCTATATGAGTTAAAACCGCATTCTGGATAATATTTTCTAAAATAATCAGGAACTAATCTATTATACTGATATGAAATTAAATTAGCGTAATTTATATATATATAAGTTTCTCTATTATTTTGATAATTATAACATTCTGTTGATGTACACTTTGACGGTAAACTCATATATTATGATAGAATATAAAATATTCTATCTTACCTTATGATAGAATATATTCTATCTTACCTTATGATAGAATATATTCTATCTTACCTTATGATAGAATATATTCTATCTTACCTTATGATAGAATATATTCTATCATACCTTATGGCAAAGGAAAAATTGACCCAGTATATGCACAATAAGAATAGCCCTGTGAATTAAGCGTTTGTCTTAAATAGCCACGTATATTCCATTTAACAACATATAAAACTGCGAATATAAACATGCTCAAATTTGCACTATTTGGAGTCGTAAATAGAAGATAATTCAGATTCCACATATTTCGGGGATCTATATTTTGTATTTTTCCTACATTCTCCCATTTAACTTGATAACAGCAATAGGTTCCACCATTATTTCTATAGATTTGCGCTTTATATGTCTGATTACAAAATTGGCGCAATATATCCACCAAATTCTGATTTGCTGGATTCTCCAATATTTCCACAACTTCTTCCTTCGTTTTTCCTTCTAAAATTATTGGCAATAGTTGATTAGATAAATCAATTGTTTCTTGATTGGCATATTGTTGTGGTCTATTCACTGGTTCAGTCATAGTGTTATAATATTACGGAGATAATTAAACCAATTTCTCCAATAACTTATCAAATGGCTCTTGAATTACATAATTCTTATTAAACCACAGCAATATCAGAAATTGCCCCGGAATTATTGATGAATATTGCTTATCCTCTGGAAACCACGTTGGCGTAGTCATATTATAGCAATAATATCTTCCATTGGCTCTAAATTCTTTTGCCATTTCAAGAGCTGCGAATAATGATTGATAAAATTGTCGCCCTTTTATAGTTACAATAAATGCCCTATCCACTTCATCCACTTCAATCAATTGAAAGCCAACTTTGATTGGCTTTGTAAAATCATAAGTATAAGGATTTGGAACCCAACTGCTAATAAAAGTGAGCGCCATAATGTCATTTTGATCATATATTTTTGGGTACAATCCTTTCTCTTGGGGAACATATTTATAGCAATAGGTTTGCCCTTGGGAATGTAATTGTCGTGCCCAATCTGTTGCTTGATAAAGATTTGTTAAATAGACTTCGTCCACAAAGGCACGCATGATGAATTTATCACGGGGAGTCAATGTTTTCAAATCTAAATTAAAATAAGTAAGACTATTATAAGACATATATATATCTTATATTAAGAATTATTTTTCAGCTTTATCACCACATTGATTTAATAAACAAGGCTTTCCCTTTCGGCTAGTTGAATTTGCATATGCATCACTATATGTGAAGGTTAATTCACGCAGGGCACGACCATCATACTTCAGTGGTTTCAACTGGCATCCCGCCAAATCATAAGGTATATTAACTAAATAGCAAAAATCTTTTCCTTGTGATAAATAAAAAAAACAAGTTGTGCAAGCCCTGTATAAATTTTGGATATACTCGCCATTAGCGTATAATAATAGGACCTGGATGTCTAAATTATCAAGCTCCATTTCTTGATATTGCTTTGTGAATGAGTTGAAATAGATGAGCTTTCGAGTTGTTAAAAGTTCCTTGGCGAAAACAGGGTCAGTCCTCATTTTCTGACTAGTTGTCCAGAATATATAGAGTGTTGTAGCATAATATACGCGACTATCAGGGAGACCATCACAATAGTCGCAATTTTTGCAGGGATCAGGTAAATATTTGAAAATATTGTAATAGCGATAGCAATAATAATTTCCCTCGGCTCTCTGTTCTTGACCTGCCAAATAAAAAGCGGCAGTCAATTGCTGTATTGCTTTTTGATTGCACAACAAAAATCGAACAAAATTATCTGTTTTTCTGCGTTCTGGGTTTGAATCAATATATGCTTGGTCATAGTATTTATATCCACATACGGTTGCCATATTATAAATTAATTAGATAATTATTTTTTGAAGATTAATAAATATTTCTCTTCAAATTGTTTGGGCATAATACTTCCCATAACAACATTAATATCTTTTCTGGACATTAAATCATCTGTATTCTTCATAAAAAATCTCACGTAATTCAGAGGATTTCGGGTTCCAGCACTAAAACTCAATTTTCTTATACTGTAAATATATTCGTCAGGATCCTTATCATTTTCTAAACACCAATTCCTCCATACTTCCGTCGCATTATCGCCAGTTTTCATTAGGATTGCTTCAATAATCACTTCTAATTGTCTCATTTTCAAATCGGTTAATATTGAGCGGATTTCATATAAAATATAGCGCTTATCTTCAGGTATCCAAAGATCTTCTATTAGTAGGGGAAAATCCATAATACTATCTGTCAATTTAAGAAAATTGGTGAGAGCTTCATGTTCAAAGGGCTGATCAAATACTGGTAAGATTTTCTCCAATCGGACAAATATTTTAACCAATGTCATATCAATTCGTTTCACTGTGGGATGATTATAGACCTGTTTGTGCAGGCGATAACGAGTATCAAACAATTCGAAAATATTGAAAATAATTTTGTTGCAATAGCAAATTTCGCCTTGGATGACTTTGCAATAAGGAAAAATTCTCTTATGGTCAAATCCATAATGAATTCCCAGGGCTTTCGTATCCCGGGCAATATAATCAAATTTATCCACATCTATCCCATTCTTACCATTGCTGACAATTTGATAGAGAAAATTACTTTTGTCCTTCTCCCTCTCTGGATGAATCATTGTTTGAATCTGTTTTATGTTTTCAACGGATAGTCCAATATTGTATTTTTGATTGATCAGCGCCAATATGGCGCAACTCCTTTGCTCATGATGGCGGAAAGGGTGATTGTCCGGGATTTTATCCTTCAAATACATATCATCATAAATATGAGAAAAAGGACCATGCCCTAAATCATGGCATAATCCAGCTAATTCCACATTTATTTTTTGCTCCATTGTTATTCCCAATTCTGGCTGATTCGTAGCAATTTCATTGATAAGAGATCTTGCCAAATAAGCGGTCCCAATACTGTGCTCAAATCGGTTGTGGGATGCACTGGGAAATACATAATATCCGGAGCCCAGCTGTTTTATATTGCGTAAACGCTGGAATTCTGGGGTATCAATGATTTTCGCCCCAATTAAACATATTTCAATCGGTCCATGGATATCGTCTTGGAAAATCTTACTCATTTTTATCTTACTGATAATCATTAAGATAAAATAAATCACTTTTTTGGGGGGGAGGATAAAAAACTCGAAGAGTTTTTTATCCCTTGAGTTGAAAAATCAAAGATTTTTCAACTGAACTGCCGTTCCCCCCTTACCCCCCCATTCTTCTGCATCCCCACATTCATGAAGTGGCAGAACCGCAATTACCGCTTTGGGGCAAAATTACTAATAGATTTCTGTTATATAAAATTATTTATAAATATATTTTGCTATAATATGGCGAAGAAGAGGGGAATTTGTTTTCCAATCTAATTCCCAATGGGGGGAAATGCGCTTCCCCCCTTACCCCCCCATGCTCTTGCATCCCCCGCATTTGCCAGATTATGCAAAATGAATGATAGATTTATGATGGAATAAAATATTTTATAAAATAATTTTGCAATAATCTGGCGATTATTCGGGGAATTTTTATTCAATTCTAATTCCCAATGGGGGGAAGTGCGCTTCCCTCCTCAAAATAGTCACAGATTTCAGGGTCTCTGCCTAGTTTTTGTCTGAAGTTTTCATCATACTCCTCTTGAACTTTTGGGTCAGTTGGAACTCTTGGACAGGAAAAATAAGTAAAATCACCAGAGTATCCATCCCGAGAT